>ERZ650306.886-NODE-886-length-17868-cov-19.834952_pt1 | contig 17868 bp, 18 predicted proteins | sample MGYA00376242_ERZ650306 | MGnify/ENA primary metagenome ERZ650306 (study PRJEB26733, sample SAMN07839244) | wastewater metagenome | biome: urban; feature: wastewater treatment plant; material: waste water | place: USA: North Carolina | collected 2016-03-31 ... | reverse complement strand
ATGGTAGCCAACCTAAGTTTTTACGCTTTGATTTTGGGTTGTTGGTTCGCCATGACAATTTAGCTTTTTTGGATTGGCGACGCGATTTGGTGTGGGTTTCATTGATGGCTTGAATAGTTTGAGAATGTAAACCAAGTAACTCACCGCTACCTTTGGTGTAGTCGTTTAGGTCATAAGCACTAAAGAATTTGCCAGTTTTTTGTAGGTGTCTGTAACTCAAATCATTGACATAATTCCACACGAAATTGACCGAACCGCTTAGGCGGTTTAATTGGTCTGCGTGTTTATCTCGTATGCGTAGCTTGAGTGTTTTCATGGGTTCAAGTATAATTAGATTTTTATATTATATAGTTGGTCTAAATATATGTCAAGCGATTTAAGAATTGGTAGGCACGTTGTTTACAATCTTCATGTGCATTTGGTCTTTGTGGCTAAATAACCTGAATTCGACATAAGAAAGGATAAAAAAAAGAAGTCCAACATGCTAAAGTAAGTTCACCACAAACACCTTTAACCAGGACTTCTTACATGGACAATCTTGTAGAACTTTACTGCCACATCGACGACTTTTGCAAAGCCTACACAGCCGAGCAACAGCAGAAAATGCTAAGACTAAAAAGCAACAGCAGTAAAAAGCGACGCAACAAACCATGCAAAATAAGTTTAGCAGAAATCATCACCATCTTGGTACTATTTCATCAAATACGCTATCGAGAATTTAAAGCCTTTTACTATGGCTATGTCTGTCAATGGCTAAAAAATGCCTTTCCAAGACTACCAAGTTACAACAGAATGGTAGAGCTGATGGAAAAAGCCGTATATCCCATGTGTGACTACCTACAATTCTTAATGCAAGGCAACTGCACAGGGATTAGCTACATCGACTCAACCAGCCTAGCGGTTTGTGATAACCACCGTATCAAACGCAACAAAGTCTTTGCCGATACAGCAGGACGGGGCAAAAGCAGTATGGGCTGGTTCTTTGGCTTTAAATTACACGCCATCATCAACCACCGAGGTGAACTCATGAATCTTACCGTGACAGCGGGCAATGTTGATGACAGAAAGCCTGTCAAACAACTGTGTGAAAACCAAGTCTTTGGTAAACTGTTTGGCGATAAAGGCTACATTGATAAATCCCTAACCGCTTGGCTAGACGAAAACTTGGATGTTGAACTGGTTACCAACGTCAAAAAGAATATGAAAGCTAAAGACATTGCTTGGTTAGATAAGCGATTGCTTAAACGCCGTTTCTTGATTGAGACGGTGTTTGATGAGTTAAAGAATATTTGCCATATCGAGCATTCAAGGCATCGTAGCCATGTTGGGTTTATGAGTAATTTAGTGGCAGGGCTGATTGCTTATTGCCACCAACCCAAGAAGCCGACACTTAAAAATGTGCTGATTGAACCTTTTGTCGCTAAGATTGCTTGTTAATTCAAAGCCTTAGAGTATGGCTTATGTCGAACTGGGGTTAAATACCGCAAAAAAGTATTCACTAAAGAGATTTTAGACGACATGCAGGTTATCTTTGAGAAAGTTTGTTCAAAGTTTGAGGCGCAACTAGTAGAGTTTGACGGTGAAAGTGACCATGTGCATTTACTGGTGGTTTATCCGCCCAAAGTGGCTATTTCTAGTTTGGTGAATAGCTTGAAAGGCGTGTCTAGTCGGTTATTGCGTAAAAAAGAATATCCGTCTATTAAAGAGCAGTTATGGGGAGAAGCGTTGTGGTCGCCTAGTTATTTTGCAGGTAGTTGTGGCGGTGCTCCAATTGAAATTATACGCCAGTACATTGAACAGCAAAATACACCGCACTAAATACCATCTGTGTGTAAGCATGATTGCGGAGTTGCCTTATATCCACCGCCTGAAGTCGGTGGTTTTACGGCAACGGAGGATAAAAACTCACCCGATTGTTTAAAAAGAAGGCGAAATGTGGGATTTCACTAAATGGGCGAATTTTTCGCCAAAGCATGGACAATAAAAGTTATAATGTTCCCCCATTTTTAAGCGCATCATGCTTTTTTATTTATGTCCAACCATCCATTACTTACCCCCCTCAATATCGGCGACCAGACCATCGCCAACCGCATCATCGTTGCCCCGATGGCAGGCGTTACTGATAAGCCTTTTCGCATGTTGGCTAAGTCCTTTGGCGCAGGGCATGCCGTGTCAGAGATGATGACGTCTGATGCCACTTTATTTGCCCATCACAAAACGCTGTATCGTGCCAATTTTGAGGGTGAAATCGCGCCCGTTTCTGCGCAAATCGCTGGCTCAGACCCAGAAAAAATCGCCGAAGCGGCTCGCTATCAAGTTGCCAATGGGGCACAAATTGTCGATATCAATATGGGTTGTCCTGCTAAAAAAGTTTGCAAAAAGCTTGCGGGTTCTGCGCTGCTCAAAGATGAAGACTTAGTCAAGCGGCTATTAGATGCCACGGTCAATGCAGTGGATGTGCCAGTCACGCTAAAAACCCGTCTAGGCTATGCCAATGGCGAAGAAAATATTTTGCGTGTCGCACAAATGGCAGAAGCGGCAGGTATCGCCATGATTGCGATACATGGACGCACGCGGGAAGATAAATATCTGGGTAGCGCTCGCTATGAGTTAATTAAAGAAGTCAAAAATCTTCTCACTATTCCTGTTATTGTCAATGGGGATATCGACAGCCCGCAAAAAGCCAAACAAGTATATGAGCAAACAGGCGCCGATGGCATTATGATTGGGCGGGCAGGGCAAGGGCAGCCTTGGATTTTTCGCGACATTGCGCATTACCTAAAAACCAGTGAAATCTTGCCCAGTCCAACGATGGATGAGTTAAAGGAGATTGTATTAAGCCATTTGCAAGAGATTTATGCGTTTTATGGCGAATACTCGGGGTGTCGTATCGCTCGTAAACATATTGCTTGGTATACCTCAGGCATTGCCAATTCCAATGCGTTTCGCCAAGCCATGTATGAAGAAGATACCACCACTGGACAGTTTAACGTGGTCGCGCGGTTTTTAAAGACCGCGGAATTTGATTAAAACCTCCACTATAAAACAGTCAATCGTAGCGCGCTTATGACTTTTTAGAAACAAAGATTCGCAAAAAGTCATTATTGATGAATTTAAAATCTGTTAAAATTTTGCTGAGTCTGTGTGAAAGACCGGTATCAAACAATAACCACATATTATTAATCAAATCAAATCATAAGGAGTCAGCGATGGCACAATTACGAATTGGCGACACGGCACCAAATTTTGACGCACAAACCACCGAAGGCAACATCAATTTTTACGATTGGCAAGGTGATAACTGGGTAGTTTTATTCTCACATCCGGCAGACTTTACCCCAGTTTGTACCACAGAGTTAGGACGCACGGCATCATTGGGTGATGAATTCAAAAAACGCCATGTCAAACCGATTGCTTTATCAGTCGATAGCGTCGAAGATCACAAAGCTTGGGCAGGCGATATCTCAGAAACCCAAGGCTGCGAGGTGAATTTCCCTATCATTGCAGATGCCGATAAAAAAGTATCGGAAGCTTACGACATGATTCACCCAAATGCGTCAACCACGCACACGGTTCGTAGCGTATTCATTATCGATCCACAGCATAAACTGCGGTTAACTTTCACTTACCCAGCTGCCGTAGGTCGTAACTTCAATGAAATTTTACGGGTGATTGATGCCTTGCAATTGTCAGATAATTATGGCATTGCAACGCCAGTTGAGTGGCAAGACGGGGACGATGTGATTATCCCGCCAAGCGTCAAAAATGAAGAAATCGCCGCGAAATTCCCAAAAGGTCATAAAGAAATTAAGCCTTATCTGCGCACCACGCCACAACCGAATAAATAACCGTTTATGTTAAGTTTGAAATCAAAAACCTAGTCGCCTGACTGGGTTTTTTTATGTCAACTGTCCCATTAAATATACTCAACTAAATTTAAAGGTACTAAACTAAATTTACAGAACGGATGCTGAATAACCAAAAATATTTGGCTAAACTTCAATTAATGGCGTGATAATGGATATAAAGAATGATAAACAATCGAGTGGTTAAAGGCGGCTTTAAAACCAGCGCATTGCTCATGCTTGCTCTGACGGGTTGCCAAACGGTGAATACTAAAAACAGCGGTGGGTCAATGGCATCTTCTTGATGCGCCTATCATCAATTATCGTCATGATGAAAGCGCACAGCGGGTTTTGCGCTTGACGCGCTATCGCACCCCAACGACCGATACCAAAGGCTATGGCAGCCTTTATCAGCTTGATAGCGTGATTGAAACAGAGCTCATCGCCAACTAATTTTGGTCGTCAAACAGCGATGATATCACTTATGTACCATCGCTATTTGACTATATCATGGACCAATCATCGATGCCAGATAGCCCAAGATTGATGAATGGGTTTTTTCAGGTCATAATCGAAACCAATCGTTTGCGCAGTCAAGGCTTCAACGTGGTAACGGTTGTTGATTTCGTCATCTAGCACAAATTTGGTGAAGTTATTGGAAAAATACAACACGCCTTCAGCGGATAAGCGATTCATGGCACGGTTGATGAGCGGTACGTGGTCGCGCTGCACATCAAAGGTACCTTGAAATTTCTTGGAGTTAGAAAAAGTCGGCGGATCGATAAAAATCACATCGTACTGCTCGGTATTGCTTTTAATCCATTCAAAAATATCTTGGGCAATAAACTGGTAGCTTGGCAAATCTGGCAAGCCGTTTAGGGCAAAATTTTTGCGTCCCCAATCCAGATAGTTTTGTGATAAGTCCACCGATGTCACCGCTTTTGCCCCACCCAATGCCGCATGCACACTGGCAGTACAAGTATAAGCAAACAGGTTGAGCACCGTTTTACCGCGTGAGTTTTCTGCAATAATTTTTCGGATGCTGCGATGGTCAAGAAATAACCCTGTATCCAAATAATCGCTAAAGTTCACCAAAAAATACGCCCGTTGGTTGTTGGCGGTTGGCTCACTGACCACATGGAATTTACCCGAATTGGCTTTTTTCTCATACTGCTCATTGCCCGATTGGCGGGCGCGGGTTTTGATAAACACTTGCTCACGGTTCACTTGCAAGGCTTCACGCACGCCATGCAGCGCTAGATTAAAGCGTTTTTTGGCGGTCTCTAACGGGATTGATTTGGGGGCGGCATATTCTTGCACATGCACAAATTCGCCATACACATCCACCGCCACTTTAAAATCAGGTAAGTCGGCATCATATACCCGCAGATTGGTAACGGCTTGTTTATGAGCCAGCTTACGCAGATTGGCAAGATTCTTTTGTAGTCGATTGATAAAATCTTGACCTTCTTCTACAGCGATTTCACGTTTTTCAAAGCGCGTAATCAATGGTGTGTCTTTGCTCTTTAACAACTCACCATAACGAAAATAAACGGTGATAGCACCGTTATGACAGCGCAGGGTTTTTGGCTCGGCAAGGGGTAGTACGTCAGCTTGTTCAACTTTGGCGGCGAGTACACCCAAAGTCACTTTGGCAGGGCTGTCTGCAAACAGGCCTTGTAATTTTTTACCCAAGCCTTGATACAAGGGTTTAATCAATTCTTCTTCACCCAGGCGCTCACCGTATGGTGGGTTGGTAATAAACAGGGGATTGACCCAGCCATTGACTTGTTTTTCTAGTGCCAAATTAAGGGTCGCCAGTGAGCGCTGCTGCAAGGTAATGCGGTTGATGATAGGCGTCAAACCTGCGGCGATTAAATTTTTGTGCGTCGCTCGAACCGCGCCTGAGTCCATATCAAAAGCAAATACCGCGGGCATCTCGCCATTTGCCATGGCATCTAGGCGATGATGAAAACGGGTTTGCGCGTCTTGCACCATAGCCTCCCAAAGGGCCGTATCATGATGTTGCCATGCATAAAACCCAAATTGGCTATCGGCTTTATCCAGTCCTACGGCATAATCTGCGCTCATCAGCAAGGCTTCAATGATGAGCGTGCCTGAGCCACACATCGGGTCGACGATACTGTCAAATTGGGTGGTGTGAAAATTCACGCTATAGAGTAGGGCAGCCGCCAGATTTTCTTTGAGTGGCGCTTCAGTCATTGCAGCACGATAACCACGGCGGTGCAAACTGGTCCCTGATAAATCTAAATACAATTCAGCTTGTTTGTCACCCACCGTAGCGACAATGCCAAAATCGGGGTTTTTATCGACATTGGGGCGACGACCGAACTGCTCGTTAAATTGGTCAGCAATCGCATCTTTGACGCGCAGCATGGTGAATTGCTGGTTGGCTTGTACGCGCTTATCTAGGGTCAAACGAATCGCAAAGGTTTGTTCCAAATCAAATAACTGGGTCCATTTGACAGTTTTGGCAAAGGTATAGAGCTGCTCGGCAATATCGTACTCGGGATTGATGTTCTTTTTGCCCAGTGGTAACAACACCCGTGATGCCACACGAGACCATAGGCAAACCTGATAAATCTGCGCTAACGTCAATGTCGCCATCAGCCGACCCGTGCGCTCAATTTGTGTATCTATACCAAAGCTTGCCAGCTCAGTTTGCAGGGGAATTTCTAGCCCATCGGCACAAGTGATTACAATGTGAAAAGTTTGCCCAACGGGCGTTGTATTGCTGTCTGTCATAAATACTGCCAAAAAAAGTCAAAGTTGATTAATGGCGTATTTTAGCATGATTAACAAAGGACAAATGACAGAATGTCTGAAATTATGGGGAAGTTTTTACCGATGGGGCTGCTTCGCTTGGCATTAAAAGCTGCATATGAGGGTAAGGTGTGGCAATGCCGGCATCATCTAGTGCTACTTTGATTTGTTCGCGTAGATTTTCTTTGATAAATGGCATTCGAGACACGTGTGGCGGATTGACCCAAAATCGCACGATAAAAAATACCCCAAAATCGCCAATTTTATCCACTGTCGCCGTGGGCGCAGGACGCTCTAATACCTCTTTGGTGTTAGCTAAAATATCGAGAATAATAGCGCGAGCGCTTTCAATATCTGCTTCCAACGCGATACGCACTTCAATATCAAAACGAATCAGATTTTTGGCAGTTAAATTAATGACTTCGGCTGAGGCAACGGTTGAATTGGGGAAAATCACGGTGATATTGTCACGGGTCAAAATTTGGGTAGTGCGCAGGGCGATTTGCACCACTTTGCCTTCTTTTTCATTGATGCTGACCCAATCCCCGACTTGAAACGACTGCTCAATCAAAATGGTGATACCGGCAATAAAGTTGGCGAGTGTGGCTTGCGCGGCAAAACCTACTGCGATACCCGCAATCCCAAGACCTGCGACCACAGATACAATATCAAAACCAAACTGTGACATCACCGAGGCAATCCATAATACGATGATGAGCATGGACAACAAATTGTGCAGTAATTGTTCAATCGACGCGTTTAGCCCATAATTTTTGAGCATTTTTTGCATCAAATAACCGAGGTTGTACCACGCCATATAAAAAATCACTGACCAAATACCGGCTTTGGCAGTGGCTTTGACTGTTTCGGGCTCAAAGTTAAGCTGACTCATCACCGCAAGCAAACTTGAAAACAACCACATCAACCGTGCGATGAGCCTTAACGATTGGCTGTATTTACTGTCTTTGGCGATAAAACGGGCGGAATTGATGAGCAATAAACTTAACCGATAGACCATGCCCAAAATTGCCAACAGCACCATAATTTTGATGCCTGTACTGGCAAGTTTGGAGAGATACAGCGGCCAATTAACCGCTTCATCTTCGAGCGAACCACCGACTGCTTTATAGACGTCATAATACAAGTCGTGATAGATATTTTTAAAAAATTGGTTCACGGACATACAATGAGTGATCTCGAGTCAAAAAATCAAAATAAAAATAATGTAAGGCGTTTGGGTTAATTTAGGTTGGTTTGGGTTAAAGGGTGGGCAATATCGCAAGTAATTTATCCATATGCCCCTTGGCGCGGACATTGCGCATCTCATAAACCAGTTTGCCTGCGTTGTCGAAAATTAACGTTGAACGCACCACGCCAAGGCTGACTTTGCCGTACAGTTTTTTTTCAGCAATGATGTCAAAATATTGGCAAAGCTGTTCATCGGTATCACTCACCAGCGCAAAATTAATCTGTTGGTTGGCGATAAATTTTTCATGGCTTTTGACACTATCTCTTGATACGCCAATGACTTGGTAGCCAAGCTGCTGCAAGTGGGTCAAATGCTGGCTAAAATCTTGCGCTTGCACACTACAGCCTGAGGTGTTGTCTTTTGGATAAAAGTACAGAATCAAGCCTTTTTCTGCTTGTTTGGCATACGCTAGCAGATTGATTTGACGCTGGATAAATTGCGGCTGCGCTGTAGAATGACAGATGGTATCCGCTTCAACCGTGGTGACCAAAAAATTGGGTAGTTGAGTCATGGGCATTTCCCAAGCAAAAATTGAACTAACAATATCAGAAAGCCAGATTGAGTACAAACTTCTTCATGCGACAAAACAAAAAAAGACCAGTAAACAACTGGTCTGGTGGTGCGGCGCTATCGATTATGGTATTGATTGTAATCGATTAGGGACGGGCTTTATTAAATTTAACGCCGTTGCCACACGCTTTCATACGAGCACTGATGGTTTGGAAAGTTTTGTTTTGGCGAACATCTTTGCCACTTTTTACCCAGGTATCAAGCTCATTTTTTTGCGCTTGGGTGATTTTTGCTTGTTCATCTACCACACAAGTACATACTTTTTTTGCAGAAGCGGCATCAGTGATGTGTTTTTCGGTCATTTGGGTGGCGCAAGCATTGACATATTGTGGATTGGCAGCATGCGCGGCAAACGGCAAAACCATGCTAGCAAATAGGGTCACGATGGCTGAATGTTTCATAGTTTATCCTCATAAGAGACAGCAGTATAGAACAGCAGGTGTTCAATCGTACAATGGCTAGCTTTACCGTTGACGCAATAAAGCTGGCAGGATTTAATGATGATAGATTACTGATAAATAGTCGGGTCATCTATTTCAGCTTGTAAAAAACCTTGCTGACGTAGATAACAGCTATCGCAGTGCCCGCAGGCGCGTCCTTCGCTATCTGCGCGGTAGCATGACACGGTCAAAGCATAATCAACCCCAAGCGATACCCCCAACTTAATGATTTCTGCTTTACTTAAATGCAACAATGGCGTTGCAATTTGGAGATGATTACCCATCACACCTGCTTTGGTAGCGAGATTTGCCATCTTTTCAAAGGCTTCAATATATTCAGGACGACAATCAGGATAGCCTGAGTAATCGACTGCATTGACGCCAATCACAATGGCATTGGACTGTGTCACCTCTGCCAATGCCAGCGCATACGACAAAAAGATGGTATTACGCGCAGGTACATAGGTGATTGGAATGCTGTCATTATGCTGATTATCGCTAAAATCTGTTTGTTTGGCATCGGGTACCACCAGCGAAGCATCGGTCAACGCTGAGCCACCTAACTGTGCTAAATCAATATCGATAATGCGATGGTTGACTTGGGCTGTTGCGGCAATTTTTTTGGCGGCATTAAGTTCGCTATTGTGGCGCTGACCGTAGTTAAAGCTTACCGCTGTGACGTTGGCATAATTGGCTTTTGCCCAGTAAAGGCAAGTCACGGAATCTAGCCCACCTGAGAGTAAGACGACGGCGTTTTGTGGTGTGGTTGATGTACTCATAAAAATTTACTAACGACAAAAGGTGTATTTTATCAGAACTTAAGGAATTGTTGATGGGAAAATATTGGGATAAAAGTAGTCAACCCAATATTAGCCAAAAAATTGCTATCACTACCAGTAAATATTTGCGTATTCCACTAAAAAACCTTATAAAATAACCAAGAAGTTTTAAACCGAGAGTTAAACTACGTTATCCGACACTTTAGCCCGAACCATACCACTGTAATCATTGCATCATTTTTCTTTTTTAAGGTCACTTATGATAGTTCAAACCCATTTTGTTAGCCATACTGCCATCTTATCAGCCGTGAGTGTTGGCTTGCTGTATCTGACAGCTTGTAGTGTTGCGCCCTCAGCCACCAAGCCCGATAGCAATACTGTTCCTATCCCTACTACTATTGCTGCCACCCAAGCGAACACAGATACCCAAGCACTCACCACGCGCTCGCTAGACAAGGCGCTACAAAAATGCGCCAGCGAGTTTTTGGATAGAACCCAGCCGACAATGACCGCGAAACTGTCGCAAAAAACCTACCCACTGTGCTTTAATGGCTTTGCGGTGATGTATTCGGGTGTCACCAAAACCCCTATTTGGGTCGCTGAGCATTTGACGCGACAACGAATAACGGCTGCCAAAACCTTGGTCAGAGAGGATAACTTTCATGAAGAAACTCGCCTGCCAACCGAAGTGCGTAGTCTATTGAACGATTATACCCGTACCGGATTTGACCGAGGGCATTTAGCGCCCAATGCGGATATGGCAAACCCGGACTCACAATTTGATAGTTTTAGTTTGGCCAATATTGCCCCACAAACACCTGACAACAACCGTAAAACTTGGGTAAAAATTGAAACACAGACTCGCAACCTGACCAACCAATACGGCTCAGCGTATGTAGTGACAGGGGTGGCGTTCCTAACACCGGAAGTCAAACGGCTAAAAAATCGCGTGTTGGTGCCATCGCATTTTTTTAAAGCGGTATATTTGCCATCACAACATCAAGCGATAGCATTTTTTAGCCCGAATGATGATAGCGGAACCGTTGAAAAAATTAGCCTAAGCACACTTAAAAAACGCACCGGGGTCAATGCGTTTCCCAGTTTGCCGAGCAATGTAGCGACTATTGCACCATAACCAAAATCAGTGATTAGCAAGTCAAAAACTAGCAAGTCAACAACTAAACAGGGGAAAAAGATGAGTGCTTTTAAACCATTTCAAAATGATAGCCAAAGCGTTGGCTTAGGCGAATTTACCCTTGAGAATCAAGGAGAGCAAGTCAATCTCTATGGCAGTGCGACATTTACGTTAGATAAACAAAGTTTAGCCACGGCAAAACAATTGCAAGATGTGCTGAGCCAAATCATTGCATATTTAGAAGCCCATCAAGTACAAACGGTGGAAAAATCTACTACTCAACAGCAGCAAGCGTCGCACGTGGATGAAGTGAATAACCCTTTTTTATAAATAAAAAAAGCTAAATAAAAAAAGCGCAAATCAAACAATTTGCGCTTTTTATGGGCAGCTATTTATGGGTAAGCTAGGCATTAAAACTGATAGTTAAAGCCAATTTTCGTTTTGCTATCGACACGGTTATCAACCAGTGGGCTGTCTTTTTGCTCATCGCTCAAATATTCTAAATGCTGACTGATAAACGCACTCCAGCGTGGCGAAATGGCGTAACTGGCACTGACATTGATATAGGGGGTAATGCTACTATCAGCGTTATAAGTTTTTATCCCGGTGCGTAGCGATTCTTGCTCAGAAACACCAAAGTAGTAATTGTTGTACTTGTCATTGTACCACTGCAGTCCTAACTCAGGATAAATGGTGATTTTATCATCCATTGCTTTAAATCTGCTCAAATGCGCCACTTTTGCGCTAGTACCCTTACTGAGACCTAACGCATCAGTTTCCAGTTGCGCTTTAAAGCCACCATACGGGGTAATGCGCATATAGCTTGTGCCCACCATAGCAGACCATTTACGCTCATCGAGTCTTTTTAACGCCGCTGTGCTCGCATCGTCTGGATCAAATGAACGGCTATCGTAGCTTGCGGTCAATCGCCATTCGTTTTGTGCGTCTTTATAGGGATAATAACCCGCTTCACTGCCTTCAATGTAGAGTCGATTGTTGTCATAAAATGCTTGTGGCATGATGGTAACATCATTGTCCTTATCGTACGCATAATGGTTGATTGACGCGTTTAACCCTAGTTTAAAGCGGGCAGTGGTATCCACTGGCATAGAGGCTGCGTGGGCAAGTGTTGTACCCAACATACTGGCAAGTACCAGACAAGGTGCGAAAAATTGTTTCATAAAAACATCCTGTGAGAGTGGGTCATACAAAAAAGTGCTGACAGGCGTAAAGCGTAGAAAATAACCACCGATTCGCCTGTGAACCATACAGCAAGGTGATAAATTTATTATGGCATAAAAAGGTGAGCGCAAATAGTTGAATTTAAAGGTGCGATAGATGAAATCTAAGGCAGCATAAATCCTTAAGCTACCTTGAGAACACCATTAAAATGTTATAATATAACATTTTTAATATTCTCGATACTTGATTGGGCGACCTAGCATGATAAACGCATTGATTAACAAATATGCTTTTTTTAGCCGACCTTTTTTGCTACTAAGGCTACTAAAAGCCCCCACGATTGCAGGGGTAACATTGACGATGAGCCTATTGGGGGGATTAACAGGCTGCCAAAAGCAAACTGACAATCCATCAACCTCAAAGCAATCCACCTCAAATCAATCCCCATCAAATAGCCAAGCTACAAACAATACCTCAGCAAAAAATAACGTCTCATCAAACACCGTTATTGATAGCCAATTACCCACCGTGTATGCCACCACCAATGTGTGGGGTTCGGTGGCTAAAGCGGTCGGGGGTGATAAAGTCAATGTAATTGTGGGGGTCGATGATTTATCACAAGATCCGCATGATTATCAAGCCACAGCGATCGACAAGCTTAATATCACTAAGTCCGCTGTCATGCTGGTCAACGGTGGCGGGTATGATGATTGGGGTATGAGCTTAGCTGAGTCGGTGAGTCACAAACCTGTAGTGATTAATGCCGTAGCACTTTCAGGACTGTCGCCTAACACGGACAATGCGGCAGATGAGTCTGCCGGTGAACACCAACACGATACCCAACACGAAATAAAGACCGCTCATCCGCAACCATCAGATCATCCTCACGTGCACGGTGACTTCAATGAGCACGTGTTTTTCTCCCTTGATACAGCAAAAAAAGTGGCTGAAGCGGTCAACAAGCAATTGGCTGCAACCTCGCCTGCTAATCAAGCAATTTATGCAAAAAATACCCAACACTTTATCCAGCAAATTGATGCGCTCAAAGTCAAAGCCAAACAAATCGGACAGCAAAAAGCCATCACTGCCTTTGCTACTGAGCCTGTCACTGGGTATTTGCTAGCCGATATGGGCATCAAGGATGTAACGCCAAAAGCCTATGTCGTGCAATCAGAGACGGATGCGGGGGTATCGGTCAAAGTGCTCAATGACAGCAAAAGCCTGCTAAGCAATAAACAAGTGGGTTTGTTGGTGGTCAATGCCCAGACCGAAGATGCCACCTCAAAGCAACTAATCACATTGGCGAAGGCATCAACAGTCCCAGTTGTGGCGGTCTATGAAACCCTGCCCGATGGCGTGACAAGCTATACCCAATTTATTGAAAAAACCCTAGATGATTTTGCGGCAGCGATGCGCTAATCTTTTGGTAGCCTAAAAATAGTAGCCTAAAAATTTTAGGCTACCTATAAATGCGTTTGGGTAAAAATTTGCGTTAATTGGTATAGTGTTGGCTGGTTATCGCTTATAATGCTTAATTTTTAGCCCAGATTTTTTGCAATATGATATTGCCAATTAACCATCCTTGCCTTTAGGATCTTGTCGTTAATCTTGCCGTTAGGGTGAACAAGTAGCCACCATGCCCATGTCAACCACCAAAATAGCCAATAGCGAGCGGCAGTTTGCGCAGGCCATTCATTGCCAATCGTTTGTCAAACTGCCCCAATCACAGCAAGTCGTTTTGCAAGTCAAAGATGGCAGTATGCACTTTGGACAACGTCTGCTATGGCAGGATGTCAATTTTTCGATTTTATCGGGTGAATTTGTGGCATTGCTTGGCGCCAACGGTACAGGTAAGACAACATTGCTGCGAAGTTTACTCAAACTTGTGCCGCTATCCAGTGGTTCAATCACGCTTGGCAAAGATATTCGAGTGGGATATGTGCCTCAGCTCAAAGACTTTGCGCCAAAACTACCCATTCGGGGTAGGGACTTGGTGCAGCTGGGGCTGGATGGGGAAAATTATTTGTTTGGTCTGTTTAGCCCCAAAAAAACCTTAGGCGGTTTTTGGCAGACAGCAAAACAAAAAAAATATTTGGTGGATAAAGCCATTGCGGAAGTCGGCGGCGAATCATTTTGTGATGCACCGCTTACCATGCTCTCGGGTGGTGAGCAGCAGCGCATGCGTATCGCCCAAGCCTTGGTCGCTGAGCCTGATGTTTTGTTGATGGATGAGCCGCTGCTGAGCCTTGATGTGGCAAGCCAGTATGTGGTTAGTGATATTTTAGCCCATCGCAAACAGGCGCATCATACCGCGATTTTGATGATTAGCCATGAACTCGAACCGATTATACCTTTGGTGGATAAAGTGCTACGCCTTGAAAATGCGACTGCCAAGCTCGGTGGTGTCGACTTAATCAATCGATTTCGCTAATTTATTTGCTTCAATCAAAACAAGCCATCACATTCGATGGTTTTTTAACTTTTGGAATTTACATGCTGCTCACGACTTGGCTACATACCATCATCAATTTTGATAACTTTGCTGAGCTGTTGCCCTTGGTATCAACGTCCATCGTGGCCGCGGTATTGTTGGGTGTGATGGCGGGATTCATTGGACCGATGGTACAGGCACGGGACATGGCGTTTGCCGTGCATGGGACAGCAGAGCTGTCGTTTGCAGGGGCGGCGTGTGCTTTATGGTTAGGGTCTTCAGTCACCCTAGGCGCCGTCATTGGGGCGGTGACGGCTGGCATGGTGCTGGGTATCATGGGGATTGATGGCAAAAACCGCAACTCAGTGGTGGGTATTTTGTTGCCATTTGGGCTTGGGCTGGGGGTGTTGTTTTTATCCTTGTATCAAGGTCGCTCTGCCAATAAATTTGGCTTATTAACCGGGCAAATTGTTGCAATCACGCCCGCTGAATTACAGTCGATGTTAGTGGTTGCGGTGATTGTACTGTCAATCATTGCCATATTTGGTCAGCGCATGTTATTTGCCGCAGTTGACCCGCAAGTTGCCCAAGCACAGCATTTGAATTTAACATTTTTATCTTTGCTGTTTATGTTTGCGCTGAGTCTTGTGGTGGCGGTGAGTGTGCAATTTGTCGGTGCCTTGCTGCTATTATCATTACTCATCACGCCTGCAGCAGCGGCAAGTCAAGTGACGGCTAGACCCATCTATGTCTATTTGTTGTCCATGCTGTTTGCCATCACCGCTGGGGTCGGCGGGATATTACTATCGTTAGGACCAGGCTTACCGATTTCACCTTATATCACTACCATTTCATTTGTGATTTATTTAAGCTGCTGGGGAATTGGCTACCTACGAAAAAAGGCAGGGTGGAATAAACGCCTAGTCGCAAACTTTTCTTAATCAACAGGGTATAAAAAAAGCGCAAATGGTATCAATTTGCGCTGTTTGTATCTTAGTGTGTATTAAAGTTTAAAGTTTAAACTTCAGCCAGGCTAGTAGGCGCATCGATGGTTTGAATCACGCCACCGCCTAAACAAATGTCATCTTGATAAAATACGCAAGACTGACCGGGCGTCACCGCACGCTGTGGCTCGTCAAACACCACTTTTATGGTGTCACCCGTTTCATCAAGGGCAAAAACTGTACAGGCTTGATCGGGCTGACGATAGCGCGTTTTGGCGGTACAGCGATAACCTTGGGCGGTAAACAGTTGGGTGGGTGCATCAACCACCCAGTCAAGCTTATAAGCGGTCAATTCGGTGGATTGTAACATCGGATGGTCATGCCCTTGGCCGACAATCAGGCGATTATTATCCAAGTCTTTATGTAACACAAACCAAGGCGCCTCATCTCTATCTTTGACCCCACCAATACCAATACCGCCACGTTGACCAAGTGTGTAATACATTAAGCCATCATGGGTGCCGATTTTTTTGCCATCATCGGTATAGATATCGCCTTTTTGAGCGGGCAAATACTGCTGTAAAAAGTCTTTAAAGCGTCGCTCGCCGATAAAGCAAATACCCGTAGAGTCTTTTTTCTTCGCTGTCGCTAAATCATATTGCTCGGCAATACGGCGTACCTCAGGTTTTTCTAACTCACCCACAGGGAACAAGGTTTTGGCGATTTTATCGCCTGCCACCGCGTGCAGAAAATAGCTTTGGTCTTTATTGTTATCAAGTCCGCGCAGCAGCGGCGCTTTGCCAGTTTCATCGCTAAAACCGCGGCGCGCATAGTGACCGGTGGCAATATAGTCCGCGCCCAAGGTCAATGCATAATCTAAAAAGGCTTTAAACTTGACTTCTTTGTTGCATAAAATATCAGGATTTGGGGTGCGACCGGCGCTATATTCCGCCAAAAAATGCTCAAATACGCGATCCCAATATTCCATGGCAAAGTTGGCGGTATGCAGTTTAATGCCGATTTTATCGGCGACCGCTTGTGCATCGGCAAGGTCAGTCATGGCGGTACAATATTCGGTACCGTCATCTTCTTCCCAGTTTTTCATAAACAAGCCTTCAACATCAAAGCCCGCTTGTTTGAGCAAAACGGCGGTGACAGAAGAATCAACACCCCCTGACATCCCCACAATGACACGAGTTTGGGTAGGGCTCGCAATATCAGATAAATTAACAGCAGTTGAATAAGTCATAATTTTTAAAAGTGCCAAAAGCGTTATTATAGCAAATTTATTGCTTGTTAAAAATCAATAAACCTGCCACAATACCGTCATCGGATGAGCCGATATCGAAAAAACCCAACTTATTCTCGTAAGTTGGGTTTTTTAATGCCTAAATTACCAACTTACAAAACTATGAATTGATTTTTTCAAATTCACTGATTGGCTTTAATAGATAAAGCGACATTGTAAATTCACAAACATTCTTTATCCTCTGTTGCCGTAAAACCACCGACTTCAGGCGGTGGATATAAGGCAACTCCATAACCATGCTTACGCACAGATGGTATTTAGTGCGGTGTATTCTGCTGTTCAATGTACTGGCGGATAATCTCAATGGGAGCACCACCACAACTACCTGCAAAATAACTAGGCGACCACAACGCATCGCCCCATAACTGTTGCTTGATAGACGGATATTCTTTCTTACGCAATAACCGACTAGACACACCTTTCAAGCTATTCACCAAACTAGAAATAGCTACTTTAGGCGGATAAACCACCAATAAATGCACATGGTCGTTTTCACCGTCAAACTCAACCAATTGTGCCTCAAACTTTGAACAAACTTCCTCAAAGATGACTTGCATATCGTCTAAAATCTGTTTGGTAAATACTTTTCTGCGGTATTTCGCCACAAAGACCAAATGCACATGAAGATTGTAAACAACATGCCTACCACGTCTTAAATCGTTTGACATATAATTAGACCAACTGTAAAATAAAAAAATCCAATTATACTTAAACCCATGAAAACACTCAAGTTGCGCATACGAGACAAACACATAGCGAAGCTTAACCGCCTAAGCGGTTCGGTCAATTTCGTGTGGAACTATGTTAATGACTTGAGTTATAAGCACTTACAAAAGACTGGTAAATTCTTTAGTGCTTACGACCTAAACGAATATACCAAAGGTAGCGGTGAATTACTTGGCTTACACTCGCAAACTATTCAAGCCATCAACGAAACCCACGCCAAAAGCCGTAAACAGTTTAAAAAGGCAAAGTTAAACTGGCGAACCAACAACCCAACATCAAAGCGTAAAAGCTTAGGTTGGCTACCATTTAAACAATCTGCCATCAAGCATATTGCCACCCACCAAACAGGCAAAAAAGGCTTAAAATCCACCTTGCAACTATCCCTAGCCAAAGGACAAAAGCTAGTCATCGACCTATGGGACAGCTACAACCTTAGCCTATACCAAATCAACACTTGCGAGCTAGTCCAAGACA
>ERZ650306.877-NODE-877-length-18010-cov-25.990810_pt1 | contig 18010 bp, 13 predicted proteins | sample MGYA00376242_ERZ650306 | MGnify/ENA primary metagenome ERZ650306 (study PRJEB26733, sample SAMN07839244) | wastewater metagenome | biome: urban; feature: wastewater treatment plant; material: waste water | place: USA: North Carolina | collected 2016-03-31 ... | reverse complement strand
CGCCGCAACTACGGCATGCTGATCGGCGAAACCACCGCCGAATCCATCAAGAAGGAAATCGGCTCGGCCTTCCCGGGTTCCGAGGTCAAGGAGATGGAAGTCAAGGGCCGCAACCTGGCCGAAGGCATCCCCCGCGCCTTCACCATCTCGTCCAACGAGATCCTCGAAGCCCTCACCGAGCCCCTCAACCAGATCGTCTCCGCGGTCAAGATCGCCCTTGAGCAGACCCCGCCCGAACTGGGCGCCGACATCGCCGAGCGCGGTATGGTCCTCACCGGCGGCGGCGCGCTGCTGCGCGACCTCGACCGTCTGCTGATGGAAGAAACCGGCCTGCCGGTGATCGTCGCCGACGACCCGCTGACCTGCGTGGTCCGTGGTTCCGGCATGGCCCTCGAAAAGATGGACCAGCTCGGCTCCATCTTCACCAGCGAGTAAGACGCGTCGGCTGCGACAGGGCGCCCGCGGTGAACCTCACGTTCCTCCGCGTGCGTCAGCGACCCGGGCTTGTCCCGGGCGCAGCCGTTTACCGCGCCACCTGAACATCCCTCGATGGTCGGCCATTCGCCTCCTCCCTTCTTCAAACGCGGGCCTGCGCCGCTGGCCAAGCTCGTGTTCTTCGTGACCGTCTCGCTGGCGCTGCTGGTCTCCGACCTCAACCTGCGCTACCTCGACGCCTTCCGCCAGGGCCTGTCTGTGCTCGCCTATCCGCTGCAGATGGCGGCCGCCACGCCGGCGGATTTCGTGCGCAACGCCTCCAACTACTTCGCCTCGCTGGTGCGCCTGCAGATCGAGAACAAGGAGCTCAAGAGCAAGCAGCTCCAGGGCGCCGAGCGCCTGCTGCGCCTCGACCAGATCGAGCAGGAGAACCGCCACCTGCGCGCCCTGCTCGACGCCCGCGAGCGCCAGCCGGTGAAATCCGTGGTGGCCGAGATCATGTACACGGCCAAGGATCCGTTCTCCCGGAAGGTGATCCTCGACAAGGGCGCCCAGGCGGGTGTCGAACCGGGTCAGGCAGTGGTGGATGATGTCGGCGTGATCGGCCAGATCACCCGGGTCTTTCCGATGCAGTCCGAACTCACGCTCCTCACCGACAAGGATCAGGCGATCCCGGTGATCATCGTGCGCAGCGGTTTGCGGGCGGTGCTGTTCGGTTCGGGCAACGGTCTGATGGAGCTGCGCTACCTGGCCGCCAACGCCGACATCCAGCCCGGCGACAAGGTCGTCACCTCGGGGCTCGATGGCGTCTTCCTGGCGGGTCTGCCGGTGGCGACGGTGGCGCGGGTCGAGCGCGATCAGGCCCAGACCTTCGCCCGCATCCCCTGTCTGCCCGCCGCGGGTGTCGAGCAGTTCAGCCATGTGCTGGTGCTGGGCCATCGCGAAAGCCTGCCGCCCCGCCCGCCGGAGCCCGAAGTCATCAACAAGGGCAAGGGCGGCAAGGGTCGCAAGGCCAAGGCGGCAAAGGAGTAAGCCATGCAACCGACCAACCGTTCGAGCCGCATCCTGCTCCCGGTGAAGATGTGGTTTGTGTATCTGACCCTCTTCATCGCGCTGTTCCTCAACTACATCCCCACCGGCCATCTGCCCGCGGTGCCCGACTTTGTGGCCCTGGTGCTGGCCTTCTGGTGCGTGCGCGAGCCGCTCAAGATCGGCATCGGCGCCGGCTTCGTGTTTGGCCTGCTCACCGACATCGGCGTCGGCGCGGCGATGGGGCAACATGCGTTTTCCTACGTGCTGCTGGCCTATGCGGCCAACGAGCTGTCGCGCCGGGTGCTGTGGTTCACGCCGGTCGAGCAGGCGCTCCACGTGCTGCCGCTGCTGTTCATGTCGCAGGTGGTGATGGTGGTCGTGCGCCTGATCGCCGGGGCCGAGTTCCCCGGCTGGTGGATGTTCTTCGGCTGCTTCGTGGCCGCCCTGCTGTGGATTCCCCTGCACTACGTGCTGCTGCTGCCCCAGTACCAGCCGATGGAGCGGGATGAGAATCGGCCGATCTAGTGAGGGCCGGGGCGTGAAGGGCAAGGATTCGCTCATGCCTGCCGCTGGGCGCGCCTGCGTCGTGGTCGTGGGGGCTGCCCGATGACCTCGATCCGCACGCCTGAGCAGGAGCTCGGCCGTTTCCGCGCCCGCCTGGCGGTGGCCGGCGCGGTGGCGCTTGTGTGTTTCGGGCTGCTGGCCGCGCGCTTCTTTTACCTGCAGGTGGTGCGCTACGACTACTACTCCACCCGCGCCGAAGACAACCGGATCTCGCTGGTCCCCATCGTGCCCAACCGCGGCCTCATCGTAGACCGCAACGGCACCGTGCTGGCCCGCAACTACTCGGCCTATACGCTCGAAATCACCCCGTCGCGGGTGGCGGATCTGGAGCAGACCATCGAGGCGCTCTCCAAACTCGTCGACATCCAGCCCAAGGACCGCAAGCGCCTCAAGAAGCTGATGGACGAATCCAAGAGCTTCGAGTCGCTGCCGATCCGCAACCGCCTCACCGACGAGGAAGTCGCCCGCTTCATCGCCCAGCGCTACCGCTTCCCGGGCGTCGAGCTCAAGGCACGGCTGTTCCGCGACTACCCGATGGGGGCCTTCGGCTCGCACATCATCGGCTACATCGGGCGGATCAACGACCGCGATCTCGAACGCATCGAAGAAAACGACGACTCCGCCAACTACCGCGGCACCGACCACATCGGCAAGGCCGGGCTCGAGAAGAGCTACGAGCGCGAACTCCACGGCCAGACCGGCTACGAGGAGGTCGAGGTGGATTCCGGCGGCCGCGCGGTGCGGGCCCTGCGGCGCACGCCGGCCACGCCGGGCAACAACCTGGTGCTCACCGTCGATCTGAAGCTGCAGGAAGTCGTCGAGAAGGCCTTCGGCAACCGCCGCGGCGCGCTGGTGGCCATCGAGCCGGGCACGGGTGGCGTGCTGGCGCTGGTGTCGGTGCCGACTTTCGACCCCAACCTGTTCGTGGACGGCATCGCCCCGCAGGACTGGGACGAGCTCAACAACTCGCCCGACCACCCGATGGTGAACCGCGCCCTCAACGGCGCCTACCCGCCGGGCTCCACCTTCAAGCCCTTCATGGCGCTGGCTGCGCTGATGAGCGGCAAGCGCACCCCTGGTCAGGCGATCTCCGATCCGGGCTACTTCGACTTTGGCGGCCACCACTTCCGCGATGACAAGGCGGGCGGCCACGGGGTGGTGGACATGTACAAGTCCATCGTGCACTCCTGCGACACCTATTACTACAAGCTGGCCAACGACATGGGGATCGACCTGATCGCCGCGCAGATGGCCCAGTTTGGCTTTGGCAGCCGCACCGGCATCGACATCGAGGGCGAAAGCTCCGGCGTGCTGCCTTCGCCCGAGTGGAAGAAGCGCCGCTTCAAGAAGCCCGAGCAGCAGAAGTGGTTCGGCGGCGAGACGATCTCCATCGGCATCGGCCAGGGCTACAACGCCTACACCATGCTGCAGCTGGCGCACGCCACGGCCACGGTGGCGGCGGGCGGGGTGATGTTCAAGCCCCACCTGGTCAAGTACATCGAGAGCGCCAAGGACGGCTCGCGCCGGATGATCGAGCCCCAGCCGATCAAGACCATCCCGATCCGCCAGGACCACCTGGACACCATCCGCCGGGCGATGGTCGGGGTGAACCGCGAGGGCACCGGCACCCGCGCCTTCGCCGGCGCCCCCTACCAGGCGGCCGGCAAGACCGGCACGGCCCAGGTGTTCTCCCTGAAAGGCGCCAAGTACAACGCACGGATCGCCGAGCGTCTGCGCGACCACGCCCTCTTCATCGCTTTCGCCCCGGCCGACAAGCCCACCATCGCCCTCGCGGTGCTGGTGGAAAACGGCGGCTTCGGTGCCGAATCCGCCGCCCCGATCGCCCGTCAGGTGCTCGATTACTACCTCCTCGGCAAGCTGCCGGCCGGCATCGCGCCGGAATACCCGGGCGCCGAGGGAACGACGGGAGACAACGCCGGTGATTGATTCCCGCTTCGACCCCCGCAAGTGGCCGGGCTATCTGATGGCACCCCTCGATGGTGCGCTCCTCACCATCGTGGTGCTCATTCTGGGTTTTGCGACGGTGGTGATGGTCAGCGCCTCGCCGGAGCGCCTTGACACCCTGGCGCTCAACGTCGGTGTGGCCTTCGTGGTGATGTGGATCGCCGCCAGCATCCCGCCCCAGCGGATGATGAGCATCGCGCTGCCGCTCTACGTGCTGGGGGTGTTGTTGCTCATCGGGGTGGCGTTGTTCGGCGACGTCTCGAAGGGTGCCCGGCGCTGGCTCAACATCGGTGTGGCGCGCATCCAGCCGTCCGAGCTGATGAAGATCTCCATGCCGCTGATGCTCGCCTGGTATTTCCAGCTGCGTGAGGGGGCGCTGCGGGTGCGCGATTTTTTCATCGCCGCCGCCCTGCTGCTGGTGCCAGTGGGGCTGATCGCCAAGCAGCCCGACCTGGGCACCGCGGTGCTGGTGGCGGCGGCGGGCTTCTACGTGCTGTTCTTTGCGGGGCTCACCTGGCGGCTGATCCTGCCGGTGGCCGTCGTAGGCATCGCCGGCATCGCCGCCATCGTGGTGATGGGCGACACCATCTGCCAGCCGGGTGTCGAATGGCCCGGGATGCGCGAATACCAGAAGCACCGGGTGTGCACCCTGCTTGATCCGACCTCCGATCCCCTCGGCAAGGGCTTCCACATCATCCAGTCCACCATCGCCATCGGCTCCGGCGGGGTGCTCGGCAAGGGCTGGGGCCACGGCACCCAGACCCACCTGGACTTCCTGCCCGAGCGACATACCGACTTCATCTTCGCGGTGCTCACCGAGGAATTCGGGCTTGCCGGCGCCGTGATCCTGGTGTTACTCTATATCTGTCTGATTTTTCGCGGTTTGTTTATAGCCGCAGGTGCCCCGACCCTGTTCTCGCGCCTCCTCGCTGGCGCGCTCACGCTGATCTTCTTCACCTACGCGTTAGTGAACATGGGGATGGTGAGCGGAATCCTCCCCGTGGTGGGCGTTCCGTTGCCCTTTGTCAGTTACGGTGGCACTGCACTCGTTACCCTTTGTCTTGGTGTCGGGATGCTCATGAGCATCCAGCGTCACCGGCGTCGGGTAGGTGCCTGAACCCGCGTGCGCCCTGGCGCACGCCCGAACAGGAATACGTGTCATGCCCCCTGTAGCGATCTCCCGTCGCGCCGGCCTGCTGCCGGTGCTCTTTTGTAGCGCCCTCGTGTTGTCCGCCCCCGCCGTGGGTGCGCCTGCCGTCGCGTCTGCAAGCTCCACTAGCGATGCCGCGGCCCTCACCGGCCTCAAGCCCGGCGCCCGCTTCCATTTTGCCGACGGCGTGTTCAAGAATGATCGCCTGCCCGTCGACGCCCAGGCCGCCGAGTCCGAAGAAGCCGCTGCGGCGCCTGTCGTCGAGAAAAGCGATTACTCCCTCAAGGGCTCGATCGCGCCGGGCGCCGGCCTGACCCTCGAAAAGGGCGTCGCCAGCTGGTACGGCAAGATGTTCCACGGCCGCAAGACGTCCAGCGGCGACACCTACGACATGTACGCGATGACCGCGGCGCATCCGAGCCTGCCGATCCCCAGCTATGTGCGGGTGACCAACCTGGCCAACGGCCGCTCGGCGGTGGTGCGGGTGAACGATCGCGGGCCCTTCCATCCGGGCCGGATCATCGACCTCTCCTACGCCGCGGCCTACAAGCTGGGCTACACCGACCAGGGCCATGCCCAGGTCGAGATCGCCCTGGTGCTGCCCGAGGATGTGGCTTTTGTGCAGCCGGGCCGCCCGGTGCCGCCGATCCGCCGCGCAAAGGCGCCGGCCCCCCAGGCGCCGGTGGCGGTCGCCCAGCGTCCGGCCCCCGCGCCCGAGCCCGTGGCGGCCGCAGAGCCTGCCCGCCCGGTGGCCGAGTCGCTTGTCGTGGCTGCAGCGGCGCCGGTTTCCGCCGTGCCTGTGCCGGCAAGCCGTCCGGCCGAGCGGGTCGGCAGCGAGGTCTTCCTGCAGCTGGGGGCCTTCGGTACCGCCGGGACAGCCGAGCACTTCAAGAACTTCGTCGAGCATGAGCTCAAGTGGCTGAAGGAATCGGTCTCGGTGCTGGCTTACGAGGGCAAGTTCCGCCTGCGGGTCGGGCCTTTCCCGTCGGCCATCGAGGCCCGTTCCATCGCCGAGCGGATCGCCGGTACGCTCAAGCTCAAGCCCTCGGTCGTCCAGCGCTGAAGCCCTTGAGCGCGGGGATATAAAACCCTGCTGATAGCAAGGAAATTTTGCACCCTTTGGCTATACTGAAATTAACCAAAGGGAGGACGCCATGAGCTTCATCGATTCCCCCATCAGCCGTTGCGAAGCGGTTCGTGAGATGGTCCTGACCGACCAGACCCAACGCCAGTGTGCGTTAGAGCACGAATGTCCGCCGGGGCGTAACTGCCCGCTGGACGGGTGCTTTGCCGAGATCTCCGGCCTCACCGAGGCGGCGACCCTCGCCGAGGTGGCGGCGGCCGAAGCCGCCCATCACCGCGCCTGAAGCATGGCCAACCGGACCCTCGGTACCCGCCAGAAGCTGGTCTTCCGCGGCCCCGACAAGGGGCCGGGCGGCGTGCCGAAATCGCCCCGCAACCCGCTGGTCGTGCCGGCCCTGCAGCGCAAGGCCGGGCCCCATGACAAGTCAACGGGCGGGAAGCGTCAGGCCGAGAAACGCGCGATGAGCCGCCAGCTGCAACGGCTGGCGGGTGCGGTTTCGGGCGAATCCGAATGAAGGCCTGAAAGGCCGCCGGGGCGCAGGCCCCAGGGGGCTAGCGCAGCTTTTCGAGCAGGCCGTCGAGTTGATCCAGGTTGCCGAACTGGATCGTCACCGCGCCAACGCCCTTCTTGTTGGCCTTGATCTTCACGGTGGCACCCAGGCGATCGGCGATCTCTTCTTCCAGACGCAGGATGTCCCGGTCGGGTGCCGGTGCGGGGAGCTTCGTCTTCGGATTGAGCTCGTGCTGCACGAGGCGTTCGGCCTCGCGCACCGACAGCCCGCGGGCGGCGATCAGGTTGGCGAGGCCGACCTGCGCAGCGCCGTCCAGCGGCAGCAGCGCCCGGGCGTGGCCCATGTCGATGTCGCCGGCCATCAGCAGCTCCTGCACCGGCGGGGCCAGCTGGAGCAGGCGCAGCAGGTTGGAGGCGGCCGGGCGTGAGCGCCCGACGGCGTCGGCGGCCTGCTGGTGGGTCATGCCGAACTCCTCGATCAGGCGCTGGATGCCGGCGGCTTCTTCGAGGGGGTTGAGGTCTTCGCGCTGGATGTTCTCGATCAGCGACATGGCCAGCGCGGCCTCGTCGGGGATCGCGCGCACCAGGCAGGGCACGCTCACCAGCCCGGCGATCTGGGCGGCGCGCCAGCGGCGTTCGCCGGCGATGATCTCGTAGCGTTCGGAATCGAACTGGCCGCCGATGGGGCGCACCAGGATCGGCTGCATCACGCCCTGGGATTTGATCGAGGCGGCGAGTTCTTCCAGCGAGCCCGGGTCCATCCGGGTGCGGGGCTGGTATTTGCCGGGCGACAGTTCGCTGGCGGGCAGCACCTGGAGTTCGCCTTCGTTCTTCGCGTCGTCGTCGGTGTTGGCGGCGAGGAGGGCGTCGAGGCCGCGGCCGAGGCCTTTGAGTTTGGGAGGTGCCATGGTGGGGTCGGTTAAGTCTTGATCCGCGCGATCATTTCCTTGGCGAAGGCCAGGTAGGCCTGGGCGCCCTTGGCGCTGCGGTCGAACACCACGCCGGGCAGGCCGTGGCTGGGGGCTTCGGCGAGGCGCACGTTGCGCGGCACGATGGTCTTGAACACCTTGTCACCGAAGTGGCTTTCGAGCTGGGCCGAGACCTGCTGCTGCAGCGTCACCCGCGGGTCGAACATCACCCGCAGCAGGCCGATGATCGACAGGTCGCGGTTGAGGTTGGCGTGGACCTTCTTGATCGAATTGACCAGATCGGACAGGCCTTCGAGGGCGTAGTACTCGCACTGCATGGGGATGATGACCCCGTGGGCCACGCACAGCCCGTTGAGGGTGAGCAGCGACAGGGACGGCGGGCAGTCGATGAGCACGAAGTCGTACTCGGCGCGGTGCAGCGCGAGGGCGTCGCGCAGGCGGTTCTCGCGGCGGTCGAGGGCGACCAGTTCGACCTCGGCGCCGGCCAGATCGCGATTGGCAGGCAGCACGTCGTAGCCGCCGGATTCGCTGCGCACGCAGGCGTCGGTGACGGTGCTGAGGCCGACCAGCACGTGGTAGATCGACTTGCCTAGGCTGCGCTTGTCGATGCCGCTGCCCATGGTGGCGTTGCCCTGGGGGTCGAGGTCGATGAGCAGCACGCGCTGGCCGGCGGTGGCGAGGCCGGCGGCCAGATTGACGCAGGTGGTCGTCTTGCCGACGCCGCCTTTCTGGTTGGCGATGCAGAAGATGCGGGCCATGTTCAGGTACGTTTCACGATGAGGAGGTGGCGTTCGGCGCCAAGGCCGGGGACGTCGAGGGGAACGCTGCGTTCCAGCGCGAAACCGGCCGGAATGCGGGCGATTTCGTCCTCGGGATAAACGCCTTTCATGGCGAGGATGCGTGTTTCGGGGCCGGCCAGATGGGCGGTGAGGTTCACGAAGTCGGCCAGATCGGCGAAGGCGCGGGAGATGATGCCGGCCGGGGCGTCGGGCGCGTAGGGGGGCTGCCAGGCTTCGATGCGCGCGTGGTGGGCGCGGAAGTTGGCGAGCTTGAGTTCGATCTTGGCCTGGTTCTGGAAGGTGGCCTTTTTTTGCACCGTCTCGACGGAATCCACCTGCAGGTCGGGCCGGCAGATGGCCAGCACGACGCCGGGCAGGCCGCCGCCGGAGCCCACATCCACCAGCCGGTCGATGCCGCCGATGTGCGGCAGCACCGAGAGGGAATCGAGCAAGTGGTGGGTGACGACCTGGGCCTCGTCGCGGATGGCGGTGAGGTTGTACACCTTGTTCCACTTGATGAGCAGGCGGGCGAAGGCGAGGAGCTTTTCCGGCGCGTCGGCAGGCAGATCGAGGCCGAGGGCGGCGATGCCTTTTTCGAGGATGGTGCTCATGCGGATTTCGGCTCCCGGCCGCGGGCCAGTTCGCCGCGCTTCAGCCACACCAGCAGCAGGCTGATGGCCGCCGGGGTGATGCCCTGGATGCGGCTGGCCTGGCCGATGGTCTCGGGTTTGTGCTGGTTGAGGCGCAGCTGGACTTCCTTCGACAGGCCGCGCACGGTGGTGTAGTCGAGATCCGGCGGCAGGCGGGTGGCCTCCGAATCCAGCTGGCGGGCGACTTCATCCTGCTGGCGGTCGATGTAGCCCTGGTACTTGGCGGCGATCTCGAGCTGCTCGACCACCTGCGGGTCGGCCTCGGGCGCTTCGGGGGCGCCGGGGAGCGTCATCAGGCTGGCGTAGCTCACGCCCGGGCGGCGCAGCAGGTCGAAGTAGCTGTATTCGCGTTCGATGGATTTGCCGAGCACGGCTTCGGCAGCTTCGGCCGACACCTTGGCCGGCGTGGCCCAGGTGGCGCGCAGGCGCGCGGTCTCGCGTTCGATGGCCTCGCGCTTGGTGCAGAAGGCGGCCCAGCGTTCGTCGTCCACCAGGCCCAGCTTGCGGCCGGTTTCGGTGAGGCGCAGATCCGCGTTGTCCTCGCGCAGGCTGAGCCGGTATTCGGCGCGGGAGGTGAACATCCGGTAGGGCTCGGAGACGCCGCGGGTGATGAGGTCGTCCACCAGCACGCCAAGATACGCCTCGTCGCGGCGCGGGCACCAGGCGTCCTGCCCCTTCACCTGCAGCGCGGCGTTGATGCCGGCCAGCAGGCCCTGGGCGGCGGCTTCTTCGTAGCCGGTGGTGCCGTTGATCTGGCCGGCAAAGAACAGCCCGCCGATGGACTTGGTCTCAAGGCTGGACTTGAGGTTGCGCGGGTCGAAGTAGTCGTACTCGATGGCGTAGCCGGGGCGCAGGATGTGGCAGTTTTCGAGGCCCTTGATGGAGCGCACGATGTCCAGCTGCACGTCGAAGGGCAGGCTGGTGGAGATCCCGTTGGGGTAGATCTCGTGGGTGTCGAGGCCTTCGGGCTCGAGGAAGACGTGGTGGCTGTCCTTGTCGGCGAAGCGGTGGATCTTGTCTTCGATGCTCGGGCAGTAGCGCGGGCCCACGCCTTCGATCACGCCGGAGTACATCGGCGAGCGATCCAGGTTGGCGCGGATGATGTCGTGGGTGCGGCTGTTGGTGTTGGTGATCCAGCACGGCAGCTGGCGCGGGTGCTGGCTGGTCTTGCCGAGGAAGCTGAACACCGGCACCGGGTTGTCGCCGGGCTGCTCTTCCATCACCGAGAAGTCGATGGTGCGCGCGTCGAGGCGCGGCGGCGTGCCTGTTTTAAGGCGGCCCTGGGGCAGCGCGAGCTCCTTCAGGCGCTGGCCGAGGCTGATCGCCGGCGGGTCGCCCGCGCGGCCGGCGGAGTAGTTTTGCAGGCCCACGTGGATCAGGCCGTTGAGGAAGGTGCCGGCGGTGAGCACCACCGCGGGCGCCTCGAAGCGCAGCCCGATCTGGGTGACGACACCCGTCACGCGGTCGCCCACCACGGTGAGGTCGTCCACGGCCTGCTGGAACAGCCACAGGTTGGGCTGGTTCTCGAGGCGCTTGCGGATGGCGGCCTTGTAGAGCACCCGGTCGGCCTGGGCGCGGGTGGCGCGCACGGCCGGGCCCTTGCTGGCGTTGAGGATGCGGAACTGGATGCCGCCTTCGTCGGTGGCGGCCGCCATTGCGCCGCCCAGGGCGTCCACTTCCTTCACCAGATGCCCCTTGCCGATCCCGCCGATGGACGGGTTGCAGCTCATCTGGCCGAGGGTTTCGATGTTGTGGGTGAGCAGCAGGGTGGCGCACCCGGCCCGCGCGGCCGCCAGTGCGGCTTCGGTGCCGGCATGGCCGCCGCCGACAACGATCACGTCGAATCGGGTGGGATGAAGCATGGGGAACCGGGAGAAGGTGAATCGGGGGAGCGGAATGATACGACCTTGCGCTGCAAAAATACAGCGCCGCGCGTTGTCCGGCTGGAGAAAAGCGGCGGATTTACAACGGCTTATCGGTGCTGTTCGGCCTCCGTGGAGATATTTTTGCTGCGTTGCGGCAAGGGCCGCTCCCGATGCGCGGCGATGGAAGCAGACGCCCCGCGAATCCGTACCGGGAATGTCGAGGCTGAGTCGGTTGTGGATGCCGCCATATGCGACGAAGATGTTCGGTCGGAGGCCGACAGCGGGGCGCTCCGGCGCTGCCGTGGGTTCGAGGATGACGGCTGCCGTTCGGTCTGCCGGCGCGCGATCCGTGAGCGGTCCCGAGCTATGCAGGCCGACCGCAGGGGTATTGAATCGTGGTATCACGCAAGCGGGCGGGAGATCGCTTGTTGCCGGGTTTGATCCTTGCTTCGGGGGGTTTCGGTGCGACTAAAGTTCGTTGTCGAAACGCCGTTGAAAATGGTTGCGAACAGGCCAAAATCCGCAAAATTGTCCCGATTTGGTAAGGTTTGTTCGGTTAAGCCGTGATTCCGCCGCAGCCTTCGCCGCCAGAGGTGCGCACTGATCCGCATGATGGGACAACGACGTTTGCAAAATCGGATTCCCATTTCTTGAAACCCATTGACCTTCGAAGGTTATCGTCCCATGCCCAGCTTGTCTGAGCCTTGTAGCGTTAGTGCCGGACACCCGATTGTCGAGGCCATGTGCATGGCCGCCGACGCCGTGTCGTCGGACTGTCCCGTTTCGGAGGCGGCCGAGCGCTTGCTGGCGCATTCCGCTCACAGCCTGGTGGTGATCGAGGGGCGCAAGCCGGTGGGTGTTTTCAGTGGCGAGAATGCGCTGCGCGCGTTGCTGAAGCCGGATGCCGCGAGCGGCCCGGTAAGCCGGGCGATGAGTGCGGCTTACCTGCGCGTCGCCTTGGGCGAGGATGTGCGCAGCGTCGATGTTCGGGCTGCCGCTTATCCCGCCCGACTGCCGGTGGTGGTGGTGGATGCCGCCGGGGATCTGGTCGGGGTGCTGAGGCGCGAGGGCTCGCCCGCCGCCCGCGACTGGCAGGCGGAGGAGTTGCTCCGGGCGCTGCCGGATCTGGTGTGGCTGAAAGACCCGGACGGCCATTTCCTGGCCTGCAATCCCCGCTTCGAGAAATTGGCCGGTGCGCCGGAAGCGGAGATCGTCGGCAAGACCGATTATGACTTCGTGCCCTGGGATATCGCGGACGCATTCCGCTGCTCCGATCTGGCCGCCATCCATGCCGGCAGCGCGGTGTGCTGCGAGCAGGAGGTCCGTTTTGACGACGACGGTCACCGGGAGCTGCTTGGCATCATCAAAACGCCGATGTTCGGATCGGATGGCCGCTTGCTGGGCGTGCTTGGCGTCGGGCGGGACATCACCGAAGTGGCGCGGGCCCGGCATGCCTCGCGGGAACAGGAGATGATTTTCTCCAGCATCGTCAGTCATGCCGGCGACTCGATCTGTCTGGTGGATGTGGCCACCGGCCGCTTCATCGAGTTCAACGGCGCGGCCCATCGCAATCTCGGGTATAGCCGCGAGGATTTTGGCGCACTGACGATGGCCGACATCGATTGCCGCTTCAGCGCCGACGAGCTCCGGGTGCTGATGCGGAAAATGCTCGAGCCCGGCAGTACGGCCTTCGAGACCCGGCAACGGCATCGCAACGGAACGATCCTCGATGTGCGTGTCAGCGGGCGCGGCATCACGGGCAGCGGTGGCGAGCAATATCTGGCCGCGATCTGGAGCGACATCGGCGAAAGCAAGCGGGTCGAACTCAGTCTCAAGCGCGCCAACGCCGCGCTCCGCACGATCGGCGAATGCAATCAGGCGGTGGCGCGGGCCACCGACGAAACCACCTTGCTGAACGATGTGTGCCGCCTGATGGTGGAGTTCGGCGGTTATCGCATGGCCTGGGTGGGTTTTGCCGAAAACGATCCCGAGCGCTCGGTGCGGCCGGTTGCCGAAGCCGGGTTTGCGGAGGGCTACGTGCACTCCCTGAAGTTTTCCTGGGCCGACACCGACGCCGGGCGCGGCCCTACCGGCACGGCGATTCGCGAAGCGCGGCCGGTGATCTGCCGCGACATTCTGACCGATCCGCGGCTGCTGAACTGGCGCGAAGCCGCGTTGCACAACGGCTACGCGGCTTCCTGCGCCTTGCCATTGACGACTCGGGACGGCGGCTGCGTCGGTGCGCTCAACGTTTATTCGGTGGACGCGGATGCGTTCGACGAGGAGGAAGTGCGGCTGCTGTGCCAGCTGGGCGGCGACCTTGCCATCGGCCTGCGAGCGCTGCGCGACCGTGCCGAGCGCGACGAGGCCCAGCGCAAACAGCGCGACGCCGAATGCGAGTTGCGCCACCTGATCGAAGCGAGTCCGACGATCCTCTATGCGCTGCGGGTGAGCGAGGGGCAGATTGCGTCGGTGGCCATCGGCGACAACGTCCAGCGCATCCTCGGCTATTCCCGGACAGAGGCCCTCACGGCGGGCTGGTGGTGGGATGGCGTCCATCCGGACGACCGCGCCGCGGCGAGGGCCGTGATCGACGAAGTGCTGCGTGTCGGTCATATGGTCCACGAATACCGCTTTACCCATCGGGATGGCCGCTCTCTATGGCTGCGGGACGAGCTGCGCCTCGGTCAGGACGACAACTCGGAAAGCCATGAAATCGTTGGCGTGCTGACCGACGTGACCGCTCGCAAGCGCGTGGAAATGTCCTTGGAGAACCAGCGTCGCGTGCTCGAAATGGTTGCTTCCGGCGCCTCGCTGGCCGATACGCTGAGCACGCTCTTGAAAGGTTTCGAGGCGCTGCTGCCGGCGGTTCGGGCGTCCATCCTGCTGCTCGACGCGGACGGTGTCCACTTGCGGCACGGGGCGGCGCCGAGCCTGCCGGAAGGCTATACGAGCAAGATCGATGGCGTGGCGATCGGCGAAAACGTCGGTTCGTGCGGGGTGGCGGCGTGGCGCGCCAAGCCGGTGATCGTCGAGGATATCGCCACCGATCCGCAGTGGGCAGACTATCGGGAACTGGCGGCGAGCTTCGGGCTGCGTGCCTGCTGGTCGTGGCCGATCCTGAGTCGCGAGGGTCGCGTGCTCGGCACCTTTGCGCTTTATACCGGCCAGATTTCCCGGCCCGGCCAGGAGGACGAAGATCAGGTGGCGCTGGCGACGGGGCTGGCGGCCGTGGCGATCTCCCGGCACCAGGAGGAAACGGCGTTGCGCGAGAGCGAGGCGCGTTTCCGGCTGCTGTTCGAAATGGCGCCGATGCCGATCTGTCTCATCAAAGCCGATGGCGTGGTGAGCGATCTGAACCGCAGTTTCATCGAAACCTTCGGATATACCCGCGACGATATTCCCCGCACCTCGGCCTGGTGGCCACTCGCGCATCCCGACCGAGAGTATCGCGAGCGTATCCACCGGGAGTGGGGCGCGGCAGTGCGCAAGGCCACCGCCGAGCAGCGGCCCATCGAACCCATCGAGGTGAGCGTTTGCTGCAAGGGCGGCGAGATGCGCACGCTGATGGTGTCGGGTGCCGCGGTGGGGGACAGTTTTCTGGTGAGCTTCTTCGACATCACCGAGATGCGCCGCCTGGATGCCGAACTGGACCACTACCGCCTGCATCTGGAAGAGCAGGTGGCCGAGCGTACCGCCCAGCTGGCCGAAACCAGCCAGCGCGCCGAGGCCGCCAGTCGTGCCAAGAGCGCCTTTCTGGCCAACATGAGCCACGAAATCCGCACGCCCATGAACGCCATTCTCGGTCAGGCCCGGCTGCTCGAGCGAAGTCCGCTCAATCGGGAGCAGGAAGACCGCCTGTCCCGCATCCGTCATGCGGGCACCCATCTGCTGGCGCTCATCAACGATGTGCTCGATCTTTCCAAGATCGAAGCCGGCAAGCTCCGTCTCGAGTCGGAGGATTTCTCGCCGGAAGCCCTGTTCAACCAGGCCCACTCCCTGATTCAGGACCGCCTGACGGCCCGCGGGCTGGCCTTCGAGGTGAGCACGGACGGCCTCCCGCCAGTGCTGCGCGGCGATGTGACGCGTCTGCGTCAGGCTCTTCTCAACTACCTCAGCAATGCGGTGAAATTTACCGAGCACGGCAGCGTGTCGTTGCGGGCGCACATCGTCTCCGAGGATGACGAGAGCCTGCTGGCGCGCTTCGAAGTAAGAGATACCGGCATCGGCATTACCGCAGAGCAGTTGCCGCGCCTGTTCCAATCGTTCGAGCAGGCCGATGCCTCGACTACCCGCAAATACGGCGGTACCGGCCTCGGCTTGGCGCTGACCCGTCACCTGGCGACCCTGATGGGGGGCGAGGTCGGTGTCGAAAGCGAACCGGGCCGGGGCAGTACTTTCTGGTTCACCGCGCGGCTGCGCAAGCGGCCCGGCGTCAGCCTGCCGGTCTTCCAGTCCGATCCGTCGCTGCCGGATTCCGCCGTTGCGGTGCAGCGCATCAAGGGCGCTCATTTGCTGCTTGTCGAGGACAATCTGCTCAACCAGGAGGTTGCCATCGACATGCTTGCCGATCTCGATCTCAACATCGATCGTGCCGTCGATGGGCAGGAGGCCGTCGACCTTGCCGGCGTCGCCGACTACGACCTGATCCTGATGGACATGCAGATGCCGGTGATGGACGGACTCGAGGCCGCTCGCCGGATCCGCCAACTGCCGGGGCGGGCGCATACGCCCATCGTCGCCATGACGGCCAACGCCTTCGATGAAGATCAGGAAGCCTGCCTAGCTGCCGGCATGAACGACTTCATCTCCAAGCCGGTGGAGCCTGAAACCCTGCACCGGATGGTGCTCAAATGGATCGGGCAGGCATCCGCTTGCGCGTCGCCAGCGGAGCCGGAGCGGAGCTTCGATCGGACGCCGGCGGCGGAAACCGACTGGGCCGAGGCGCTGAGCGGAATCCACGGTCTCGACACCGCACGCGGCCTGCGGATGGTGCGCGGCAAGTGGCCGACATATCTGCGCATCCTGCGTCTCTTCGTCGACAGCCATGCCGACGTTGTCGAGCGTCTGCGTGCGGCGCTGGATGCGGGCGATCTGGGCGAACTCGAACGTCTTGCCCATGCCCTCAAAGGTGCGGCGGGCAATGTCGGAGCCGGCGGCGTCTTCGATCTGGCGGCGGCGATCTGCAACGACGTCCGCGCCGGATGGGACGCTGCGGCCCTTGAACGTCCGCTGGCCGGTTTGGTCCGGCAACTGCAGCCCTTGCTGCTGGCGTTGCGACAGTGCTTGCCGGACGGGGAGAAGCGTCGGTGAGCAGCACTCCGGCGGGAGTGCCCTCCGTTGCCCCGTTTTGCTGGGTGGACTATTTCGCAACGGGGTTCGGCGAAGTGGATGCCCAGCATCGCAAGCTGGTGGACCTGATCAATGCGCTGGCGCAACGTGCCGCGAGCGGGGCGGAGATTGCGCCCGCCGAACTATCCCACGTGCTGGACGGGCTGGGCCGCTACGCGCTGCACCACTTTGCCACCGAAGAAGCGCTGATGGAGAAAGCTGGGCTCGATCCCCGCCATCTTCATGCACATCGGCAACTGCATGCTGATTTTGTCGTCCAGGTCGAAGCTATGCGGAGCGTCGCCGAGCCGGCCCAGGTGGTGCCGGTGCTCTACAACTTTGTCACCAGCTGGCTGACTTTCCATATCCTCGACACCGACCAGAGCATGGCGCGCCAGTTGCGTGCGGTGGCGGCCGGAGCGACGCCGCGCGAGGCCTTCGAGGCCGATGCCACCCATAGTCGCGACCCTGGCAACGCAGCCCTCGTCAATGCCGTGCGCAGCCTGCTGGGCCTGGTCGCCGAGCGCAACAAGGAGCTCGCCCGGATCAACGCCAGTCTCGAGCAGCGCGTCGCGGCGCGCACGGCTGAACTCACCGCGGCCAACCACACGCTTAGGCAGGCGCAACGCTGTCTCGTCGAAGCCGACAAGCTGGCGGCGGTCGGACAGCTGGCGGCCGGCGTCGCCCACGCGATCAACAATCCGGTCGGTTTCGTGGTCTCCAATCTGAGCACGCTGCGTGGCTATAGCGAACGCCTGCTGGCGCTTGTCGACGGCGCCGGGCGGGCGCTCGGCACGTCCGCCGATGCGAAGGCCTGGCAGGCAGCGCGCGCCGCGGCGGACCTCGATTTCATCCGCGAAGACTTGCCGCAACTGCTCGACGAATCCGTCCGTGGCCTGGGCCGGGTTGGCGAAATCGTGCGCGATCTGCAGGTCTTTGCGAGCACAGGGCCGATCGAGACGAGCCGCGTGCCCTTGGCGGGGCTTCTCGACGCGGCCATCGAGGCCACTGCCGACAGCCGCGGCCCCGGCCAGCGGCTGTTGCGCGACTACGGGGAACTGCCTGTGTTGTCGGTCAACCCGACTTTGCTCGGCGAAGCCTTCAAGGCGCTTATCGACAATGCCGGTCGCGCCCTCGGCGGGACGGAAGGTCGCGTCAGCGTGCGCGCCATGCAGCAGGGCGGCAAACTGCAGGTGGATGTGGAAGATACCGGCTGCGGCATGGACGAGGCGACCCGCAAGCGTATCTTCGAGCCCTTCTTTTCCACCCGGCCGGTTGGACAGGGGCGAGGGCTGGGTTTGTCGTCGGCCTACCGGATCGTTCGCCAGCACCGCGGTTACATCGAAGTTGACAGCGCGCCCGGCAAGGGCAGCCGCTTCCGGGTGGTGCTGCCGCTGGTCTGACGTTAAAAACCCGGCCGCAGCCGGGTTTTTTGCGCAGGGACGGAAGGCGGTGCTCAGCGGCGCCCGCCCGCCATCGCTCGCAGGCAGGCCACGCGTTCCTCGGTGGGCGGGTGGGTGCTGAACAGGCCGCGCAGACCGCCGCCGGAGAGCGGATTCATGATCATCATCTGGCCGGTTTCCGGGTGGGCTTCGGCGGTCGGCATCGGGATGCCGCGGGCGAAGGCGTCGATCTTCATCAGCGCGTCGGCCAGGGCGTGCGGGTCGCCGGCGATCTCGGCGCCGCCCCGGTCGGCCTCGAACTCGCGGGCGCGGG
>ERZ650306.876-NODE-876-length-18013-cov-11.538479_pt1 | contig 18013 bp, 13 predicted proteins | sample MGYA00376242_ERZ650306 | MGnify/ENA primary metagenome ERZ650306 (study PRJEB26733, sample SAMN07839244) | wastewater metagenome | biome: urban; feature: wastewater treatment plant; material: waste water | place: USA: North Carolina | collected 2016-03-31 ... | reverse complement strand
TGGCCACGACACCTTCGATGGACATCGGCAGGTAGATGACGACGCGGTCGCCCTTTTTGACGCCGACGCTCTTCAGCCCGTTTGCGAACTTGGCGACACGACCGAGGAGATCCTTGTAGGTAACCTTGGTGACGTCGCCCTTGTCGCCTTCGAAGATCAGCGCGACCTTATCGCCAAGCCCCTTCTCGACCTGACGGTCGAGGCAGTTGTACGACACGTTCAGCTTGCCGTCGGCAAACCACTTGAAAAACGGTGCGTTGCTCTCGTCGAGGACCTGGGTAAACGGAGTCTGCCAGTCGATCAGTTCCTTGGCACGCCGGCCCCAAAAACCTTCGTAATCCTGCTCTGCTTCGGCGCAGAGCGCTTTGTACGCTTCCATGCCCGACACGGCAGCGTTCTTTACCACCTCTTCAGACGGATAGTAGAACTTCTGGGTGGTTTCGTTCGTCATTTTTCACCTCTCCTCGTGTTATGAGTGTGCAACGTTGGATGCTATGAAACCTAGCTGGCGGGGGCGCAAAACCATTCGACTACGCAGACACCTTGTATGTGTTTTAAGCGGTGTCCCAACCCTGAATCCGCCCGAGATTAGAGTCGATCAATCTTACACATGACTTACACCCTTGCGCAGCCCCTCTTTGCCGGAAACTGAAACGGAGACGATCAGGACACCCAGCTGGATCGATAAGCCGATTTCCGAATATCCGCCACACCCACGAACAAACCCTTTTGGCATAGAATAAAAACCTGTAAAAAAAGACATGCAACTACCCAAATGAAATTTCGACCGCCCCTGGCGCTCGCGCTGGCTCTGGCAACTTCGGCCTGCACTTCTCTGCCGCCAGCCCCGCCGTCAGTCGGCCACATCCGCGCAGGGGAAGGTCCGAAGACGCCGGCCGCCGTGCCCCCTCTGGTGCCCGACATCCTGCCGCTACCCCGGCCGACCGCTGGACCCAAGGTCGAAACTTATTCTGTGGTCGTCACCAATTTGCGGGTACAGGATCTGCTTTTTGCGCTCGCCCGCGATGCCCGCATCAATGTGGACATCCACCCCGGACTCACTGGCACGGTCACCCTCAACGCCATCAACCAGACCCTGCCGCAAATCCTGTCCCGCCTCGCCAAACAGGTGGACATGCGCTACGAGTTCGACGGTCCCAACCTAGTGGTGATGCCTGACAGTCCCTTCCTGCGCACGTATCAAATCGATTACGTCAACCTCAGCCGCAACGTTTCCGGCACCGTCTCGACCAACACCCAGATTGCAACCAGCGGCACCGGCACCAATCTCACAGGCGGCAGCAGCCTGCCGGCGAGCAGCATGGTCAGCGGCGGCAACGTGTCCGCCACCCGCATCGAAAATGCCTCGCGCAATCTTTTCTGGGAGTCCATCGAAAAGAACCTTCGGGATCTCCTGCGCGAAACCGACAAACTCCTTCCCGAAGGCTCCAGCGAAACCCTCGTCGAAAACGTCGAAACATCCTCCACCACCGGCACCGGCGTCACGCCACCCACCGCCGCAGGTGGGCGCAACCGCGGCCGCAGCCCCCAGCAGACGACCGCTGCCGGAGGTCTGGCAACCAGTCCCAACCCCGCCGCGATGCAGAACAGCACCACCACGATGGTGCATAAATCCACCTTCCGCGAGGCCGCATCGGTCATCGCCAACCGCGAAACCGGCATCGTCAATGTCCGCGCCACCGGGCGCCAGCACGAAAAAGTCCGTGAATTCCTCGACCAGGTGATGTCCGCCGCCCGTCGCCAAGTGCTGATCGAAGCCACCATCCTCGAAGTAGGCCTGTCCGACACCTATCGCCAGGGCATCGAATGGAGCCGGATCCTGTCCAGCGGCACCCGTTTCGGCCTCACGGGCCCAACCCTCGGGTCCAGCGCCGGCAACGCCGTCACCCCGTTCAGCGTGGCCTATAACAGCGCCGGCGGCATCGACTCGACGATCAAGCTGCTCGAAGGCTTCGGCACGGTAAAAGTCCTCTCCAGCCCCAAGCTGTCGGTGCTCAACAACCAGACCGCCGTCATCAAGGTCGTCGAGGAATACGTCTATTTCAACGTCAAGGCCGACACCACCCAGACCACCAACGCCGGCGCCCTGACCACCGTCACCACCACGCCGCAGGCCGTCTCCGTCGGCCTCGTCATGACCGTCACACCTCAGGTCGGCGAGAACGACGAGATCATCCTCAACATCCGCCCCACCATCTCCAGCATTGCGGATTTCCGACGCGACCCGAACCCCAACATTCCGGCCACCATCGCCAATCTCGTCCCGCAGATCCGCACCCGCGAAATCGAATCGATCCTTCGCATCGGCAACGGCGAAACCGCCATCCTCGGCGGTCTCATGGAAGACCGCATCGACTACAAGACCGGCCGCGTCCCGCTCATCGGCGCCATTCCTCTGCTTGGCGAGGTCTTCACCAACCGGGACAACGCCATCCTCAAAACCGAACTGGTCATCTTCCTGCGCCCGGTGGTCGTCCGCGAACCCAACCTCGTCACCCGCACGGCGCACCTGCGCGAACAGCTTCCCGGCGCCGGCTTCTTCACCGAAACACCCCGCCCTGGAAGCCGCAACTTCCCGGCGCCAGCGCAAGCCCTCCCGGCCGACACCATTCCCAGCCCCGGAGCCGGCACCCCATGAATCTGCTGCTCGATGTTCTGCGCAAGGCCGAGGAAGGTCGACATCCGCCCGACACCGCCCCGCAGCAGGCATTCCCACAACGGCCCATGGCGCTCGAACCGATCGACGCCGCGCCGCACTTGGCGCCCGTCGCCGCGCGTGAGCAGATCAGCCCCGAAATCCACACACAACCCGACACCCATCTCCCATCGCCGACACCCAAAGTCGCGGCATCACAGCCGCCGCAGACAAACCCCAACTGGAAACTGATCTCCGCTGCAGCCTGCGCCACCGGCCTGATCGCAGCGATCTGGCTGTCGCTGACGTCGCCGCCGGCGGCCCTGGCCCACCCCGCCCCGCCCCCGGTACTCGCACCGGAACCGGCCAGCCTTCCGGCCACGCCGCGCTTCGAGCCCGTCGTCGAACCCACCAGGCCGCCACCCGCCCCCGTGCATAGGTCGGCAGCCGCCTCAAAACCCGCCGTTCCCACCCCCATGGCATCGGACAATGAACCCGTCCGCTTTCACCCCGGCAACGAAACCGCGCCCCCTCGCCTCCTCGCAACCCGCGCCCACGAGGCCTACACCGCCGACGACCTCGTCCTTGCGCGGACGCTCTTCCTTCAGGCTCTCGCCGCCGACCCGCTGGATATCGACGCCCTCGACGGTCTCGGCGCAATCGCCTTGCGCGAAGGCCGGCTGGCCGAAGCCGAGACGTTCTTTCGGCGCGCACTCGTCGCCCGGCCCCAAGACCCGGTTGCCCTCGCCGGCCTCAGCCGGCTCCAGATCGCAGATCCGCTGCAAACCGAAAGCAGCCTCAGAAACCGCCTCGCCACCCAGCCCGACGCCCCCGAAAACCTCGCCCTGCGCCTTGCCCTGGCTGACACCCTGGGCCGCCAGCAGCGCTGGGCCGAAGCCCAGCAGGCCTGGTTCGATGCTCACCGCCTGGCGCCGGACGATCCCGACATCGCCTACAACCTCGCCGTCAGTCTGGACCACCTTGGCCAAACTCCCCTGGCCGCCCGTTATTACCGCAAAGCACTGCAACTGAGCGAACGCAGACCGGCTCGTTTCTCCCCCGAGCGCGCCGAAACCCGCCTTAACGCCCTCCAAGCAACGGAGCCGCCGCCGTGAATTCCACCGCCGCACCCATTGGGCAAACGCTTCTCAAACTCGGTTTGATCAGCGCCGATCAACTCCATATCGCCCTGCGCGAACAGGGCCGGAGCGGCGAAGTCATCGGGCGCCAACTGGTGCGCCTCGGCTTCCTGTCCGAAGCCACGCTGCGCGACGCGCTCGCCCGCACCCTCGACCGGCCGAGCGTCGACCTCGCCCATCTGTTGCCCGATGCCGACGCCCTGACCCTCGTCCCCCAGAACCTCGCCAAGCGCCTCAAGCTCATCCCGCTGAGCTACGACACCACCCGTCGCCTGCTTGTCATCGCCTCGGCCGAAATCGACAACATCGTCGCCCTCGACCAACTGCGCAGCCTTCTCCCCGCCGGCACTGAAGTTCAGACACTGCTCGCCGGCGACTCGGAAATCGCCCGTGCCATCGACCAACTCTACGGTCACGAACTCTCCATCGACGGCATCCTCCACGAAATCGAAACCGGCGAACCCGACCTGCGCAGCCCCTCCGGCCGCGCTGGCGAATACGCCCAGCCGGTGGTCCGCCTGATCGACGCCCTCCTTACCGATGCCGTCAAGCGCGACGCCTCCGACCTCCACTTCGAACCCGAAGCCGCCTTCCTGCGCATCCGCTACCGCATCGACGGCCTGCTGCGCCAGATCCGCGCACTGCACAAATCCTGCTGGCCGGCGATGGCAGTACGCATCAAAGTCATGGCCGGCCTCAACATCGCCGAAACCCGCGCTCCGCAGGATGGCCGCATCTCGCTCCACGTCAGCGGCCGGCCGGTGGATTTCCGGGTTTCCACGCTGCCCACCATCCACGGCGAAAACATCGTCCTGCGCGTGCTCGACCGCCAGAAAGGCATCGTCGGCCTCAACGATCTCGGCCTCGCCGAACCGCAACTCGATCTGCTCAAGCTGATGATCGCCCGTCCGGAAGGCCTGATCCTCGTCACCGGCCCCACCGGCAGCGGCAAGACCACCACGCTCTACTCCATCCTCGGCCACATCAACGCCGAAGGCATCAACATCATGACGCTGGAAGATCCGGTCGAATATCCAATGTCGATGATCCGCCAGACCGCCGTCGCCGAATCCTCGCGACTCGACTTCGCCAACGGCGTGCGAGCCATGCTGCGCCAGGATCCGGACGTCATCCTGGTCGGCGAAATCCGCGACGCCGACACCGCCCGCATGGCCTTCCAGGCCGCCATGACCGGCCATCAAGTCTTCTCCACCCTCCACACCAGTTCGGCCATCGGCGCCATTCCACGCCTGCTCGACATCGGCATCCTGCCGGACATCCTCGCCGGCAACATCATCGGAATCCTTGCCCAGCGCCTCGTCCGCCGACTCTGTCCGGTCTGCCGCGAAGCCCGGCCCGCCCACAACTATGAACTGCGCCTGCTGGCGCTGCCCGACCTCACCGAACCTCCGCTGCTCCACCACCCCAAGGGCTGCCCGCATTGCGATTTCCAGGGCTACCGGGGGCGCCTCGCCATCATGGAACTGCTGCGCCTCGACCCCGATCTGGACGAACTCGTCGCCCGCCGCGCCACCGCCCGCGAAATCCGTCAAACCGCCTCGCAAAAGGGCTTTCGGCCCCTCGCCGACGACGGCACTCGTCGCGTCCTCGACGGAGAAACCTCCCTCGAAGAACTGTGCCGGGTGGTGAACCTCACCGACCGCATGTTCCCATGACCCCCTTCGCCTACCGGGCCGTCGACCCGCGCGGGCGAATCGTCCGCGGCCGCCTCGACGCCGGCAACCTCGCCGACCTCGAACTGCGCCTGTCGCGTCTCGACCTCGAACTGCTCCACGGCAAGGCTGCCCCGCCCTTGCGCCTGCCCTCCTGGAAAAGACAGCTGCCGCGGCGTGAGCTGATCAATTTCTGCTTCCATCTCGAACAATTCCTGCAGGCCGGCGTGCCCATCATCGAAAGCCTCGCCGACCTTCGCGACAGCATTGAAACACCGCACTTTCGCGAGATCGTCGCCAGCCTCGTCGGCGCCATCGAAGGTGGAAACACCCTGTCACAGGCCCTCGAACGCCATCCTCAGGTTTTCGACGGCGTCTTCTGCAGCCTCGTCCGCGCCGGCGAACGTGCCGGCGAACTGCCCAGCGTGCTGCGCGCCATTTCCAGTGCGCTCAAACGCGACGACGAACTTGCCGCGTTCACCCGCCGCATCGCCATCTACCCGGCCATCGTCGGCCTCGTCATCCTCGCCGCCATCGGCGTCGCGCTGATTCACGTCGTCCCCGAACTCGCGCGGCTGTTCCGCAGCGTCGGCCAAGCGCTTCCGCTGCAAACCCGACTGCTGATCGGCCTGTCCGACTTCGTGCGCACCTATGGCTGGCTGCTTATTGGCGGCTCGGCACTCGGGCTTGTCGCATTCCGCCGCGCCTTGGTCAGCCGGCCGGATTTCCGGCTCCGGTTCGACGGGCTGCTCCTGCGTCTCCCCCTCGTCGGCGACGTCCGCCGCAAACTCATCCTGGCCCGTTTCACCGGCCTTTTCGCCCTCATGTACGGCTCAGGCATCACCATCGTCGACGCCCTGCGTGAGGCCGAAGACGTGGTCGGCAACGCCGCCCTCCGCGAAGGCCTGCAGCGGGTCGGTCACGGCATAGAGCGCGGCGCCAAGCTCTCCGAAGCCTTCGGCGCGGTGGAACTCTTCCCGCCGCTGGTCACCCGCATGCTGCGCGTCGGCGAAAGCACCGGAGCCCTCGACGCCGCGCTGGCCAACGTCAGCTACTTTTACGAACGGGACGTGCGCGAAGCCATCGAGCGCCTGCAAGCCGGCATCGAACCCGCCCTGACCGTCATCCTCGGTCTGCTGCTGCTTGCCGTGATGAGTGCGGTAATGCTGCCGATCTATGACATCATCACCAAGATGAAGATCTGACAATGGCCGACCGGGAGTTGTTCTACCTCACCCACGCCGGCCTCACCGCCTGGCGCTGGCACGACGCCGCGTTGCACGAAGTTGCCCGTTTTACCGACGGCGAGGCTGGCATCGACGCCTTTTCCGCCCATCTTGCCCAGCACCCGCAGGCCCGCTGCACCCTCGTCGCCGACCTCGCCGACGAAGCCTTCCATCTCGAAACACTGCCCCTCCTGCGCGGTCGCGACCGCCGCCAACTGATCGCCCGCCGCCAAGCCCAGCTCCACCTCGACACGCCCTACGTCGCCCACCAATCCCTCGGCCGCGATAGCGGCAATCCGCGGAGCGAGCGCCTGCTGATCGCTGCCCTGACCCGCCCGCCCGCGCTGCGCCCGTGGCTTGCCGCCATCGCCCAGGCCTCAACCGTACTGACCGGCATCCACAGCACCGCACTGCTCGGCATGGCCGTCCAGCGCCAGCTCCGCCCCAGGCCGCCCCGCGCGCTACTCGTCCACACCACGCCGGCCGGACTTCGCATCTCCTGTTTCGAACACGACCTGCTACGCTTCAGCCGGCTCGTTCCGGGCTTATCCCCGTCAACCGTCGGGTTTTGGCAAAGCTGCCGCGACGAAATCCTGCGCACCAGCCAATACCTGATCGGCCAGCGCGCGCTCGAGCGTGGCGGCACCACGCCGGTTCAGGTGCTCGCCCACCCCGATCAGCACGCCATACTCCGTGCCGCCTGCCCCGACTCGCCGGACCTCCGCTTCATCCCCCTCGACTTGCCCGAACTCGCCAGACGCTGCGGTCTACGCTCTCCGCCGGACAGCTCGGACAGCCTGCCCTTGCTCCTCCACCTCGCCGTCCGCGCCCGCCGCCAGCCACAGTTCGCACCGCCCGACACACTCCAGCAGCAGCGCCTGAGCCGGGTCGGCACCGCAATCGGCGTGTTCACCGCTTCGTTGCTATCGGCGAGCCTGATCGTCACCACCAAGAACCTCGTCGAAACCGCTCGGCTTCGCGAACAAGCCGCCGCCCTCCATAGCGCCAGCCTTGCAGAAGAGCGACTTGCCACCGACCTCGCCGCCGCCACGCCAACGTTGCCGGTGCCCCGCAACACCCTTCAGGCCGACATCGCCAAACTTGCCGCGCTGCAACGTTTCACCGCCGGCCCGAAGCCCTTTTTCAAGCAACTGGCCGCGATTCTCGACACCCAGCCCGACATCGAGCTCCTGCAACTCGACTGGTCGGCCCCCCGCACCCCGGCCGACGCACAAGCTCAAGACATCCGCCTTGAGGTCAATCTGCCGACCTCTTCAGAGCACGCCGCCAGCCACTTCCTCAACGCCCTGCGCCAACTCCCCGGCGCAGCGATCGACATCGACCCCGCGCCGGACAAGCTCGACGACCATACCGCGCTGCATGCCCGCACCCCGGCAGCAATCCCACGCCTGATCGTGCGAGCTACCCTGCCGCCCGCCGCACCATGAAGCTTTCCGCCCCTGGCCGTCTGCGCCGCCCCATCCTCGCCGCGGCCATCGCCCTATGTGCCGCAGCCGCCCTGCTCGCCTGGAGCCATACCGAGCGATTCGCCGCCGAAACCATGCTGAAGCAGGAGGACACTCGCCTCAACCAAGCCCGTAGCAATCATCTCGAAGCGCAACGGGCCGACACCGAAACCCGGCATGCGCTGCGCCAGCTCGACGCCCTGCGCAACGCTGGGCTCCTGACCCCACCGGATCGGCATGCCTGGCAGACGCACCTCCTCGCGGTGCAAAACGCCTTCGGCCTCGACAAACTGGACTGGGAAATCAGCCCGCTGCAGCCCCTCGAAGACAAGGAAGCGGCGGCCATCGGCCAACTGGAAAGCACGGCCCGCGCCGCTACGAACCTCATCGGCACCACCCTTAAACTGCGCGGCACAATCGCCCACGAAGAGCAATTACTGCATCTTCTCGAACGCCCGCCGACGGCGCACCAAGGACTTTTCATACCGCGCAGCTGCCGGATCTCCCGCGTCCTCGCCGACACGGCAACATCCGCTCTCGCGGTCGACTGCGAAATCGACTGGATCAGCCTGCGCCTGCCGGATTCCGCGCGCTGACAGCTCGCTGGACAGGCCATGCCACGCTGTTCAGAATTCCGACACCTCTGCAGCGGCCCGCCCACAACAAGGACACGTCATGACGCCCAAGAAAATCCTCCTCATGGCCCACGACGTCACCTTGGCCCACCTCGGGCGTCCGCTCCAACTCGCCAACTGCCTGATTGCCGACGGGCACGACGTCACACTTGCAGCATCCAGCGAATCGTCCCGTTTTCTGAGCAGCTTTGCGGGCCGCGTCCACACCCTGGCACCGACAGGAAAAGCGCGCTTCATCGAAAATCTGGCCAAGGGACGGCCGGTTTTCGATTTCGAATCCCTCAAGCGCTTCACCGAGGAAGACGAAGCCCTGCTCGCCACCCTGCGCCCGGACCTGGTCATCGGGGACTTCCGCATCACCCTATCCATCTCGGCCCGCCGACAACGGCTGCCTTACGCCACCATTACCAACGCCTATTGGAGCCCAGCATTCGCGCCGCGCTTTGTGGTACCCAACCTGCCGATGGTGAAATTTTTGGGCGTTCGCCTCTCGCAACGCCTCTTCGACCTGGTCCGACCCTTGGCCTTCGCCTATCACGCGCTTCCGATGAACGCGCTACGCCGCCATTACGGCATGCCATCGCTTGGCCCCGATCTGCGTCGCATTTATACCGACGCAGATCTGGCCCTCTTCAGCGATCTGCCGGAAGTCTATGGAATGGCCGACGACCTGAACCACGGCGGCACCTTCCTCGGCCCCATCAACTGGTCGCCCAACATACCGCTGCCCGACTGGTGGAATGAACTCGACGAAAGCCAACCCATCGTCTACGTCACACTGGGCAGTTCTGGCGCCAACGAACTGCTTTTCCCGCTTTTGGACGGACTGAGACAACTCAACGCACAGCTGGTCGTATCAAGTGCCGGAGGGCCGCTGCCATCACTTGAAGGGCAGATCTTCTGCGCCGACTACCTTCCCGGCGACGCGGCGACTGCATGTGCCGATCTGGTCGTCTGCAACGGCGGCAGCCCCACCTCTTACCAAGCGCTGACGCGAGGCGTCCCGGTGCTGGGCATCCCCGGCAACCTGGATCAATTTCTGAATATGCACTTCCTTGAAAAAGCCGGAGTCGGCCTGAGTTTGCGAGGACAGAATCTCAAGCCGATGAAAGTGGCCGCAGCCGCAGGAAAACTACTGGGCGACGTCGGCTATCGTTCCGCTGCAAGGCAACTGGCAAAACTTGCCGTAGGCTACGATTGCAGAGCCCGCCTCAACGCCGCGCTGGAAGAACTGCTCACGTAATCGTCAAGAAAACTGCTTCAGTCGGCAGCACTACTCGCCTTTGGCGCCCCGGGGCTTATCCACTTGCGGGCAGGGTTGCCTCGCCATACTTCCCCTGCCGGGATAGCCGAGCCGGGAACAAGCACCGACCCACCAACAATCTTGGCGTTGTCTCCGATATCGATGGAGCCCATTGCCACGGAGTACACACCTAAAGTCGCCCCCGCACCGATTCGAACCTCACCAAGGATGATTTTGCCATCGGCAATCACGCTTCCGGCGATCACCGAACCAAATCCCAGCACCGCGCCATCCCCGATGGTCACCATGAACGGTTCCCCCACCGCGCCACCCAACGCCACGTCGGAACCAACCTTGGCGCCGAACAAACGCCATACCAAAGGCTTGGTAAAGATCGAAGTGAACGGAATCATCACCTCCTGGGCCAAAAGGTGAATGACCGACAACAGCTTCCAGTAGGTAAACACCGGTGAGTCCATCGAAAACTCCCCACAAGGAAGCGGCTTGATTTTCAACAGAAGCTGCAAGGTCAATCCCGAGACGATCCCGTACGCCAACATGAACAGCAGAATATCGACGACTGCATGGTAGTCGCCGAACCAGATGCGCGAAAACGGTACAAACCCGACCCCGACGATCAACCAGACAATTGCGATGATCAAGCCGAGCACGCCGACGCACATCACGAAATCCGAAAACTTTGCTTTCATTTGAACTCTCCGACGAGGCGTCCAGCTTACAGAAAATAGTATTTCAAGACTGCGGCGGCTACGCTATCGCTGGCGACGCAAGGCATCCACGATCACCATGCGCGAAGCCTTCCAGGCAGGAACCACACTCGCGATCAAGGTCGTGACCGCGCCCAGCCACATGGCATCGAGGGCCAAGGCCCAATTGACGGTTATTTCTCCAGTGAAGTCGCTTTCCATCCCCGGCGGAGGCGGCATCGGGATGCCGATCGCCGAAATGATCAGCGAAAGCCCCCACCCGACCACAACGCCCACAAAGCTGCCCAGCACACCCAGCATCAGCCCCTCAAGGATGAAAAGCCTCAACACCGACTTCCGGCGGACACCCATCGCCATGATGGTTCCGATTTCACCGGTGCGCTCCATCACCGCCATGGACAAGGTATTCGAAATACTCAGCACAACGATGATGCCGATCAATATTTTGACCACCAGCACCTGACGCAAAAACAAGGTGACGGTCTTGTTGTAGAAATCGGCGAGTTCATACCAGGGTGCAAGCTGGAAAGATTTTGGGTCGAAACGCTGGCGCAAGTCTGCGAGAACGGAATCCGTGTTGCTCGTCTTATCCAGAACCACCAGCCAAGATGTCGCCCCCTGCACACGAATCAACTTCCTGGCCAGTTCAATGGGAAGCTGTATCGCGCCGTCGTCATAGGCCTTTTCGGAAGTGAAGAAAATTCCACGAATGTGTACGTCATGGGCATTGAGCCCTCCGCGCGCCGTCGTGACTGTCAGGACTAGATTGTCGCCAACCTTGGCACCGAGATTCGCTGCCAGGCCCTGGCCGATGACGATTCCGGTCGGATCGTCGGCCGCCAGTCGCTCACCCTGCTCGACGAAAAAATACTTTGCAAACTCCTGCTCGGCGACCGGATCAACGCCATCGGCCATAAAGGAAAGGGTCGAATCACCCAAGCTGATCAACCCAACGAGCGACAACCTTGGCGCCAGGGCGCGCACCGAAGGATGTTTGCGCACCTGCGCCTCGGCGTCGCTATTCTCCGGCAGAAGATATTTATAAGGATCCGCGATGCCCTTCGCGTAGTAGTTCGGGCGAACGATCTGGATATGGCCCAACTGAGAATGAATCGTGGATTCCCGCATCGTATCGAGCACCCACTGGATGAAGCCCGCCGCCAGCAAGAGCGAAATACACCCCCCCATGACGATGACCAGTGCAAACCCGACACGGCGCTTCTGCCGCAACACATTGCGTACCGCCAGGGCAAGGTCGACGGCGAAGCCTTGGAAAAATCGATGCATTCGTAAAGGTCCAATAAAACGCCTGATTGACCGACTCCAACAGCCAGTGAGCCCAGGGCTCAAGACCCGCCTTGCTCCGGCTTCTTCAGGCAACGGGCGGGAATGCCGCCCCAGATCTCGTTCGCACCGATATGCGTGTTTTTCGTCACCACCGAGTTCATTGCCACCACAGCACCGTCCCCAATGACCACCCCGGCCATGATCAAGGCTCTCGCTCCAATGGTCACATTACTGCCGATCGTGATCGGGTAGTGCGCCGCACGAGACCCCTCCAAGGCGTGCGGCAACACGGCCACATCCAGTCCAATCAAGGTGTTGCTGCCCACCGTCACAAACTGACTATCCATGACGATTCCGGAAGAATAACTCCCAGGCCCGACCTTGGCGCCTAGGGCAATCATCATCAAACGAGAAAACGGAGCAGGAATGAATGTTGCGCGCGTGAGTGGCGCAAATATCATCAACCAATGCAAAAGATAGATGAAATAGTAGAACTCTTCCCGTGATCCTTCCGGAATTTCCCCGGCCGGCACTGGAAAGAACTTCAGGAACATGCGGTAGAGAAAGATCGAGACGCTCAGGAAAACCATACAGGAGGCAAAAAAGAGCAACACCTCGCCCAATGGCAGCGCACGCACGAGAGGGTCGCAACAATATGCAAAACCGCCAGCAAGCACCAAGGAACTGACAAGCATTGCGACGAACCACAAAACCGAACCAACGCCAATCGGCCTCATTCTCTCTTTGCCCCCTGCAGAAAAAGACGCGGCCCCTGCCGCCTGAAAGATTACGTCAGGAAGCGCACCCCGTCCCAAAGGAAACCGGCCTCGAACGCCAGTTGCAGCGCATAGCGCAACTGTCCGTATCTGTGAACGAAAATCCGACTCACATAGTAAATGATTATCGCATTGCTCCAAGTGCAGGCGCAAACCGACCCACCGCGATGACACCGCCCGGATAGCGCAGACAAGAAGCCCTAACAAGGGCTCATGATTGCACCGGCGCACGACGAAAGCACCACCCCCCAAGACCTTACTGCAACCGGAGCGGCGCGACTGAACTTCAGTGCGGCAAGCTCTGAAAATGCAAAGCCCCCGCTAGTGCGGGGGCTTTGTCAGCCAGCCCACGCAAAAGCGAGGGCCATTCTTCGGGTCGCCCCGAAGAGAATTCGGCAATTACTTGCGGCGACGCAGAGCAGCCAGACCAGTCAGACCGAGACCGACCAGCGCCATGGAAGCGGGTTCGGGAACGAACAGGGTTTGGTTGGCATCGCCCTGCAGCTTCAACTGGCTGGAGTTCTGGACGTAAAGCGGATTGGTGCCACCATCGATACCGTTGGCGAAGCCGGTCGGAGCAGTCCAGCCCGTGCTGAAAACGCCAGCTTGCAGGGTGGTGACGGCAGTAGTGCCAACGGGTTGCGGGGTAATGGTGCCGTTCGGAGTCCCATCGACACTGCCAAACAGAGCTTCAACACCGAAACCGTCAAGCAGGGAGCTCGCCGTGAAAGAGCCGCTCGGGCCGGGGAAGAAGCTGCCCGACAGAATGTTCGTACCGTCGGAGACACCGACACCGGTATTCAGATTGGCGTTGTTCGCCGCATCCTGGAAGATCTTCCAAATGCCGCCCGGCTTCATGCTGAACGTCTGCGTACCGAAGCCATTGTCGGAAGCAATCGTCTCGGTCACGTCGACATACAGCGTCAGCTCGAACGGCGAAGTCGCCTTGTCGAAGCTGTAAGCAGTCAGGTTGCCCTGCTTGAGCGCAGCGGCTTCGGTCATGTAGTACAGCTTGAAGTCGGTGCCAACCCCAGCAGCCGGATTGTAGTCCGGGGACCACACGGTACCACCGGACGACCAGTCAATTTGGTCGAAGGTGTAATCGTTGCCACCGATATTCATCACGAAGGCGTTAGCGCTCGCGCTCGCCGCGAAGACGACCGCACCAGCGACCAGGCTCTTCAGAAGGTTTTTACGCATATTGTTTCCTTTCAATCGAAATCTAAAATTGGGAGTGCCACCATCAATCATCTAGCAGCATCCGTGCCAGATAAAAAATATCCTTAATAATCAGGGATAGAAATGGAAGCCTTGCTTACCCACCCGACAAGCTTTGTTTCTTGTGTAAAAAAATTCGACACACTTTCGTAAAATTGCCAAACGCGTAAAGAAAACAACGAACTCCCTTCCGTGACAAACTTCACAGACAGGAAAATACCTTCCAGGTAGCGCCTTCCAGTTGAGCATGACTGCAAGCCGCTTTCGTTGAAGCCAAACGCTTCGCTCAAGAGCGGTAATCCGCATTGATCTTGACGTAGTCATAGGAAAAGTCGCAGGTCCACATGGTCGCCGCAACCTCGCCTCGCCCCAGATCGACGCGGACGGTGATCTCCGCCGCTTGCATGATTCGCGCGCCATCCTCCTCCTCATAGGCGGCGGCACGCCCCCCCCGCTCGGCGACCAGAACTTCCTCACCCTGACTGCCCAGCCACACCCTGACGCCGAACACATCGAGATCGGCAATCCCAGCATAGCCAATCGCCGCAAGGATGCGCCCAAGATTGGGGTCGGAAGCGAAAAAAGCCGTCTTGACGAGCGGAGAGTGGCCGATCGCATAGCCGACCTTGCGGCATTCGTCCCGATCCTTGCCACCTTCGAGCTGTAGCGTCATGAACTTGGTTGCACCTTCGCCGTCGCGCACGATCGCCTGGGCGAGCCAGATCGACACGTCCAGCACCGCCGCCCGGAAGGCGGCGTAATCCGCCGAGGCGGTGTCGACGATGGTCGCGTTACCGGCCTGACCGGTCGCAATCAGAATGTAGCTGTCGTTGGTGGAGGTGTCGCCGTCGACGGTAATGCTGTTGAACGAAAGATCGGCGACTTCTCGCAGCAGCGCATCGAGCACGGGTTGCGCCACGTCGGCATCGGTAGCGAGAAACCCGAGCATGGTTGCCATGTTGGGCTTGATCATGCCGGCGCCCTTGGAAATGCCGGTGAGGGTGACGGTCTTGCCGCCGATCAGCACCTGGCGAGAGGTCGCCTTTGGCACCGTATCGGTGGTCATGATGCCGTGAGCCGCATCGAACCAGCCGTCGGCCTTGAGTGCGGCCTTCGCTGCCGGCAGTCCGGCCACCAGACGCTCCACGGGCAGCGGCTCGAGAATCACTCCGGTCGAAAAAGGTAGCACCTGCGCAGCCGCAATGCCCAGCTGTCCGGCAACGGCTTCGCAGGTAGCACGGGCCGCGATCAGCCCCGGCTCACCGGTACCGGCGTTGGCCACACCGGTATTGATGACCAGTGCGCGGATGTCGCCGGCAGGCAGGTTGGCCTTGCAAACCTGCACAGGCGCCGCGCAAAACCGGTTCTGGGTGAATACGCCGGCCACGCGAGAGCCCGGCGCCAGTTCGATCAGGGTGAGATCCTTGCGATTGAGCTTGCGGATAGCCGCTTCGGTGACGCCGAGACGAACACCGGGAACGGGCAACAGGGCTGCGGCTTCGGGAGGGGAAAGCAGAACGGGCATGGCACGGCTCCAGAATCAGGTGCGGAACGAAAAAGGCCACCATGATAATCCGGGAGGCACGACCGGCACAGCCACGTCGTCGCCGGCGTCACCCCACGCCTGAATCCGCTGCGCTCAGGGCAACCGCCAAACTGGCCTGTAGCGCAAAATGCTGTACGGCCCGCCAACTCTCTTCATCGAGCGGCTTGCCGTTGCGATCGGCGTACAACACGCCAATGCGCGTTTTCGCCGTCCCGAAGGGCACGATAAAAGCTTCGTCACAGGCAGTGATCTGCTGCAAACGTTCGGTTCCCGGCTGTTCGGCCCGGACGGCGTTGATCCAGCAGCCCAGCCCACTGTCGATGGCCGCATCCACCACGTCATCGGGATCGCCATCCATTGCAAAGACGAAACGCGCACCGAGCGCTTCGGCACCGCTGCCGAGCGCCGTCTTGCCGCGCAGCTGGAGACGGTCGGGCGTCAGCAAGGCCACCACCACGCGCTGACATCCGACTCCGCGGAAGACCCCCTCGGCAACCAGTTGCAGGACGTCGGCTACAGGCGTGCGTTCGAGGGTCATCGCCGCAAGGTCCTGCAGGATGCGCAATTGCAACGAGGCGTCGGGCGCGGACGGCACAAACGCTTGCTGAGACATCTCCGGCTCAGGCGGCAGCTCGCCCTGGGGAATCATCCGCCCGGCTTCGACGGCGCCAAAGGAAGCCGCAATCCGGGCCGCCTCCCCCGCGTTGGCCAGCACCTCGGCGTAAATCACGTTCACCGGCAGATCAAGATAGTCGGCGGTTTCGCGCAATACCAGACGGGCCGACGGCGAATCCCACCCCTCTTCGGCCGCCCGCGCCAGCTTGTGCCCCAGCACCACGGCCCGCTCCACTCCGCGGCTGCGGACATCGGCATCGAGTGCGGCCGTCGCCAAGGCACCGAGTTTCCATTCACGCACCAAGCCAACGGACAGGTGTCGCAACGGAAAACCAAGCACAACCTGCTGCGCCTCCTCCTCCCGCATGCGGACCTGCTGACTCATGCAGCGGTCGAGGGCACGCGCCTGCTCGCCCCCGAAACACCAGAAGGCCATTTCGCCCACCCGCGTCAGCAAGGCCGCGATGAAAACCTCCTCGCCCTGCGGGTCGCCGTGCCGGCGGCTTGCCCACCGCGCCTGCACGGCCGCATGAAAACTGCGTGCCATCTCCACCTGGATGCGACTGCGCACACCGCCCCCGAGCAGCGAATCGATCAGTGAGACCGATAGCGCCAACTCGGCAACCGGATTGAAACCCAGGACGACGATGGCACGGGAAACCGTACTCACCCCTTGGTGGGAATGATTGAAAAAGGCACTGTTGGCGAGCCGCAGCACCTTGGCGGTCATCGACACGTCCTTGAGAATGATCTGCGCCAGTGCCGATGCCGACGCCCGCTCGTCGCCAATGATCCGCCGCAAAGCCTCGACGGTCCGTGCGAAAACCGGCATCTCCCGCCCACGGATGTGGGCGATCCAGCTTGAAAGATCCTGCAATTGGGGAGTCTGAGTCATTCAATCACCTCTCGCCGATAACGGCAGGCGACATCCAGGCTTGAGGCGGCGTTAACGCAAGAAGCCCGCACAGGCGGGCTTCAAAGCAAAACGGGCAGCGGGGAGACAGAAAGCTGCAGCGCCTGCCCCGAAATCGCGACGAGGACCAGAATCGCGAGATCGGAGCGTGCACCCCTCGTTCAGGAGAGCTTGCCGTGACAGTGCTTGTACTTCTTGCCCGAACCGCATGGACAGGGGTCGTTGCGACCGACCTTCGGCGCCAGATTGACTTCCGGCTGGGCCACATTCCGCTCGGGGTTGGCGGTGGCCAGCGCCTCGTCGTAATCGGCGTGATGGTACTGGACGTTTTCCATTTCCGGCGGAACCTCTGCCTCTTCGAGCTGGGCTTCGGAGCGGATCTGGACAGTCATCAGCAGCTTGGTGACTTCGGTGCGGACGATCTGCAGCAGGCTTTCGAACAACTCGAAGGCTTCGCGCTTGTATTCCTGCTTAGGGTTCTTCTGGGCGTAGCCGCGCAGATGGATCCCCTGGCGCAGGTGGTCGAGCGCCGACAGATGTTCGCGCCAGTGAGTGTCAAGGCTCTGCAGCATCACGTTGCGTTCGAAACCATGCCACGCGGCGGCATCGACCAGCGCGATCTTGTCGGCATAAGCCTGTTCGCCGGCGGACAAAATCCGCGACAGAAGATCGTTGTCGCCGATGTTGGGATCGGCCGTGATCCATTCGCCGATCGGCAGCTTGAGCTGATAGTCGGACTCCAGCGCCAGTTCGAGGCCCGGAATGTCCCACTGCTCCTCGACCGAATCCTGCGGCACATAAATGCGGAACACGTCGTGGAGCACGCCTTCGCGCATCGCGGTGATGGTTTCGGTGATGTCGGTGGTTTCGAGCAGCTCGTTGCGCTGCTGGT
>ERZ650306.865-NODE-865-length-18129-cov-5.556103_pt1 | contig 18129 bp, 28 predicted proteins | sample MGYA00376242_ERZ650306 | MGnify/ENA primary metagenome ERZ650306 (study PRJEB26733, sample SAMN07839244) | wastewater metagenome | biome: urban; feature: wastewater treatment plant; material: waste water | place: USA: North Carolina | collected 2016-03-31 ... | reverse complement strand
GTGAGGCGTTCACTGATGGCGGCGAGCCTGCCCGGTGCGCCGAACGAGACCAGATGTTCCTCGACCACCGTGTTGACGCCCTTGTCAGTGAGGCCCAGGTCGTGGATGAGGATGGCGGCAGTGTCGGCGGCAAACACGCCGTAGCCGACTTCGATGTCGAGCAGCCAATTGTCGGCGCGGTCGGGTTGCGGGCCTGTCCGGTACACGAGTTGCCGCAGGTCGTCGGCCGGTTCGCCGTCGACGATGCCGTACACCCGGCACTTGGTGCCCAGCTCATTGCTCTCGACGACGTGGGTGGTGAGGGTGTAGCCGCGTTCGGCGACGGCCGACTCGATGTCGGTGAGGTGGTCGCGGTAGTCGCCGCCGGTGTCACGCCAGGTGAGGATGGGTGTGGTGGCGAATCGTTCGACGAGCAGGTCGGCGATCCGATCCGGCGATGCCGCCGCGCTCATAGCTTTGTCACCGTCATAGCCCCTTCACTTTCCGCAGGACGGCGGCGAGTTTCGGATAGTTCTGTTTCACGCCGTCGTCGAGGTCGAGCGCCACTTCCGCCGTCGACAGCGGGAATAGGTGCTTGGTGATCCATTCCCGGATCTCCCGCTGCCGGGCGGTGAGATCGTCTCGTTCCTTGGTCAGCTTCGTCTTCTCGGCTTTGCCGGCGGTGGGTAGCGCGTGCTCGATGGTGTCGAGCCGGGCTTGCAGCTTGTCGACGAGCGGGTTGGCGTACATCTGCCGTACCAGGCCGAGGGTGGCCGGGGTGTAGCGGTGCAGGTAGAAGATCGCGTTGAACCCCTTCTCCGTCTTCTGGTTCGACGAGATCTGCCAGTAGATCGGGCGGTTCGAGTACATCTTGCAGTGGTCGTCGTAGAAGTTCTTGAGAAAATACTGGCGGAGCGGTTTGCGGTTACCCGAGCCGAGAGCTGTTTCGAGCCATTCGACATTGGCGTTCAGATTCTCCGGGCCAAAGGCGACGCTGAGAAACTCCCGCATCCTCGCCACGATGTCGTCCTCGAAATAGTGCTCGGAGGTGATGGGGATGATTCCGTCGTCGTCCGGCCGGAACCGGGTGTCAGGAACCTTGGCGTCGAAGTCGGCCAGCGTCGCGCCCGCGTCCGCGAGGATCAGACCCGGCTTGTCCAGGCTGTAGCGGCCCATCATGCAGCCCACCGCGTACGAGACGAGTTCCCGGGCGAGGTCCAGGTTGAACAGGGTGCGGTACTCGTCCTCGGTGCGGGTGGTGCCCTTCGTTGGGGCGTAGCGGAAGTACGGGTTCTGGGTCAACGAGACTCGGGCGAGTGGGACCTCGCAGTCCACCTCGTCTTCGAGGTCGTAAAGCTTGGCGAAGTAGCAATTGTTCTGTTCCTCGAGTTCCCTGACACGGTTCGTCGTTGTGATAGCAGCCCGCCACCGCGACTCGGAGTGCGATTCGATGGACCCGTCACCCAATACGACGACCAGGTTCGCGCCGTACACCCATGAGATCTCGTAACCGTCCCAGTCGGCGCGCGCATGCCTTATCAACTCATCTACCACAGGGACGACGCTCTCGCTATCCGCTGGGATAACGGGAAGGTTCGCGATGTGGCCGACCTCGAAATGCATAGCGGGAGACAAGACCGTCAGCAGACTCTCACACAACGTCGAGTCGAGGAAGCCCATCAGCGATGGGAGCTGTCCGTCCTCACCGAATGCCGCCTGGCCCACGTGGCTGAAGATGAAATCACTCGGATAGTACCGAAATGAGGGGGCACCTGTTGAAACATTTGACCATGACACACAATCACGGAAATAGTAGTCAGGGTTGCGGATTACCGACCGCGGCCGGAAGTCCCAAAGTTCCTTTCCATCTACCTCCCAGTTGATGACGAAATCCTGATTTCCCCACCACTTTCTGAAGGATCCGCCCTTGTTGTGCGGAAACCACTTCTTTCCAGAGTCCTTTGCCTCACCACGGCTGGACATTCCGAAGCCGGTACGGTTGGCCGACACCTCGAACCACTGGCGGAGGAAACGGTCGTTGTCAGCTGTTGCGAGCCCTTGGCGAGGGTGAGCGACGTCCCCAAGTCGCTCACCTTTCGCGAAGGCCGCCTTCATCGCCTCCGACAGCCAGTACACGACGGGCGACTCCGGAACCAGAGCGAAGTCGTGCATCGACGCACCGAACACGACAGCCGGATCCCCGGATTCGATTGCATCGCCGAGCATCTGTGCCTTCTCCGCCTCGTTCCTCCCCGATACCAGCCGGAAGAACCGGCCCTGGTGCCCGGGCCTGGATTCGGTGTCGATAACGAAGGCGGTGGTCTGTACGACTTCTCCACTGATGGAGTCGAACCCACGGGTGCCGAGGTGCGCCATCGAGGCCAGGTGCCCCCATTCAGACATCCGGGCCCGGAACTTCTTGTAGGAGGTGAGGAACATCCAGGAGTGCATGGTGACCATGGCGACCGACCCGGCGGGCACGGCGAATTCCGCATTGCGTTCGACGAACATGGCGTACAGGTCGCGCTTGGTTTCCGGGTATTCGCGTTTGGCGAAGGCGCTCAGCTCCGTCCCCATGTTGCCGCTTCCCAAGTACGGCGGGTTGGCGACCACCACGTGATACTGGCCGTCGACCAGCGCCCTGGTTTGCCGGAGGATAGCCCGCGCGTTGAGCATGAGTTGCAGCGACATTTCGCTAGTGAGGTGGCCTTCTGCGTCCTTGTCCTCGAATCCGCCGATCGCGTCGTCGAGCGCGTGCACGGCGTCGGTGTCGACGCGGATGAGGGAACCGAAGGTGTCGGCGTCGGCGAAGGCGGTCAGGAGATCACCCACCGCGGCCCGATCGGCGGGGTCGACCCCTTTGAGGAATATGTCGGTTTCCCAGTCTTCGAAGGCGAGGGGCCGCAGCCACACGATGTCGGGCTGTACGGCGTCGTCGCCGGACCGGGTGAGGAATCGCCGGTCCTTGTCTCGTGCCTTCATGGCGAGCGCGAAGGACGCCAGTTGTGCTGCCGGCTCGTCGATTTCTATTCCGCGAAGGTTGTTGGCGAGGATGAGTCGCGGGATGGAGCTGGGTGTGTAGCCCTCTTCTTCGTAGATGCGGTACATCAGATCAAAGGCGTAGGTGAGCATGTGCCCGGACCCGCACGCCGGGTCGACGATGCGGATTTCCTCGGGTGTCGACACGGTGACGCCGGTGTCGTCCTGGCCGTCGATCGGTTCGACATAGAACTTCATGTAATCGCGGAGCCCGCTGCCGGGTCGCGACCGCAACCAGAGACGGCCGAGGGAGTTCTCGACCAGGTACCGGACGATCCAGTCCGGTGTGAACAGCTGGGTGACCGCCGGAAGTTCGGCGGCGTCGATCGGCACCTTCGACTTGTTGATCTCCTCCTTGAGGTCGGCGTTGTAGAACTGGTACAGCCAGCCCACCACCTCGACGTCCTCGCAGACTTCGGCGTCCATCACCTCGACGGCACGGGCCCGCACCGATGTGGGTGCCAGCATGTCCGGCGGCACGAGCAACGTGATCCAGTCGACCCTGTACGGGAACACATCCGGCATCGGCCGGTTCCATTCTTTGAACACTGCACGGAGCAGCAGCGCGTACGCTTCACCGTCGTGGTCGGGCGACGGACGCTCGCGGGTCAGGAGCTTGCCCACCTTCGTGCGGTCATCATCCGACATGCCGCCGGGATACTCGCCTGCCTGCGCGCGCAGCAGGATCTCCGGCAGCGTCGACGCCGACCCCGGCGCCGGTGACACCACCCCGTACAGCCCGGAGAACTCCCTAGCGTCCATATAGCGGGCTGCGGTGAGCCGATTGAACCAGGTGTAGGCGGCTGTCTCGGCCACCCAGTCGGCACTCCGCCGCCTGACCTCTCGCTGCAATGCGGAATGGCCGAGTGGATTTTCGGCCCTGATCGTGGGATCGCCCAGTACCCGGTCGATCTGGCCGCGCATCTGCTCGATCAGCGTGACCCGCGCCGACGTCGCAAACTGCTTGAGCTCCGCTGAGTTCTTCACAGCAGCACCGTCTTTCCGTTCGATACCTCGGTAGCGCGCACGCGCCTGCCAGCCCCCGGAGCGAGCTACGACGTAGATTTCGCCCCAGGAGCCGAGCGGGAGGGGTGGGCGTGGCATGCCAGTCCCTGTCCGTTCGGTCTCTCGGGTCAACCCTCACCCACTCATACCCGTTCCACTCGCCCCATAAGTACGTGCCCTTGGTGACCCAGAACTGCCCGCACTGTGGGCAGCGCCACGGCCGTGTCATGAACCGGCCTAGAAACCAATTCGGCTTACCTGGGCACGGGTTGTGCTTACAGCAGGCAGTCATCAGAACGGGGGTTCGTCGCTCTGCGGCTCCGGCGGGGGCGGGACATCCCCCCACGGGTCGGAGGCGGACTTGCCATACCCGGCAGGGGGTGGTGTGCCGACGTTCGCGCCCTGCTTCGGGTTCTTGACCAGCTTGGCCTCGGCATAGCGAAGGCCGGGGCCGATCTCCTCGATGTCCATCTCGACGGCGTAGCGCTTCTCGCCCGCGTCGTTCTCCCACGAGCGCTGCTTGAGCATTCCGACGACGACCACACGATCCCCCTTGGACAGGGAGGCCGTGACGTTCTCGGCGTGCTTACGCCACACCGTCCCACGCAGGAACAGCGGCTCGCCCGAGTCAACCCACTCGTCCTTGTCCTTGTCGAACTTGCGACGGCTGTGCGCGACGGTGACCGACGCGACGGCGTCGCCGTTTGCCAGGAACCTCAGTTCCGGGTCGGCGGCGAGCTGGCCGATCAGGGTGGTCTGGTTACTTGACATGACTTCCTTACTTCGGTGATTGCGGAATGAACAGATTGCGCACCAGGTCGTGTCCGACGATCACGTCGACCTTGCCGTCATAGATGCGCGCTTGCGGCCAGTCCATCGCCTCGGGGCACATGGCCGGTATCGCGTCCAGGCTTGCGGCGTCCTTCTCGATTTTCGTGGTCAGGCCGGAGGTGTGGAGCATGACGTCGGCGCGGCGGGGGAGCGTTTCGGCGAACCGCACCTCGACGTTTCGGCGAACCGCACCTCGACGTTTCGGCGAACCGCACCTCGACGTCGCCGATGTAGTCCCCGAATGCCTTCTTGATCGTGGCGCTTTTGGTGTGCACCGTGACGATCGGCTGTCCCTGCCGGTTAGTTGGCATTGGCGCACTCCTCGATGTAGGCGATGACGTCCTCCCGGCGGTACCGGACGTGACGGCCCACTGCCACGCCTTTCCCTGCGAAGAACGGGTGCCCCTCACTACGTTGGGAGTAGATGCGCGACGTGGAGACTTTCAGGACTTCGGCGACCTCCCGGACGGTCATCAGGTCAAGCATCAGGCAGCTCCTTCGGTACGGGGATCAGCTTCGGGTCGAGGCAGTAGCGCACTGTCGTCTTGGGCGGGAGGGTGTCGACGCAGAACCGGTCGGTGGGGAGCGGGGGTACGCCGACGGCCTCGAAGACGTGCTGGCCGTCCTCCTCTCCGACATAGATCAGGTCAAGGTCGATGCGTTGACCGGCGCGGATCAGGTGGACGCCCTTGGGGGCGGGATCACCTTCTTCTTGGTCGAACAACTCACCGAGCACGGCACCGAGCGCATCAAGCGCCCGCCACACCCGCACCCACACGTCCTCACCCACCGGCAAAGACACCGACGATGACGCCCCGACCGCGACATCGACACCACCGACCCCCGAAGGGTCTGGACACGCCAGGGGCCCAGCCGACACCACCCCGCTGGCAGCAGCGACACGCGGCACCTCGGTGCCGTCCGCCCCTGACATGTCCACACCCCGCCGAGCCGCCAGCCCAGCAGCAAACGCAGCCGACGCGGCATTCGCACGATCGAAATGAGAGAACAGCCAATCCAGATCGCGGCCCATCACGCCCCCGGCCCGGATGACGGTCCGACAGCCCCCGCGGAGGCCTCCTCGCCGCATCCAGCGGACGGGGACTCGGAGGTCACCCTGCTGATCCCTAACATTTCGACGTAGGCCAGTGAACTCCTGATTGCCGGGTAGTCCAGTAGGTATTGGTACGCTTCCTCGTACTCGACCTTCGTCTGATGCCCAATCGAGAGTCGATCCCCCCGGTCCCACGCCACCGACAGGTTAAGTACCGTCGCGAGTTCTTTTGTCGAGTGCTCGCCCATGATGCGTAGGTGGTCGATCAGGGTGCGCTTCCTGTTGCGGTCCATTGTTATCTGCGCCCCAGGCTCGATGCCCCACGCAATCACGGACTCGAACGGGACGCCCGACTTGACGCACCCATGTAGGCGGTGTTGAGCATCCAGCAAGCGGCGGTCTGTGCTGAATCGAATCGCATCTCCGTTGTACCGGAAGTTCCCTTCGGTCAGGAGCCTGGCGAACTTATCCACCGATTGGGTCGACAGGTTCCGATTCCCCGTGTTGTATTGCAGCCAGTTGGCGGCAATCTCCGGTGTCACTATCATGACGGCGCTATGTTTAGCTGTGGTGAAATGGAGTGGGTCGTCGTTCACTTCTTCGCCCCCTCGTCCCCGAGAACGCTGCGGAGCGCGTTCTCGATGACGACGGCCTTGGTGCCGATGGAGACGCCGACCCCCCCTTCCTCGGCGCGGATCGCCGCAGCCTTACGCACCTTCGCCGCGTGGTAGGTCTCCGGCTGACCCGAAGAGTCGATCGCGGTCACCGGTAAGCAGTTCATCCTGGCCGCGGGCGCAGAGCGGATTCGGGTGCGGACCTCGGTCCACAACCGGCACGCCGAGCACCAGGTGTGCCAGTGCACCCAATCCTCGGACCCGTCACCGTTGTCGATCACGTCGGCGGCGAACACGTCAGCGGTCATCGTCGTCAGTGACTGTGGCCCTTGCTTGGTTTGCCATTCGACGGGCTGGTTGCACATGGGGCATGGCGCGTCCCATGCGATGGTGTCGAACATCCCCATCACAGGTCACCCTCTGCGTACACGAGTTTCGCGGTGTCACAAGGCCAGTCGGCGCCGCATTCCTCGCACTGGAACGTCGGCCGGAACTCCCGATGCAGGGCGCGGATGGGGGCGAGGGCTTCACGTGCCGCCTCCACAGCCAACGCCCGCAAACTGCCCATCCCCATGTCCGCGTCCGCACGGTCGAACGGATCGAAACGGTTGCCGTACCGCGAATCCCACGCATCACGGGCAGCCACCATCACCGGATCAGTCGCGGTCATTGGGCGTCCCTCAGCTCTCGGGTCATGTCGCGGAACGCGTCGGGCATGTGCAGGCCATCGCCGTCGGCGTAGCCATCGAGGATGGCGATCAGAGAGGCGCGGGTGTGCGGTAGGTCGGCCAGCAGGTGAGGGCGTAGACGCAGATTGTCTGCGGCCTCCTGGCATCTGTCGTTGAAACTCACTGTGGGGTCCTCTCCTGGTAGGTGTACACGTCGTGCTGCCAATCGCGGACCAGAAGGCCATGCGCATCCCAAATCCCCCACAACGCAACCGACCACGGCAACTCACGCGTCCGCCGCGCCGCCTGATCGAGGTCGGTGAACGTCTCGCGGAGCAGCACCCCGTCGGTGCCGACGGCATGGAACTACTCACCATCCACCTCACCCTCCGGCTCCCCGACCACCTCAGCCTCGATCGGCTCCTCCGGCGCGGGCTCGGGCTTGACCTCCTGGGCGCGGGCCTGTTCGGCGAGACGGAACTGCTGCTCGCGGTACTCAGTGCTCGTGGGTACCCACTTCTCCAGTTGGCGTACGGCCGTCTTGCGTACCATCGCCTCGAAGTCGGTTGTCCACGGCGAATACTCGCGTGACCAGGTGTGTTTCCAGGTCTCCGAGCGAGCGCGGTGCTCATGAATCTCATCCAGGCTCATGATGACGACCTTGGAGATCGCGCGGTCGTGCATCACTGCGTAGGCGTAGACGCCGACCAGGTCTCCCCGGTCCCCGAACCAGTCGACCTCATGCTCGGGCCGGTCATGAAGGCCGGGATTGAAGGTGAAGCGGTCCTTGGACTTAACCAGCTCGACGATGACCGACTGAACGGTCCCGGCTCGGTAGATTCTGGAAATGATTCCCAGATAACCTTCGATGCCCGTAACCTCTTGTCGCGCACGCTTTTTGCGCTCGCCACGCTTGTTGGTGTACTCCTCGAATCCGAGTTCCTTGTTCCCTCGCGGGATCAAGTAATACTCCTTGGTACCCGGCACGTGGCCCAGCCGCGCGGCCTCCATCAGGACGCGCATCGCGGCGGGCGTGTTGTTGTTCGCCGCCGCGTAGAGGTCCTTATCCTTACGAAGGGCTGCGAGGGAGTTGCGAATCCACTGCGGCCCGTCGATGTGCCGGGGGAGTGCGCGTGTGAAGTCCTCCGCGTAGACCTCGACGAGGGCGCTCACGCCGGGCGTGACCTTCTCGATCGCCGTCTCACTCATGCGTCCACTCCTCGCAGTCGCGATGCCCGTCGTTGGAGTAATGGACGCGGACCCCGGAGCAGCCACGGGGGCACCCCTCGGCCATGCTGCCGGCGCCGGAGCACGAGCACACGTTGTCGTCGTCATCGCGGTAGTGAGTCGGCAGCGCATCCGGTTCGTAGTAGTCGGAGTAGTTGGCGCTCATTTCACACCCCCACTCTGGACGGCGGGCTTTGACGACAGGCTTTTACCGGCGGTGGCGACGAGTGTCGTACCCCCACCCCGCACGCCCTGCCGACGCCCGACCTTGTGCCCATCCGGGGTAACCGCATTGCGGAACGGCCCCAGCCGGTCGACGACCTCCCCTGCGAAGCGGCGCTTTCGCTCGTCCCAGTAGTCAGCCATGTCACGGGCCTCGTACCAGCTCGCGGCCAGCTCGGCGGGAATCTCCACGTCCCCGTCGGTGATCTTCGGGTGCATCTTCTTGACCGCCGCCCAGGTCGCCTCCGAGCCGTCGATGGGCGGCATCTTCGGGCTCTTACCGTCGGGCAGTGAGTCCAGGAACTCGGTCGCCCCGTGAGCCATCTCGGACCACCGCTGCGGGTCGAACTCGACGGTCAGGGAGTCGAACTCCAGGTACGCCGTCAGGACGGCCACGCGAGCGCGTGGCACCCCCAGAACACCCATCTGCCACTGCGTCTGGTCGACATAGTAGGGCGGCAGCCCGTCGGCCCAGTCGTCCGGGCGCGCGGCCGTCTTGATCTCCAACACCTCGACGTCGCCGGAGGTGTAGGCGAGCAGACGGTCGGGGGAGGCGAGGAACCGCGAGTCCTCAGGGTGTACCCACGTGCCGGTGTGTTCCACCCTGACGAGGGGGTGCTGCGCCCCCCACCAGTCCGCGATGGCCGGTTCGAGGAAGTGGCCTCGGGCCTGCGCGTCGGTCGCCGGGGTGCTGACGGGCAGATTCCCCGCGTACCGGTGCCAGAGTTCCCACTTGGACCCCCAGCTCGGGGGCACCGTGCCCATGATGATCGGGATTCTCGACGCCGAGACCCCGGCCCGCAGCCACTCAAGGCTTCCGGGTTCGAGTGTTCTTTCGAGCAGCTTGCCGTGCATTGCTCGCCTTCCTGTTGGGTATGCCAGCCTTTTCGTTGCGAAACCACAGGTCATCGCGGTCGATGACCTCAAACAGCGCTCCCGCCGGGACGCGCAGCACCTCCTCCATCGCCCGAGCGACCGAGTGACGACAGCCACGCTGACGCCCACATCGCAGAGCCGACACGGTCGAGGGCGAGCAGTGCCGCCACTCGGCGTGGGTGCGCCACAGTTCGTGCTCGACGACACGGGCGAAGGTGCGGTTTGTGTTGTCTCATTGCCATGCAATGGATATTGTACCTGATTACTACCCAATCTGCCACTGATTGCCATGGGTGCACGGCCTGCGTGCCAGCGCCGATGCGAACTACCCCGATGTCATCTCCACCCGACTCGGTGGTAGGCCCGGATTTCAATCTCTAGTTCGTCAGGCATGATATGGATATGGCACGCACACGCAGCATCCCCGAGCCGTGGTACTCGGCAATGGTGAAAGCCGGGTTCACCGGAGTCGCCGACGAACCTGTCATTAACAGGCTCTCTGCCGAGTCCGGTCTTGCGCAGACCACCATTGCCAACATCATCGACGGCAAGACCCGGCCCAAAGCCCCGGCAATTATCGCGCTGGCCGGGGCGCTGGGCCGGACGCCGCAGACCGTAGCCGGATGGTGCGGGCAAGCCTGGGGCCGACCGACACCCAATCGCACACTGCCCGCTGACGTTTCCAAGCTCACGCGCCGCGAATGGAAGGCGGCCCTGGAGTTGATTGCCTGCTTCGCCGAGGCTCACTCTGACCCGATGGAACTTCGGCCCACGCCGCGCACCGTCAAGGGTCAACGACCCGGCAACAGCTGATCGCACATTCCCCATTCCACGCTCTATCATGAGCGGATGGACATTCAGCCCTACGACCCTTGGACCGACCTCGCTGCCCGCCACCCGAAAATCACACTGGGGCAACGTGATCTGCCGGGGGATGCCTTCGCAGAATGGGAAGGCACCACTCTCTACCTCGACTCCAAGCTCGCCGCCGGTGAGGCCCGCTCCACCCTCGCTCAGGAGATCGTTCACCTGGACGACCCCGACATCGACGTCAAGGAAGCCGAGCAGGTGACTGCCCGTCGGCTGATCGCCTTCGACACCCTCACATGCGAGGTCGGGTTGCTGATCCAGGACCGTCTCGGCGCGCTGGCCGACCGGCTGGAAGTGGACACCCTCGCGGTGGTCACCCGCCTACGCGGGCTCTCGCAGGCCGAACGCTCGCTACTCATGGCTCGGCTGGTGGAGGAACTGCCGTCTCCTGCTTAGCCCAGCGCGCCGCCTCCTTCTCGTGGGCGGCGGCGGCGCACGGGTCGCACGGGCACTCGTTGTTGCGCAGGTGCCGCCGGTAGCCGGCAACGGTTCCATGGACACCAGGGTTGATCAGGCCCATCGCGATCAGGTCCTTGCGGATCAAGTCGTGATGACACCCCAGCGCACGGGCGATTTGTGAGATGTTCAGGCCGTCGATGAACATCTGCCCGGCTTCGATCTGCCGCCGCGCGATCAGGTCGTACTGCGGCGTCTTGCGGGGAGGCCGACTCATCGCAGCGTCCCGTCCGGCAAGACACGCAGGGACCACAGGCGTTCGGCTGCCTCGAGATCGCCGGGGCGGGCCTCCCAGTCGGAAAGCGTGTCGATCAATGCGCCCATCAGGATGCTGCACATCGACGTCACGTTCCCGTCCAGGCACTCGAACCAGTGCTTGAGCACGAGCATCCGGTCCTCCCCCGGCGGGACGCAGGTCAGGTCGACCAGTAGCCGGGTGATGAACAAGGTGGCCGCAGCCGGGGAGGGGACTGCCGCGACGCCTGTCGGGTTTCCGTTGGCGTCCTCGGTGAGCTCGTGATGAGTCTGGGTCGCCTCGGCGAAGGGCTGCTCGACGAACGCCCGCTTGCGGCGCTCGTAGTTCGGGTCACCCATTGGGGTGCCAGTTCTCGTTACGCTCCAGCCGGTATCCGGCTGCTGCGGGTATGTCGATGAGGTGTTGTGCGTGCGCAGCCCACGCTGCCCCGAGGGGGGCCTCATCTATGCTCTTCCATCCGCACGCGCAGTAGGCCACTGCATCGCCGCCGAGCGTGCCAGCGATCTGGTGGTCGATCAGGGCCTCAACAGCCGACACGGGGTAGCCGTCGTAGACGGGGGTCATGATTGCTCCAGTTCTTCGAGTGCGGCCAGTGCAGCCTCGGCGGCGGCGCGGCAGATGGCCGGAGCGATCCTGCCGGTACTGAGTGTCAGACCAGCGATCGCCTGCGCCATCTTCTGCACTTTGTGGGCACGCTGCGCCGCGATCACGTACACCTCGTCGTGCTCCTTGGCGATCTGGCGCAGCTCGTTGGGCGACCACACCCGGTCATCGTCACCCACCCAGGTGTCGTGCTCGCCCAACTTCGACAGGAAGTCGGCCACCTCCCGCAGGCACTCGGGGTCGCCGGGGTCCAGCGAGTGCGGCGGTGTGCCCGCCAGTGTCCGAATGGCGGCTGCCGCGTCCAGGTCGGGGCCGATAGGGACGCCCACCTCACGCAGGGCCCTTTCGATCTCTTCCAGGTTCATGCCGTTGCCCCTGGGCCATGAATGGTCACAGCGCATCCAGGGTCGAAAGCGTCCAGCTCGACTCCGAGTGCGGTCGCCAGGGCCAGGGCCTCGGCGTACTTGATCTGACGTCGGCCGGTCTCGGCGTGGTAGAGCATGTGGCTGGTGATCTTCGGCCAGTGCACAACCGCTTTCGCCGCGAGTTGGTCGCGTGTGAGTCCGCGCAGGTGTCGCAGCTCCTCCAGCCGCCTGCCGATAGCCGCGTTGTCGAGCGGGGTGTTCACGGAAACTCCATTGTGTGGTGTAGACTCGTTATCAGGTGGTCGACTTCTCATCGGCTTCCTTTCTGTTGGGTGCCCTTACGGGTGCCAAATGCCGCATGGTGGCCGTCCTCGTTAGGGGGCGGCCATCGTGTTTTTTCGCGTGTGTCCCGTGACTGCCGCAGAAGTGCCGTGACCGCCGGTCCACGGTCCACCCGGCATGGCGCATCTGCTCCCACAGCTCGTCGGGCTCGCACACGAACTCGGCGTGCCGGTTGCAGTCAGAGCGGTCGCAGTGGACCTGGTACCCCAGGCGGATGCTCACGACGCCCCCGCCTCCATCGCTTCGAGGGCTGCGAGGGCAGCGGCGGCAAGTTTCCGCCACTTACCACGAGTCATTTCGTCCGCCTCTCTCCACGACATTGCCTTGAGCCCGTCCTCATCCCAAATTGCCCGCGCCATGGCGGCGATCTTGCGGGCACGCAACGCATTCCCGGCAACCCGATCGGCGTCACGATCGAGATGCCGTCGCGCCTCCTGGATCGCCTCGAACGCTGGCGTGTCGAAGTCGACGTCGAGTTTGCCGTGGGTGAGGTACCAGCCGAGGAACGCCTCAACGGCCCGTATGTCGTCGGGGTTGGACGGGTCCAACCCTCGCACCGGCATCTGAGTAGCGGCGATCTCGTCCAACTTCGCCCGGACTTGCTGAGCATACGAATTGCCCTCGGGAAGCATGGAAAGCGGACCGATCAGTGGATGGCCCGCAACCGCGTCCCACGCGAGCGCCCGCTGATTCAGATTGCTGTACTTGTCCGTGCGGAGCGCCTCGCGCACCCGCTCCACCACCGACTCACCCGAGATACCCACCTCCGCATCCAGGATCGCCGCAATCTCCTGCACATCCTCGGCGCACTCGGCGGGCGACTCGTCGGCGGTGTCGGGCGCGCAAGACTCAATCTCTGCCCGTGGACGTCGGCCGGTGGGACTGAGCGGGTCGTCCTCCCACACCATGCGCACCCCGCACACGCCCGGATGGGTCTCAATAGCTCTCCACAGCTCGGAGTATGCGAGGCCGGAATTGATCATTTTCCAATGCTTTTCGGCGACCTGCTGGCCGAGGGTGTCGATCACCTCGGCGATGGATGCGGCCTTGTACGGCGCTTTCGGGATGACCCGACGAGCCGCATCCCACGCCTCCCGAGCTTCGGCGCGGTATGCGGCGAGCGCGGGGTCGTCGCCGACGAATGCACCGGCCTCCGTCTCCGGCACCAGCCGCACGAAACCGGCCGGGACACTGAGATGCACCTCGGGTGTAACCCACCCGCTGGCATCGGTGACCAGCACACCGTAGTTGCCAGGTCGCCGGTCAATCGCTATCCGCCCGTCCGGATGCTGGTACACGTCGGGAATCCTACTGTCGGTCATGCGTTTTCCTTCTCTCTCGTAAGTGCCTGGCCGGATGCCGGGCACGTTGTGATCCCCGTGCTATCAGCGTGATAGGGGACAGGGGTCTGGTTGGGGATGTCGAGCCAGCAAGCAGGACACCGGATTTGGGGGATCGTGTGGCGGCTGATCGGCAGGTCATCAGCGACGGTGCCGTGATTACGCAGGCGCCAGTAGTGGGTGCGGCAGAGTCCGCGTGCGGAGTGTGGTCGGTCGCAGCCGTCGACGGTGCACAGGGTCATCGGTGAGCCTTTCGGAGTGCGGCGTTGGCGTGGCGGATGATGGCGGTCTCGGATGGGGTGAGGCGTATGGCGTGGGGTGCGTGGTGGTAGATGGTTTCGCGGGCGCGGCCGACGGTGCGGGCGATCTCGGCGCCGGGCACACCGGCGTCTGCGAGCGCCCGGATGCGGGCGAGTTCGGCCGGGGTGACGGGGCGGGCCGGGGTGGCGGCTCCTGCGGCGGCTATGCGCCGGTTGATGGTGCGGCGGGTGCACCGGTAGCGGTCGGCGAGATCGGCGACTGTCCACCCGGCGCCCCGTAGCCGCAGCAGCTCGTCCACGTCGATGGGGATGGTTCGCTCCGGTACTGCAGGCTGAACCGGCTTGTCGGCCTGGACGTCGCCATGCCGCAGCCACCGTGCGTAGTGGGGTGAGCACAGTTGACGGGCGACGTAGCGGGCAGGGCGTGCACACCCGGCCACACTGCACACCCCGGTCATGACACGGCCCTCTGGCGGATGCGGGTGCGGCGGGCACGGTATTCGGCGTTCACCGCATCCCGGAACTCGTCCGGCAACGGCCGACGCTGTCGGTTGTACGCGGTGTACACGGCGTGAGCGGTGATGCCCAGCTCGGCGAGGATGGTCTCGGCGTCCAGCCCCTCGTCGAGGAGCTTCTCCACTGCGGCGACGGTGCGGGGTTGTCCACCCCGGTCCGCGACCGGCTTCCCCCGCTGCACGGTGCCCGACTGCATCAGGCGGTGGTAGTGGACCGAGCAGAGTCCGCGGGCGTTGCGGCGCCGGTCGCAGCCGTCTACGGTGCACAGGGCGTAGGTGCGGGGTTGGGAGATGTCGGGGAGTCGTCCGCCGGCGACCATCTGTGCGCGCTCGATGGTGGAGCGGGTGGTTTCCCATGCGGCGCAGGCGGTGAGTGCGGGGCACGACTGGCATAGTGCGACGGCGGCCTGGTGGCGTTCGCGGATCGCGTTGGTGATCCGCGAGTGCTCGCCTGGCGGGTCGAACCGGACCAGCCAGGCGTGCAGGTCGTGAGGACCGCCGTAGCCCTCGTCGTAGTGGAGACCGCCGAACCCATCCGACTTGCCGTACCCGTGGACGGTGTCGAGGTAGATGTCGACGTAACCGCGCGGGCGGTAGATCACCTCCGGCTCAGGACCGGCCAGACGTTTGTCCCACGGGTCGTTGGTCCAGTACTCACCGGGCGCGAGCAGTTTGCTCTCGTTGTGGGAGACCCATAGGAGTGCCGGGAGCCCTTGGCCCAGTTTGGCATTGATCCGGTGTTCGTTGATGTGGAAGTCGTACCCCTCGTTCGCGCCGAGGAGCTTGGCGGCGTGCAGGAACACACGCATCGGGTCGATCGGCGAGGTGGCGATCATGGTGGTGGTCAGTGTCGTCGGTTTCTCTCTGTTGTTTGCCAAGGGGTCCGGCACCAACCCCATGCGGTGCCGGACCCCGTCTAGGTGTTCTTGGCGAGCGTGCAGACCGCGCAGACCCGATTCCAGGCGATCATCACGCGACCGCATTCGGGGCAGCGCGGATGCTCACCCACCGGCACGCGAGATCATCTCCCTCACATGCAGCCGCGCGACCTCAGGAGAGGGGACGGCCATTGCCTCGAAGAACAGCTTCTTGATCGGGTCCGGCTCAGCCTCGGCGAATGTGCGCAGCCACTTGGCCTGGCGGACCGAGAGCCAGGAGAACTTCGGCGGGTGGTTGATGTAGTCGGTCAGATAGACTTCCGACTTGCGCAAATCCTCCAGCCCTCCCTTCATCTCAGCGCGGACGACGTACTTGATCGCGTTGCCGATGTCGAAGGGCATGTGCCGGGTGACGGTGATGACCTCGATGCCGCAGGCGTGACTCGTGTGGTGCCTGGGGTGGTGGATCGGGTCGTGCCCGTCGCGGTGGTCCATCCGCCGCCCCCATGCCTCAGTCATCGACATCGAGCACCTCGATGATCCGCTCGGCGGTCGTCGACAGCGGCTCATACTCGTCGCCAAACTTGGCGTCGTAGAGTACGTTTGCGACCTTGGCGATTCTGGCGTCCTGCTCGTCCTTCTTCTTCTCGTCAAGCTGCGCCCGCAGCCGGTCGATCTGCCGCTCCAGGCTGCCGATCAGCTTGACCTGCGCATCCTCCCGCTCATACGCCGCCGCCAGGACGCGGGGGGCTGCCATCTGAACGGCATCCTCGGGGAGTTCCACCGCATTCAGCGCATTGATCGCCCAGCCGGGGCCACTGGGGCGAATCTCGACGTAGCGCTCGTCTCCCCGGTCGGTGATCGGCAGGTAGAGCGCCCCGCTCGGGGTCTGCCAGATGTGTGTCACGTGATGCCTCTCTGTTGAATTGCCAGTATCCATTATTGCATAGGAGAATGGATATTGGAAGTCCACGCGGACAACGCTTTTGCGATCAACACCAGCCCGCCGTCTCCATACCGGTGCTCAACGGTGCACTCGCCCAACAGAGTTCCATCCCTGTCGACGGACACCGAGTAGATATTCACCGCGTCGGGGTTGGTGGCCGGGAGCTTGGCGTGGTTACGGATGCGCCGAATCTCGATGAAGTACCCCATCGAGTTCAGCCCGATGTGCGGGTCGAACCATATGCTCATTCCCACCCCCTACTACGGCCGGGGAACAGGTCGCCATCGACGGTGCCGCACTCGTCGCACTGGACCGTTGTCCACGGGTCGCGCCACGAGGTCGGGGCGGGAAAGTGGTTGGCGCGGGTGAAGGTTCGGCGAGCGCGGCACTTGAAGCACCAACACTCTCCGTCGGGGTAGCGCTTGACGGTCTCGGCCTCGGTGAAGCAGATGTGACCGCCGGGAATGGCGTAGCAGGTCATGGCTGCACATCCTCGGCGGCGTCAGCAGCCAGGAGAGCCCCGACGACGACCTCGATAGTTTGGCTCATAGCTCCCCCCGCTCAGCCAGCGCATACTCACCAATCCGGGCATAGTGCCCCTGCCACGGCTGGGTTACCTCGCCGAGCGGTCCGGTGCGGTTCTTGCCGATGATGAGCACGACGTCCCCGGTGCCCGAACCGTCCTCGTTGGTGGGGCGATGCAGGAGGATGCACACGTCGCAATCCTGTTCCAGGGCACCACTTTCGCGAAGATCGGAGATCACGGGCTTGCGCTTGTCCTTGTCGCTACCACGGTTGAGCTGGCACACCTCGATGATCGCGCACTCCAGCTCCCCGGCGAGAATCTTCACCTCGCGAGAAATCTCCGTCAGGGCCTTCTGTCGGTCCCGCTCGGGGTGCTTGAGTAGCTGGAGGTAGTCGATCGCGATGAAGTCCAGCCGGCCGCGCTCAGCCTTGAACGACCGCGCTTCGGCGGCGATCTTGCTCAATGTCATGGATGAGCGATCGGAGATCGTCAACGGGGTGCGCGGGTCAACCCCGCCCAGGAACTCAGATACCCGCGCCAAGTTGTCGTTGTCGAGCCGCTTGCGAACAACCTGTCCATAGTCGGCCGTCGACCCGTCGGCAATGAACCGTGACCCCAGCTCTGTACGTGGCATCTCCAGGGAGTAGACCAGGCCGCAGAACCCTTGCCGAGCGGCGCTGAGTGCGAACGTCGAGACCCAGATGCTCTTTCCGAGTCCTGGCCGGGCCGCGATGATGTACGACCTCCCCGCGTGCAGACCTCCTGCCAGCTTGCGGTTCAGGTCCGCCCACGGGGTCGGAATCACCTCCGACTTGCGTTCAGCCTCCGGGCGCTGAATGTCGGTCCAGGTCTCCATGAGGACGTCGTAGACCGAGTGCAGGTCGCCGACATCAGCCTTCGGTCCCGACTCGGCGACGGTGGTCCGCACCAAGTCCAGCCCAGGTTCCAGGTCCATCGTCTTCATGCGCTCGACCGCGTGGGTGAGCTTGGCGATGGCAATCCGCTTGGGTGCCCACTCGACGGGCAAGAAGTCATCGAGGGAGTTCCCTGACACCACGTGGTCGGCGGCGTCCTTGCCCGTCCTGGCTTGCACAACCGACACCTCGGCATGGGCGGCCAGCAGGTCGATGATCTGGGCCGCGTGCCGGGCTCCCGCCTCGTCGCGGTCCATCACCACAATGACTTGCTTGCCATACAGCGGGGTCAGGTCGAACTTGTCGGCCTTGCCCGCACCCATCGCGGTGCAGGTCGCCACCG
>ERZ650306.864-NODE-864-length-18132-cov-8.914422_pt1 | contig 18132 bp, 15 predicted proteins | sample MGYA00376242_ERZ650306 | MGnify/ENA primary metagenome ERZ650306 (study PRJEB26733, sample SAMN07839244) | wastewater metagenome | biome: urban; feature: wastewater treatment plant; material: waste water | place: USA: North Carolina | collected 2016-03-31 ... | reverse complement strand
GACTTGTACTGTCTGCGGTCACACGCCTAGCCAGGACCGCTTCGCTGGGTTTTGTGAGCGACTCTAAATAAAGCCTGTTTGAGCCGGCGTCTTGCCGGCCTGCTCTGCCGGCAGCGCCGGCCCGCCACGGCGGGCGGCGCGCAGTCAGCAGAGATGGGCGCAGCCTTGGCTGCATCCTGAGGTGGTCTGTGCATGGTCTGTTCCCCCCTCTCCAGACCTCGCCCGCCTGTGCGGTTCCCCTGCCGCATTGCCGCCCGGATGAACCCCTCGGCCAATCGCTGCGCCCTTCTCTGCCGTTTGCCCGGCCCTGTTTGATAAGGATGTCATCATGATGACTGTCAAATCCACCTGTTGCTACTGCGGCACCGGCTGTGGGGTTGAAATCGACGTAGACCACGGCCAGGTGCTGGCCGTGCGCGGCGACCCCGAGCACCCGGCCAATTTTGGCCGGCTGTGCACCAAGGGCCTGACCCTGGCGCACACCCTGCACGCCGATTCGCGGCTGGCCGAGCCGCGTCTGCGCCCTGGCCGGCTTGGCTCCGGCCAGGCGGTCAGCTGGGACGTGGCGCTGGATACGGTCAGCGAGCGGCTGGCGGCCATCATCGCCGAGCACGGCCCGGAATCGGTGGCGTTTTATTTGTCTGGCCAGATGCTCACCGAAGACTATTACGTCTACAACAAGCTGGCGCGCGGCCTGATTGGCACCCCGCATGTGGACACCAACTCGCGGCTGTGCATGTCCAGCGCCGTCACCGGCTACAAGCTGGCGCTGGGCGCCGACGCGCCGCCGTGCAGCTACGAAGACTTTGACCACGCCGATTGCGTGCTGATTGCCGGCTCGAACATGGCCTACGCCCACCCGGTGCTGTTTCGCCGGCTGGAAGCCGCCCGCGCCGCCAACCCCAAGATGAAGTTGATTGTGGTCGATCCGCGCCGCACCGACACCGCCGCCAGCGCCGACCTGCACCTGGCCATCCAGCCGGGCACGGATGTGGCGCTGTTCAACGGCATGCTGCACGCGCTGATCTGGGACGACCGGCTGGACCGCGACTTTATCAACGCGCACACCGAAGGCTTTGCCGAGCTGCGCCACGCCGTGCGCGAATACACCCCAAAAATGGCGGCTGATATTTGCGGCATCAGCGAAGAAGCCCTGCTCACCGCCGCTCGCTGGTTTGGCGAGGCCGGCGCGGCGCTGTCGCTGTGGTGCATGGGCCTGAATCAATCGGCGCATGGCTCTGACAAAAACCTGGCCTTGATCAATCTGCACCTGGCCACCGGCCAGATTGGCCGCCCCGGCGCCGGGCCGTTTTCGCTGACCGGCCAGCCCAACGCCATGGGCGGGCGCGAAGTCGGCGGCCTGGCCACCGCGCTGAGCGGCCACCGCGACCCGGCCAATCCGCAGCACCGCGCCGAAGTGGCGGCCATCTGGGGCGTGGACGCGCTGCCGGCCACGCCGGGCAAAACCGCCATCCCGATGTTTGACGCCATCGCCGCCGGCCAGATCAAGGCGCTGTGGATTGTCTGCACCAACCCGGCGCACTCGATGCCGGACGCCAACAAGGTGCGCGAGGCGCTGGCGGCCTGTGAATTGGTCATCGTGCAGGACGCCTACGCCGACACCGACAGCGTCGCCTACGCCGATGTGCTGCTGCCGGCCGCCGGCTGGGCAGAAAAAGACGGCACGGTGACCAACTCCGAGCGGCGCATCTCGCGCGTGCGCCGCGCCGTGGCCGCGCCAGGCAGCGCCCGCGCCGACTGGGACATCGGCATCGACGCCGCCCGCCGGCTGGCCGCCCGACTGGGGCGCGGCGCGCATTTATTCCCCTACGCCGGCCCGGATGAAGTGTTTGCCGAGCATTGCCTGACCACGGTCGGCCGCGACCTGGACATTGGCGGCTTGTCGTATGCCGTGCTGGAAGCCGAAGGCCCGCAGCAATGGCCGCGCCCGGCCGGCGCCAGCCAGGGCGCCGCCCGGCTGTACACCGACCACCACTTTGCCACCGACAACGGCCGCGCCCGCTTTCATGTGGCGCGCCACCACGGCGTGGCCAGCCCGATCAGCGCCCGCTATCCCTTTCATTTGCTGACCGGCCGCCTGCGCGACCAATGGCACGGCATGAGCCGCAGCGGCCGGGTGCCGGCGCTGTTTGCCCACACCCAGGAAGCCGCGCTGAGCATGAACCCTGGCGACATGGCGCGCCGTGGCCTGGCCGATGGCGAGCTGGTGCGGGTGAGCAATAGCCACGGCGATTGGGTGCTGCCGGTGAGCAGCAACGACGCCATGCTGTCGGGCCAATTATTTGTGCCCATGCACTGGTCGTCGGCTTTTGTCGGCAGCGCCGGCAGCAATGCGCTGACCGCCGCCAAGATCGACCGCAAATCGTTTCAGCCCGAGCTCAAGCATGTGGCGGTGCGGGTGGACAAGATTGATCTGGCCTGGCAATGCGCGGCGGTGTCCGCCTGTGGCGACCCGGTGCGCGCGCTGACTGCGCTGCGCCCGCTGCTGGCCGAATGCCGCTTTGCCAGCGCCACCTTGCTGGACGGCGAGCGCCCGGCAGTGCGTGTGCGCTTTGCCCACGAAGCATTGCCGGCAGCGGATTTTCTGGCCCGGCTGGACGCCGCGCTGGGGCTGGAGGGCGAAGGCCTGGCGCAGGTGTTTGCCGACCCGCGTCGCGGCATCGACAAGCGCGCCATCTGGCAGGACGGCTGCCTGCGCGCGGTGCGCTTGGCCGGCGAATGCTGCGCGCTGGGCTGGCTGGGCGAGCGCATTGTCAGCGGCGGCGAGATGGGCGAGCTGCGCGCCATGGTGTTCGCCCCGCAGGCCAACCCGCCGGGGCTGACCCGCCGCGCGCGCATGGTCTGCCATTGCGCCAAGGTGGACGAAGCGGCGATTTATCAGGCCCTGGCCAGCGGCGCCAGCCCGGACAGCCTGCGCGACACCCTGGGCTGCGGCAGCGGCTGCGGCTCGTGCATGCCGGAAGTGCGGCGGATGGCGGCCTCGGTGACCAAAGCTGCGTAAATTTTGCAAACAGCCTGGCCGGCCCGACGCCGCGCCCTGGGCAGTGTGGAGACGACCATGATGAAAACCCCCGGAAAAATCTGGCTGATTGGCGCCGGCCCTGGCGATGTGGAATTGCTGACGCTGAAGGCCGTGCGCGCGCTGGGTGAGGCGCAGGTGTGGCTGGTGGACGATCTGGTCAACCCGGAAATCGCCCAGTTTGCCCTGCCCGGCACGCGCATCATCGGCGTGGGCAAGCGCGGCGGCTGTCGCTCCACCCCGCAGGGCTTCATCAACCGCTTGATGGCGCGCTATGCCCGGCAGGGCCAGGTGGTGGCGCGCATCAAGGGCGGCGACGCCATGCTGTTTGGCCGTGGCGGCGAAGAAGTGGCCTATTTGCAAGAGCGCGGCCTGAGCGTGGAAGTGGTCAACGGCCTGACCTCCGGCCTGGTGGGCGCCACCCGCGCCGGCATTCCGCTCACCCACCGCGATTACACCCGAGGCGTGACCTTTGTCACCGCCCACGCGCAAGACCATTCCGAGCCGGATTGGGCGGCGCTGGCCGCCACCGGCACGACATTGGTGATTTATATGGGCATGAGCCGCCTGAGCAGCATTCAGGCCGGCCTGCGCGCCGCTGGCCTGCCGGCCGAGATGCCGGCGGCGGTGATCGAGCGCGCCGCCTCGCCCGACGAGCGGGTGCTGGTCACCTCGCTGGGCCTGCTGGCGCGCGAGGCGCAGCTGGGCGGCTACGCCAGCCCGGCGGTGATTGTGGTGGGCGAAGTGGTGGCGCTGGCCACGGTGCGCGAGGCTGAGTTGCGGCGATGCTGGGCGCGCTGCGCCTGATGGCGATGCGGCATTGCAATATGCAAAAACAATTATCTGTGAATGGGTGAATCCGTTTTTGTCTGAATTGCTACAATCTGGTGCATGATTTGCGCCAAATTGTAGCATTCAGGCCGATTTGATTTTTTGTTTATCTGGATTTTTTGAATGACCGGTGTGAAGAATCACCTTGTCAGTAAATCGCCCATGCTGCATTGCATGATTTTTATTTGATCCGATTTGATCTTACGCTTGCTTGAAATAGCCTGTAAGCGCATGTTTTGCCTGTGTTTGTATAAACTGCACACTGGTGTACAATACTTTTCCGCTGAGTCATGTGCACTCAAGCTGGTGAGTAAAAAAATAAGCGCGCCCACGCAACTTCTGCGTTGTTGTTTACGTCCAGCCCAGCTTGCCATGCACCATCATGGATCATTTCGGCCATGGCCTGATTTGCTCCACGAAAACGCCAGCGGATAATATGCGCCAATTCCATAAAAAAATGTCCCAATATCGGTTTATGCCTGGACAGACGCTTTGTATGCTCGTCTGTTTCTGTCCGTCTGGCCCCGATGCCCCTCAGGGAGGCCGCCGAGTCGGCCATGGGCGGGACAGGTCTGCAGCAGTGTGTCTGCAGGTCTCACCAAAAAACCACAGGAGCATGACATCATGGCAATCCCTCAACGCGGCGGATTGGGGCGTTTCAGCCTGAAGACGCTGTTCGTGATCATGATCGGCATGGTCATGACGGCATATCTGGCCTTCGGGCTGTGGACCTGGAAAGTGATGACCCAGGTGGAAGTCAACGGGCCGGAATACCATCGGGTGGTGCTGGGCAAAGATTTGATTGCCGACATCCTGCCGCCGCCGAAATACATCATCGAAACCTATCTGGTGACCTTGCAGCTGGATCGCGCCCAGCCCACCGAGCGCGCGGCGCTGATCGAGCGGCTGAAGGTCCTGAAAAAAGAATACGACGAGCGGCAAACCTACTGGATTGCCACAGAATTCGAGCCAGACCTGAAGCAGGCGATGATCAAGACCACCCACGAGCCAGCCATGCGCTACTACAGCGTGCTGTTCGAGCGCTTCATCCCGGCCCTGCAGGCCGGTGACGACGCCGCGCGCGCCAGCGCGCTGGCCGACATGGACGCCGCCTATCAGCAACATCGCGCGGCGGTGGACGATCTGGTGACCAAGACCAATGCCTTCAACACCCGGGTGGAAAAAGAAACCGCCGACACCATCGCCGAGGGGCAATGGGGCATGCTGAGCATCTGGCTGCTGGCCTTGCTGGCGGTCAGCGGCTTTACCGTGGCATTGGCCCGCTATCTGCTGCGCGTGCTGGGCGGCGATCCGCGCGTGGCCATGGAAGTCGTCCAGGCCATCGCCAGCAACGATCTGCATCAGCCGGTGAAAGTGCAAATGGGTGACACGCAGTCGCTGCTGGCGGCCATGGCGGCCATGCAAAGCCACCTGAAAAGCGTGATTGGCGAAGTCAACGCCGCCGCGCAAGAGCTCTCGTCCGCCTCGCAGCACCTGACCGACACCTCGCAGCAAGTGTCGCAAAGCTCCAGCGAGCAAAGCGAAGCGGTGATGTCGGTGGCCGCCGCCATGGAAGAAGTCGCCATCGGCATCGCCCACATTTCTGACAACGCCGAAGGTGCGCACCGCCTGGCCAGCGAATCGCACGACCGCTCGGTCAGCGGCATTGAGCTGGCGCAAAGCGCCTCGCTGCAGATGGCTGAGCTGCAAGGCACGGTAGAAGCCTCGTCGAGCAAGATTTCTGCCCTGCAGGCCAATTCCGAGCTGATTCGCAGCGCGGCGGAAACCATCCGCAATATTGCCGACCAGACCAATCTGTTGGCGCTGAACGCCGCCATTGAAGCGGCCCGCGCGGGCGAGGCCGGGCGCGGCTTTGCCGTGGTGGCCGACGAAGTGCGCAAGCTGGCGGAAAACACCGCCCGCGCCACTGGCGAAATTGACCAGGTGATCCAGGCCATTCATGTGGACATGAATCAAGCGGTGGAAACCATGGGCGATGGCGTCAACCGGGTGGGCGAAGGCGTCAGCGTCACCCGTGCGCTGGGCGACTCCATGCAGGAGCTGGCCAGCGGCGCCGATGGCGTGGTCAGCACCGTGTCGGAAATCACCATGTCGCTGCGCCAGCAAACCGCCGCGCACGAGCAAGTGGCGGCCAATGTGGAAACCATCGCCCGCATGAGCGAGGCCAATACCGGCGAGGTCAAGCGCATCGCCAGCGCCGCGCAAACCCTGGCACAGCTGGCGCAGCGCCTGCAAGGGGCGATCAGCGTATTCCGGCTGAACTGAGCAAAAACGCGCCTGACGCCGCCAGCGGGCGTGTGCCCCTGGCGGCTTTTTTCTGGCGGCAAATGCCCGGCCCCGGATCATGCCCAGTCGCCAGATTACCTCAGCAACAGACTGATCCATTGTGCGATTCTGGCCCAAGCACACTGACAGGGCACAAAAAAACCCCCACCAGCCAGGCTGATGGGGGTTTTTGGCGCGAGGGGGAGATCAGCCCAGCTTGCTGCCCACCCACCCGGCCACGCTGGCCAGCGCTTCCGGCAGCTTGGCCGGTTCGCTGCCGCCGGCCATGGCCATGTCCGGCTTGCCGCCGCCCTTGCCGCCGACCTGGCCGGCGACAAAGTTGACCAGCTCGCCAGCCTTGACCTTGCCGGTCAGGTCGGCGGTGACGCCAGCGGCCAGCTGCACCTTGCCGTCGGCCCGGCTGGCCAGCACGATGATGGCCGACTTGAGCTTGTCTTTCAGCTTGTCCAGCGTTTCGCGCAGCGCAGCGGCGTCGGCGCCTTCCAGCTCGGCGGCCAACAGCTTGGCGCCGCCGATGTCCTGCGCCTGGGCGGCCAGTTCGTCGCCGGCGCTGGCGGCCAGTTTGGCTTTCAGGCGGGCCAGTTCTTTTTCCAGCGTTTTCACGCCGTCCTGCATGGCGGCGATCTTGCCGGCCACGTCGTCCAGGCTTTGCGCCTTCAGCGTGGCGGACAGCTCGCGCAGCAGGGCGTCTTGCGTCTGGATATGGGCAATCGCGCCTTCGCCGGTCACCGCTTCAATCCGGCGCACGCCAGCGGCCACGCCGCCTTCGCTGACCACTTTGAACAGGCCGATGTCGCCAGTGCGGCCGACGTGGGTGCCGCCGCACAGCTCGATGGACACGTCGCCCATGCTCAGCACGCGCACCACATCGCCGTATTTTTCGCCAAACAGGGCCATGGCGCCGGCTTTCAGCGCGTCGTCCTGGTTCATCAGCTCGGCCTTGACTTCGTGGTTGGCCAGAATCGCCTGGTTGACCAGACGCTCCACCTCGGCCAGTTCGGCCGCGCTCACCGGCTGGCCGTGGGCAAAGTCAAAGCGCGCGCGCTCCGGGTTCACCAGCGAGCCCTTTTGCTGCACATGGCTGCCCAGCACATGGCGCAGCGCGCTGTGCAGCAAGTGGGTGGCCGAGTGGTTGCGCTGGGTGGCGCGACGGGCGTGCAGGTCGATGGTGGCGGTGACGCTGTCGCCCACTTTCAGGCTGCCGCGCGACAGCGCGCCGTGGTGGCCAAACACGCTGGCGGTGATTTTTTGGGTGTCCTTGACGTCAAACAGCGCGTCCAGGCCGCCGGTGGCGGCAATTTCGCCCACATCGCCCACCTGGCCGCCGCCTTCGGCGTAAAACGCGGTGTTGTCCAGCACCACCACGCCAGCCTCGCCGGCTTGCAGGCTGTTCACCGGCTGGCCGTCTTTGTACAAGGCCAGCACATGCGCCTGCGTGGTGGCCAGGGTGTAGCCCTCAAAGCGGGTGTCGGCGCCGCTGTATTCCAGCTGGCCGCCCATCTTGAAGCTGGAGGCGGCGCGGCTTTGCGCGCGCTGGGCGTCCATGGCGGCGTCAAAGCCGGCCTGGTCGATGGCGATGTCGCGCTCACGGCAGATGTCGGCGGTGAGGTCGAGCGGGAAGCCATAGGTGTCGTACAGCTGGAAGGCCACCTTGCCGTCCAGGGTTTTTTGCTCGCCGGCCAGCGCGCCTTCCAGGAGCGCCATGCCCTTGTCCAGGGTTTCGGCGAATTTGATTTCTTCTTGCTTGAGCGCGTCTTCGATCTTGGCCTGTTGCTGGCGCAGTTCCGGGTAGGCGTCGCCCATTTCAGCGGCCAGATCAGCCACCAGGGTGTGGAAGAACAAGCCCTTCTGGCCCAGCTTGTAGCCGTGGCGGATGGCGCGGCGGATGATGCGGCGCAGCACATAGCCGCGACCGTCGTTGGACGGCAGCACGCCGTCGGCAATCAGGAAGGAACACGCGCGGATATGGTCGGCGATGACTTTCAGCGACGGCGTTTGCTGGTTGTATTCCACGCCAGTGGCGCGCGCGGCGGCCTTCAGCAGATTGACGAACAGGTCGATTTCGTAATTGGCGTGCACATGTTGCAGCACCGCCGAAATCCGCTCCAGGCCCATGCCGGTGTCCACGCTGGGCTTGGGCAGCGGATGCAGCACACCGTCTTCGGTGCGGTTGAACTGCATGAACACGTTGTTCCAGATTTCAATAAAGCGGTCGCCGTCTTCTTCCGGGCTGCCGGGCGGGCCGCCCCAGATGTGGGCGCCGTGATCGTAAAAGATCTCGGTGCACGGGCCACACGGGCCGGTGTCGCCCATCTGCCAGAAGTTGTCCGAGGCATACGGCGCACCCTTGTTGTCGCCAATGCGCACAATCTTGTCCGCCGGCACGCCGACTTCTTTGTTCCAGATGTCAAACGCCTCGTCATCGCTGGCGTAGACCGTCACCATCAGCTTGTCTTTGGGCAGGCCCAGCCATTGCGGGCTGGTGAGAAACTCCCAGGCGTAGCTGATGGCGTCGCGCTTGAAGTAGTCGCCAAAGCTGAAATTGCCCAGCATCTCAAAGAAGGTATGGTGGCGGGCGGTGTAGCCGACGTTTTCCAGGTCGTTGTGCTTGCCGCCGGCGCGCACGCATTTCTGGCTGGTGGTGGCGCGGGTGTACGGGCGCTTGTCAAAACCCAGGAACACATCCTTGAACTGGTTCATCCCGGCGTTGGTGAACAGCAGCGTCGGGTCTTCCCACGGCACCAGCGAGCTGGAGGCAACAATCTGATGGCCCTTGCTGGCGAAGAAGTCGAGAAACTTCTGGCGGATTTCGGAGGCTTTCATGCGTAATCAGTCTGGATGGCAAGTCAAAAAGGGAAAACGCCGCTCACGGCGGCACATTGAGGGATTTTCCAATGAAAGCGCCTGTCAGCGCAAACACTCATTGGACAGGGGGCGCAAGCGGCCAAGCCGCCCCGCCAAACCAGCGGGGCAACACGCAGTCGTCTGCTGACACCGGAAGAAAAACCCGTTAACATACAGGGTTGATTTGCCAATCAAGCTGTTATCTTTCATTTTGACTGACTGACCACCCCGACCATGACTGACGCCATCCGCATACCCGAACGTTCTGGCGATGCCCTGTTGCTGGGCGGTTCACCAGTGCAACCGCAAGCCGACCTGAACTGGGCCGAGCAGTTTTTTACCCAGCTGGGCCGTGAATTGGGCCAGTTGGAGCAGGATTTCATGCAGCAGTGGAGCACGGCCCAGCAAGCCGGCCTGCCGGGCGGGCAGTTTACCCCCGAGCTGGAAGCCATGTTCAGCCGCATTGCCAACCTGAACACCCTGGGCGGCGACGTGCTGCAACAGCTGCGCCCGAATCTGGCGCTGAGCGAGGCGACAGTCAGCCGCTGGATGAGCGCCCCGGTGGAGACCCCTGCCCTCACCGTGACTGGCGCCGCCGACCACGACAGCGGCTGGCTGTTCTCCTGCTAAGCGCCGCTCACCAAGCCCCCTGGCGTTGTGGTGTGACCTTGCCGTACGGCCTTGTACTGTCTGCGGTCACACGCTTGGCCAGGGCCGCTCGCTGGGTTTTGTGAGCGACGCTAAGCCTGCTGGCGCTTCACGCCTGGGCTGACCTAGCGTTTTATCCGGATGCCGGCTACCTGGCCGGCTTACTCAGGAGCGCGCCATGTCACAAGTCCGTCTTACCCAGGAAACCTGCCTCAAGCATTTTGACCGCCTGACCGCGGCCCGTCCGCAAAACTGGTCTGGCTGGCCGGATGAAGCCATTGAAAACCACCGTGAGCGCTTTGGCGCCGGGGTGCTGCCTTCCAATATCAATACGCTGTATATCCTCACCGAACGCGCCTGGGAGCGCGTCCTGGCCGGGGAGTATTTATTCTGCAATCCCATGCCCCAGGTATTGCCCGCCGAGCTGGAGCTGAGCATCGCCGCAGACGACATCGCCCGTGTCATCACCACCCGCAAGGGCGACAGCAGTTACAGCGTGGTGTCCGACAAAACCGGCGCGGCGATCAGCTCGCCCACCTTCACCTGCAAGCTTGATCCGGACCAGCAAAACTACAGCATTGTCCACTTGCAAACGCCCTGAACGTGCGGCTTGCCCCCCGGCTTTTCTCGCCAGTCAAGCCCACTGCATCCAACCCCAGGCCGCCAGCATGGCGGCCAGTGCGCTGGCAAACATCGGCAGCGTTCGCCACATCAAGGCCCGTCCGCCCAGGCTGGCCACCATGCCAAACTTGAACAGGCTGTTGGTCAGCAAGGCCAGCGCCAGGGTGGCGGCCACTTGGTTGGCGTTCAGGTGGCCGCCGGCAAACTGATTGAACGCCGACAGCGAAATCGGATCGACATCGGTCACCCCGGACACCAGCGCCACGCCATACAAACCGCCCGAGCCGAACTGGTGCATCAGCGCCGCCGCCGCCAGCGTCACCACGGCATACAGGCCGCCAAACACCAGCGCGGTGCGCATTTCCACCGGGTTGTGCGGGGTAAAGCCGTCTTCATCCTGGCCGCCAGCCGAGCCATGCCGCCAGTGCCCCAGCCCGGTGGCCAGCAGCCCACCGGCCAGCGCCGCGCCCAGCACAGGCAACAGCGTGCCCAGCGCCGCCGGGGCCAAGAGCGCGGCCAGAATCGCCAGCCGCACAAAAATCACCAGATTGGCCAGTTGGATCACCGTGGCCGACAAATGCAGCGCCTTGGGGTCGTCGCGCACCTGGCGGGCAAAGCTCATGCTGGTGGCGGTGGACGACACCATGCCGCCCAGCAAGCCCAGCACTGGCCCGCCGACTTTCTCACCCAGCAGGCGCACCGCCACATAGCCGCACAAGCTCACCCCGGAAATCAGCACCACCATCAGCCAGATTTCATAGGGGTTGATCGCCTGGTACGGGCCAAAGGCGCGATTGGGCAAAATCGGCAGGATAATCGCCGACACCGCGCCAAATTGCAGCACGGCCAGAATATCCGGCCGGGTGAGCTTCTGGCTCAGCCCGGACAACTCCGGCTTGAGATACAGCAATAAGGTGGCAATGATGGCCAGCGCCACCGCCAGCTCGGACGGCCCGGCGTACACCAATAAACCCAGCGCATAAGCCAGCAGCAACGCCACTTGCGTGGTCGGGTCCGGGCTGTCGTGGCAGGCGCTGGGGTGCCAATACGCGGTCAGCGTCAGTGCGGCAATGCCGGCCAGGCCGGCAATCGGCAGCAAGGGCAGCGCCGCCAGCCCAGCCACATGGCCGCTGAGCGTGCCAAATAAACAGGTCAGCGCAAACGTGCGCACCCCGGCGCGCGGGTCTTGCTTGCGCTCGCGCTCGATACCCAGCAACAGGCCAATGCCCAGACTGGTCAAAAACTGCGGCAGCGCGGCGTAGCCGGTGCCTTGCAACTGAAACACTTCGCCCAGCCAATGCAGCATGTGATGGGTGCTCCGGGGTAAAAATCCATAAGGTGAATCAGAGCGGCTCAGCATACTCAGCGTAGCGGCTCTGGCTAGGCACGCTTCGCTGCGTGTGGCGAGCAACGCTTAAAATACAGAAAAATCAAAGCCTTGAATTCCTGACTTCGCGGGGGCGACGATTTTTTCAGCGCATCCTGATCAGAAATGTCATCAAGGTTGTCAGCGCCCGGCCGCGGCGCGTATGGCGGCGTTCACCGCTTCGGCGCGCTGGCGGTATTCGCGGGCGGCGCGCGCATCGCCCAGCGCCTGGCTGGCGGCGGCGGCGCCGGCCAGGTCTTGCGCCAGGCCGGCGCTATAGCCTTCGCGCTGGTCGAATTCCAGCGCCGCCAGATAGTGGCTCAGCGCTGCGCGCGGGGCGTTGGCTGGCGTCCATTCGGCCAATAGGCGATGGGCGGCGGCGCGTTCGCTGTCGTCGCGCGCGCCGGCCAGCGCCTGCTCGGCCAGTTGCCGGGCGGTGGCCAGGTCTTGCCGGGCGGCGGCGATGCGCGCGGCGAAGACATCCAGCGTGGCGGCGCGTGCGCATGGCGCGGCGCAGGCGGCGCGCGCTTGCTTCAGCCAGTCGGCGGCGCGGGCTGCTTGTTGTTCGCGCAGCGCCAGGCTGATGTGCCGCTCGGCCAGTGCGCGTTGTTGCTCGGGCGTCAGCTGCCAGTCGGCCAGCCGCGCCAGCGCGGCGCGCACGCCGGTCAAGTCGTTTTGCCGCAGCGCCAGCGTGGCCAGCTGCAATTCGCAGTCGATCACCCGCTCGCGCGCGTCCAGCCGTTGATAGTGCTGGCGGGCTTGTTCGGTGAGCTGGCGCGCCGAGCTCAGCTCGCCGCGCGCCAGCGCTGCGCGCGCCTGGCGGTTGGCCAGCTCGCCCTGCCGAAAGGCGTCGTGCTGGGCCAGCGGGTGCGATGGCCCGCCAGCGCAGGCGGCCAGCCAGAGCGCCAGCAGCGCGGCGGCGGCCAGATGGGGCCGACGGGGGTTAATCCTGAGCGCCATGGATGTCTCCGGTGTCGGGCGCGATGGGCGCGCTCAGTTGTTTCAGCGGCCAGTGCTGGCGCAGGCCGTCCAGGGTGTCGTTGCTTTGCTGGATCAGCAAGCGGCTGTCGCGAATCAGGCCGGGCAGTTGCGTGGCGCTGGCCTGCATGGCGTCGTTCAGGCTTTGGCTGGCTGCCTGGGTGGCCTGGGTGGTGGCGTTCAGCTGGCGCATCACCGCGGGCAAGTCGCGGTTGATGGCGGTCAGCGTCTGGCGGGCGTCGCGGTCGATCAGCGTGTCGGTGTGGCGGAGCAGGCTGTTGAGCTGGGTGTGCGTGTCGTTCAGCTTGCCGGTGCTTGCCGCCAGATGGCGCAGGCTTTGCTGAAACGGCCCTTGCGGGTGGTTCAGCCCGGCCAGCAGGGTGTGCAGCTCGGCAATCACCGGGTCTACCTGGTCTTTGACTTGCTGGGCGATGACTTCCATATCCGTGCCCGGCATCAGCGCCAGATAGGCGTTTTTGCCCAGCGCTGGCGCGCTGGTGTCGCTGGTTTCAATGCTGATAAAGCTGTTGCCAATCAGCCCTTCTTTGCTCAGCCGGGCCAGCGAGGTCTGGCGGATGAATTTCAGGTAGCGGTTTTCAATGCGCGCCACCACGTCCACATGGGCGTCGTCTTTCAGGGTGATGCTCTGGACGGCGCCGATCTTGAAGGCGCGAAACTTCACCGGCATGCCGGGTTTCAGGTCGCTGCCCGAGGCGGCGTACAGGCGGATGGGCGTGCTGGGCTCAAACCAGCCTTGCAGCCACAGCCGCGCGGCCAGCAGCGCAGCCAGGCCAAGCACGGCCAGCGCAATAAACCACCACAGCCGGCGCGCGCGCGCCGGGCGGGGAAGCGTGGTCATGGTGGGGGTTCCTTCCATTCAGCGCCCGGTTGCGCAGGGCGGGCCGGGCGGGTGAGCCACACCGCCAGCCGGCCCGGCAGGGCTTGGGCCAGCAGCGCCTGGCCGCGCGCGGCCAGGTCGGGGTGGGCGTCAGCAAAAAAATCGCTGTCGATCAGCCAGGCGGCGGCCGGAGTGAGCGCCGCGCGCAGCAGCAGCACCCGGCGACGGTCGTCGGCGCTGAGTTGTTCGGTGGGGGTGGCCAATAGCGTGTGCCAGGCGGCGGCGTCCAGCGCCAGCGCCGGCAGCAGCAGGGCCAGCGCGGCGTCCAGCTCGGCCCAGGGCATGCCGTGGTAGCTGGCGGCCAGGGTGAGGTTGTCGGCCACGCTCAGCGTGCTGAGCAAGCCGCCTTGCGCCGGCAGCGCCAGCGTCACCTGGCCGGCGGCCAGCAGGGCGGCGCTGATGGCCGTTTGATTGGCCGGGCTCCAGGCGCATTGCGTCAGCTGGCCGGCGCGCAGCGCCAGCGCGCCGCCATCCGGCAGGGTGAGGGTCAGCGCGCTCATGCCGGGCTCCACAGCGCCGGCAGCAGGGCAAACAGCGCGTCGGCGGCCACAATCGCCAGCAGGCCAAACAACACCGCGCGCGCCGACGCCTGCGACACCGCTGGCCAGTCGCCTTCGGCCGCCAAGCCGGCCAGACAGCTGCTGGCGGCGGTCAGCGCGCCAAACAGCAGGCTTTTGCTCAGGCACAGCAGCGCCATGGCCGGGGTCAGCGGCTCTAGCATGCTGTAAAACGTGGCATGGTCTGGCGCGTCCAGCGCGTACAGCACCGCCGCGCCCTGGGCAATCAGCAGCAGATACAAGGTCAGCAACGCGCTGGCCAGCGGGATGGCCAAGAGGCGCGGCAGCAGCACAAAGGCCAGCGGGTCCACTTGCATGGCGGCAAGCGTGCGCCACTCGCCATGCACGCGCAGCGCCGCCACCTCGGCGGCAATCCCCGAGCTGGAGCGGGTAAGCAAAAACAGCGCGGTCAACAGCGGGGCCAGCTCGGACAGCAATAATTGCAGCAAGGTGCGCAGGGTGAAGTCCACATTGGCGCCGTACACATGGTGCATTTGCTGCACCGCCGCCAAGCCCAGCGCGGCGCCCAGGCAGGCAATGCCGGGCAGCGCGCGCAAGCCGCACTGCTGCAACTGGCGTCCTAGCGCCGCCTGCACGGGCGCGCGGCGCAAGGCTGGCAGCCGGCCGAGCGCATGGCATAATTGGACAAGCAGATTGATGACAGATGGCATGAATATTGACAGCGGACGGGTTTCGCTATTCTATGAGGGATGGAAAGCCGCGGGCAACCGCCGCATCTCCCTGCCCCTAACCCAGGAGTCGCCATGAGCCTTACCCTGCCAGCCCAGCTGAGCTTGCCAGCCACCAGCGGGCACACTTTCAGCTTATCCGACAGCGCCAAGCCGCTGGTGCTGTATTTTTACCCCAAGGACAACACCCCCGGCTGCACCACCGAGAGCATGGATTTTCGGGATGCTTACGCCGATTTTGTCGCCGCCGGCTGCCAGGTGTGGGGCCTGTCGCGCGACTCGATCAAGTCGCACGAAAACTTCAAGGCCAAATTATCCCTGCCGTTTGATCTGATCAGCGACCCGGACGAAATCGCCTGCGCAGCGTTCGGGGTGATGAAGCTGAAAAACATGTACGGCAAACAGGTGCGCGGCATCGAGCGCAGCACCTTTGTGCTGGGCGAAGGCGGCAGCGTGCTGCGCGAGTGGCGCGGCGTAAAAGTGCCCAGCCATGTGGCCGAGGTGCTGGCCTTTGTCAACACGTTGTAGCGCGCGCCGCGCATGCTGTGCTGGCCGCCGGGCGCGCGTCGCCTGGCCGCTTTTCGACTGATATTGCGCCAACAGGAAAGCCCACTCTCATGCCAGCCAAGAAAAAAACCGCCCTCTCCCGGATCAAACTGTTTGTGCTGGACACCAATGTGCTGATGCACGACCCTTCCTGCCTGTTCCGCTTTGCCGAACACGATGTGTTCTTGCCGATGATCACCCTGGAAGAACTCGACGGCCACAAAAAAGGCATGTCGGAAGTGGCGCGCAACGCCCGTCAGGCCAGCCGTTTTCTGGATGAACTGGTGCGCGACGCCGACGACATCGACGCCGGCATCAGCCTGAAAGCCGCCAGCCACAAGGCCGCCACCGGCCGGCTGTTGCTGCAAACCCGCGCGCTGGATGGCCAATTGCCGGCCGGCTTGCCGGTGGGCAAGGCGGACAACCAGATTCTGGGCATTGTCATGGCCTTGCACCTGGCCCAGCCCGAGCGCCAGGTGATTTTGGTGTCCAAAGACATCAATATGCGCATCAAGGCCGCCGCGCTGGGCCTGGCGGCAGAAGACTATTTCAATGATCAAGTGCTGGAAGACACCGATCTGCTGTACAGCGGCGCGCGCGAGATCGACCAAGGCTTCTGGGAAAAAAACGGCAAAAACCTCAAATCCTGGCAAGAAGGCGGCAAAAGCTATTACCGCATGAGCGGCCCCGGCTGCGCCAACCTCTTGCTGAACGAAATCCTCTGGCAAGGCGGCGAAGCGCCGTTTGCCGCCCGCGTGCTGGCGCGCGAAGGCAAAACCATCACGCTGGAAACCCTCAGCGACTACAGCCACAGCAAGCACAGCGTATGGGGCGTGACCGCGCGCAACCGCGAGCAAAACTTTGCCCTTAACCTGCTGATGAACCCGGAGATTGATTTTGTCACCCTGCTGGGCCAGGCCGGCACCGGCAAAACCCTGCTCACCCTGGCCGCCGGCCTGGCGCTGACGCTGGAAGAAAAACGCTACAGCGAAATCATCATGACCCGCGTCACCGTGCCGGTGGGCGAGGACATCGGCTTTTTACCCGGCACCGAAGAAGAAAAAATGGCCCCCTGGATGGGCGCGCTGGACGACAACCTGGACGTGCTCAATAAATCCGACGACGACGGCGGCGACTGGGGCCGCGCCGCCACCCGCGACCTGATCCGCAGCCGCATCAAGGTCAAATCACTGAACTTCATGCGCGGCCGCACTTTTTTGAACAAATTCCTCATCATCGACGAAGCTCAGAACCTGACCCCCAAACAAATGAAAACCCTGATCACCCGCGCCGGCCCCGGCACCAAAGTGGTGTGCCTGGGCAATATCGCCCAAATCGACACCCCCTACCTCACCGAAGGCAGCTCCGGCCTCACCTACGTGGTGGACCGCATGAAAAACTGGGCCCACGCCGGCCACATCACCCTGCAACGCGGCGAACGTTCGCGGCTGGCAGACTTTGCCGCCGAGGTGCTGTAATGGTGTCCGGACTGGAATGCCAATCACACGCCGCCCACGGCGCCCCGCTGGATGCCCCGCCGCTGTTGTTTGTGCACGGCGCCTACTGCGCCGCCTGGGTGTGGGAAGAATACTTTTTGCCCTGGTTTGCCCAACGCGGCTGGAACGCCACCGCCATCAGCCTGGAAGGCCATGGCGACAGCCGCGGCCACGCCTGGCTGGCGGCGCTGGGCATTGATGACTTTGCCCGCAATGTCCACGCCGTGGTGAAAACCATGCCGCGCCCGCCCGTGCTGATCGGCCACTCGATGGGCGGCTTTGTGGTGCAGCGCTACCTGGAAATGCACCGCCAGCACCCGCCGGCCGGCGTGGCGCTGATGGCCTCGGTGCCGCCTTTTGGCATCAACGCCTCGGCCTGGCGCATGCTCACCACCGCCCCCGACCTGCTGGCGGCGCTCAACCTGTTTCAGGCCAACGAGCACTACCACCCCGACATCGACCAAGCCCAGCGCCTGCTGTTCTCGGCCGACGTAGACCGCGAACGCCTGCGCGACTGGGTGCGCCGCTTTCAGCCGGAATCCATGCGGGCGATTTTTGACCTGTCGATGATCAGCCTGTTTCCGGTCAGCCACCTGCCCGCCGTCCCCGCCCTGGTGCTGGGCGCCGCCAACGACCAACTGATTGCCCCGCACGAAGTGGTGGCCACCGCCTGCCGCCTGGGCGTCACCGCCGAAATCCTGCCGGACATGGCCCACCTGATGATGCTGGACACCCATTGGGAAGAAGCCGCCAAGCGGCTGGAAGGATGGCTGCGGGCGACGTGGGGATAAGCGCCGCTCACAAAACCCGCCTGGCGTTGTTGCATACCCGTATTGTCTGCGGGCGTGCCTCCGCCAGGAGCGCTGCGCTGGGTGTTGTGAGTGGTTCTAATCTGCGGCCGCCATCGGCCAGCAATATCAGCACTCCTATAGAATCGGTAGTCATACCAATTGTCATGGACGGGCGACTGAGCTTAAGCTGCTGTTTCTCTAGGCCATACGCGGCAGCGGGCCCTGGGCTGTTAGCGAGACGTGCCGCCTGTGCTGACAGCGGCGCCATGCCGGCGTCGTCGCGCCTGCCGCCAGCCAGGGAGCCCCTCCATGTCCGAACCCTCGCAACTGATTGCCCGTTTTCACCTCAGCGCCGCACAACATCAGCGCTTTCTTGAACACATCATCACCCCGGCCAAGCAATACGCCGATTTTGTCGATTGGCTGGCCACTGGCCAGTTTTACGGCAAAGAAACGCCCGGCATCGAAGAAAAAATCCTTAACAACGCGCCGCATGGCACGTCGGTGCAACACTGAGATC
>ERZ650306.852-NODE-852-length-18342-cov-20.175917_pt1 | contig 18342 bp, 18 predicted proteins | sample MGYA00376242_ERZ650306 | MGnify/ENA primary metagenome ERZ650306 (study PRJEB26733, sample SAMN07839244) | wastewater metagenome | biome: urban; feature: wastewater treatment plant; material: waste water | place: USA: North Carolina | collected 2016-03-31 ... | reverse complement strand
ATCTAGCAAGCTAGAGACTCGATTGAAATATAGACATATAAGTACTATATGTATATGTATTTTGATATACTTACTGTTTTTCGTCTATGAGACTATCCTTTATTTGTTAGCATAAAAGCATTTAAATAAAGAATGATCTATTTATAGCACATGATCAGTAGGCATAATATCCTATTACTAGCATAAAAGCATTGAATAGAACTGTCAATTCAGTTCATGTTGCCCCGAACTCCTCAATGCGACAATGCGACTTATATAGTTTGCAGGGTTCACATTTATTCTATTTAGCATAAAAGCATTTAGAATTTGGATGTTGATTAAAGATAGATATTTTCGTATCTTGAACCAAAGATTTCTTCTTTCGCTTTTGCGATTGCAGTAGTATAATCACCTAATTCAACATCAATTTTTCCATCACCATCTAAATCTTGATCATATGGTGTAGCAAATACTGTTTTAACTGTATATGCTTCTGCATAAGCTGTATCTAAATCAGCTTTATTTGTAAATTGGTGTTTATATGCTGGCATAATACTTCCAGGAACAACCGCAGAAGGTTCATACATATGGTTTTCATGCCAATCTGTAGTTCTATAATTTCCAACTCTCATTAAGTCTGGACCAGTTCTTTTTGATCCCCATAAAAATGGTCTATCATAAGCATACTCACCACTTAAAGAGTACATACCATATCTATCAGTCTCTGATTTAAATGGTCTTACTAACTGTGAATGACATGCATTACAAGAATCTTTAATATAAACATGTCTTCCTGTTAATTCCAACAATGTATAAGGTTTTGTACCAACTGTTGGTCTTGCTTGTTTTGCAAAATCTGGAATCGCTTCAATCACACCTGCGAATGAAACGAATATAAATACCATTACCGCAAAGAAAAACGGTCTTTGTTCTAACCAATGAAACATATTTTCCCCTTTCTTAAGCAGCTACTGGAGTTGCATTAGCTGGTTCTTTATCAAGTACTCTACCACATCTAACTGTTTTGTAGATGTTATAAGCAAACATAAAGAATCCGATTAAGTACATTAAACCACCAACAGCTCTAATTGTATAGTATGGATGTAACACTGTAACTGTATCAATAAATGAGTAAACTAATGAACCATACTCATCATAAGCTCTCCACATCATACCTTGAGTAATACCTGCAATCCACATAGATGTAAAGTATAAAATAATTCCAACTGTTTGTAACCAGAATTGTGTCTCCATCAATGATTTTGAATATATTTCTCTTTTGAACATTCTAGGAACCATATGGAACAATGCAGCCATAATCATAAATACTACCCATCCTAAAACTGCATCATGAACATGCCCTGGAATCCAGTCTGTAAAGTGTGCAATAGCATTAACAGATTTAATAGATTGAATTGGTCCTTCAAGTGTTGTTAACATATAGAAAGTTGAAGCTAAAACCATAAATTTAATTACAGTGTTAGATTGTAACTGATTCCACTCACCTTTCATAGTTAAAAGCATATTAATTGCAGATCCCCATGATGGTAAAATTAAAACAACAGACATAACAGAACCCATAGTTTGCATCCAATCTGGAACAGTACTATAAATCAAGTGGTGTCCACCAGCCCATAAATAAACAAATAACAATCCCCAGAATGCTAAGATTGATAGTTTATATGAATAGATATTTTGACCTGATTCTTTTGGTAAGAAGTAGTAAATCAATGCAATAATAGGTGTAGTAAATACGAATGCAACAGCATTATGTCCATACCACCATTGAATAATAGCATCATTTGTACCAGCATACATAGAAACAGAGTGTATCCAAGAACCATATCCACTTACAAGCGCAGTTGGAACTTCCATATTATTAAATAAATAAAGCATTGCAACTGCTATAAATGTAGCAATAAAATACCAAATTGAAATATATAACGTTCTTTCTCTTCTAATTCCAATAATACCAAATATAGAAATACCCCATAAAACCCAGAAAACAACAACTAGAATATCTAGTGGCCACTCAAGTTCTGCATACTCTTTTGAAGTTGTAATACCCATAAATAGAGTAACTACAGCCAATAGAATAGTTATAAAATATACCCAGAAATGAAGTTTTGCAACTACCATTAAAAAAGGTGACTCTTTTAATGAAACTTTTAAAACCCTTTGAGATATATAATACCAACCAGCAAAAACTCCACTTAGTGTAAATCCAAAAGCAACACCATTTGTGTGCAATGGTCTTAATCTACTGAAAGTTCCATACTCTCCTGCTAAGTAATTTAGCTCTGGAAAAGCTAATTGAAAAGCAAGTACAACACCAATTGTCATACCAATGATACCAAACAAGATTGTTGTAAATGTAAAACACTTAGCAACAGAGTAGTCATACTCAATTTGTGCACTGTTTTGCATCAATTTCCTCCTACAAAATTTATATACAAGTCACAAAATGTCACTCATTAGCCAAAATAGTATCGAAGAAAAACTTAAACTAAACAAAAAAATTAACAATAAATTAACAAATTAGCTCTATTTATAAAGATTTTTAACAAAAAAATCAAGATAAAAATTATCTTATTTATAAGATTTTACAGCTTGCTCACTCTCTCTTTTTAGAGTTTTTTCTTTTAAAACTTCTCTTTTGTCATGAAGCTTTCTCCCTTGGGCAGTTGCAACTTCAACTTTTACCATATTTTTGTCATTGAAATACAATTTTGTACAAACAAGAGTTATTCCATCTTTTGTTACTTTTGAGTACATTTTTGCTATTTGTTTTGAGTGTAAAAGCAGTTTTCTAGATCTTCTTTCATCTGGTCTATATGTACTATGAGTTGTGCTTAAATGTGATATATGTGCATTTAAAAGAAAAACTTCTCCCTTAATTATTCTCACAAAACTATCTTTTAAGTTTACTCTTCCTTCACGTATAGCTTTTACTTCACTTCCTTCAAGCATAATTCCAGCTTCAAGGCTATCTAAAATTGTAAAATCATGAAATGCTTTTTTATTTTTAAATACTAAATTTTTTTTTATCTCTTTTTTTGCCACATAATTTCCTTATAAAATTTTGAAAAATGAGCTTCCACTTCCACTAAAAAACCAATTATCTTTTTCAAATTTCTTTAAATCGCTATTTAAATCCAAAGCTGGAAAATATAAATCATTTGCTTCATTTATACTAAATTTTTCTAAAATATCTTTTGAATTTGTAGCAAAAAGCTCTTTAACATCATCTTGGACTTTTTGCATATTTTGTTCTTTATAAAATTTTTCTCTAAAGTTTTTATATATTTTTCCTGTATCACAAGCAATTTTTGGTGTAATAACTTCAATATTAATTAACTCTTCTTTAAACTCTTCAACAATTTCACCAATTCCACTAACATTTGCACTATCAAATTCATATACAAAAAATGGTACATCTGCTCCAATATTTGAGCCAATTTTTGCTAATTCTTCTTTATTTAAATTCAAATTGCATGCAATATTTACCATATTTAAAAAAGTAGCACAATTTGAACTTCCACCACCAAGTCCTGCAAATTCTGGAATATTTTTATCTATTTTTACAATATTTTTTTTAAAAAACTCTTTTACTTCATCAAATTTTTCAAGTTCTTTATAAGCTTTATAAACTGTATTCTTTTCTAAAACACATGAGAAATTTCCCTCTATTGAAAAATTATCAACATCTTTTTTTATAAAACTAATAGTATCAAAAAGATTTTTTACTCTTACAAATCTTGAAGCTATTAGGTGGTAATTTTCTCTTATTCCAACAATTTTTAAAAAAATATTTACCTTTGCATATGATTTTTTAGTCATTTTTTGCCTCTATTTTTGAAACTTTATTTAATAAATATTTAACTTCATCATCTATTATTTCTATAATAGAAAAAAAGGTATCAAGCTCTATGATATATTTTCCATTCTCTTTTATACTCAAGTAATCTTTTGAAATTCTTTTACCAACTTCTAACCACTCTTTTGTTCCAGTATAGTTATTTTTTGGTAAATCTATAAAATCAAGTGGATTTAACTCTTTGTGATTTTCAAAATAAAATTTTCCTTCACTAACTCTTTCAAGATAACTCAAAGTTCCAACACAAGCAATATTTTTTAAAAATATTTGTGCTAAAGAACGAATATATGAGCCTTCACTGACTTTTACTTCAAAACTTATAAAGGGATGATTGTATCTAATAAATTTTATGTCAAATACCTTCATAATTGAGCTTTTTAGCTCAAATTCTAATCCTTCTCTTGCAATTTCATAAGCTTTTTGCCCATTTACTCTTTTAGCTGAAAATTTTGGAGGTATATACTCTATTTCGCCTTTTAATTTTTCAATCTCTTTTTTTATAAAATCAGTTTCTAGTTTTTCTTTAATTACTATATCTTGAATTCTCTCAATGTCTAAAGATTCAGAAGTAACTCCAAGCCAAATAACAGCTTTATAAACTTTTGGAGTTTTTTCTAAATATTTAAAAAGCTTTGCGTATTGTCCAAATGCAACAATCAAACAACCTTTTGCAAAAGGATCAAGAGTTCCACTAAATCCAGCTTTTTTATTTTTATAAGCTCTTTTAAATCTATTTAAATAAAAATTTGAACTAATAAACATTGGTTTATTTACAACAAAAAGCTTATTTATTTCACCTTTTTCATAAACTCTTTTTTGCAAATTTTACCTTTAGTTTTTCTCTACAAAAGATGACAAAATATCTCTTTTTTGTCCACCAAAATTTATAGTAAGCTTATAATCTTTTCCAGCATTTACAGCTTTTTCAACTCTTCCTTGTCCAAAAATTTTATGGCTTACCATATCACCTTTTTTAAATCCAGAAGTTTTTTCTATAACTAAACTTCCTTTTACTAAACCACTCTCAACCAAAAATCTACTTTTATTTAATTGAGTTCTTTTACCTTTATAAAATCTTGAATGTACAAAAGATAGAGTTAAATTATCCATAGCTCTTGTAAATGCAACATATCCTAATCGTCTCTCTTCTTCCAAATCTGTGCCATCTCCAATAATTGGAAAAAATCCCTCTTCAAGTCCAATAATAAACAGATGTTTAAACTCTAAACCTTTTGAAGAGTGAATACTCATCATAGAAATAGCATCGTTGCTATATTCATCATTTTGATTTTCTAATGCTATTTCATTTAAAAAATCTTTTAAATCTAAGTGTGGATTTTGTAAGAAAAAATCTCTTATATATCCATAAAATTCATCTATATTTGCTTGTCTTTCAAAACCATCTGGAAGATTATCATAAGAAGCTCTATAATCAAAAGTCTCTTCAAAACTATCTAAAAGTCTCATTTTTGACTGATTCATAAGCTCTCTTAAATCTAAAATTGATGCTTCAAAAACTTTTATAGTTCTTGCATTTTTCTTACCAACAATTGCACTTAATTCATCAGCATTTAAATTTTGAATCATATCAAAAATAGAACTATTTAACTCATTTGCTTTCTCTTCAAGTTTATCAATAGTAGTTGCCCCTATTCCTCTTTTTGGTTTATTTATAACTCTTTTTATAGAAAAATTATCACTTAAGTTTGTTAAAATTCTAAAATATGCTATTAAATCTTTTATCTCTGTTCTTTCATAAAATTTCATTCCACCAACAAGTTTATAATTAAGCCCTGCTTTATTAAATCCCTCTTCTAAAGAACGACTAAGAGCATTTACTCTAAATAAAATTGCAATATCTTTAGCTTTTTCATCTGATTGTAACAATTTTTTTATATCATCTACTATTTTTCTTGTCTCTTCATTTTCATCGTGTGATTCATAAACTTTTATAGAACTACCTTTATCTTTTGTACCTACAAGTTTTTTACCTAATCTATCTCTATTGTGCTCAATTAAAGCATTTGCATGGTGTAAAATAGTATCAGTTGATCTATAATTTTCTTCAAGTTTAACAATAGTTGCTCTTTTAAAATGTTCATTAAAATTCAAAATATTTTTAATTGTTGCCCCTCGCCATCCATAAATACTTTGATCATCATCTCCAACAACACAAAGATTATCATGGTTTGAGCAAAGAAGCCTTAAAAGTCTATATTGAAGCTCATTTGTATCTTGATACTCATCTACCATAATATATTGATACTTTTGACTTGTAGATTCTGCTAATTTTTGATTATTCTTTAAAATTTTATAAGGCAAAAGAAGTAAATCATCAAAATCTACAAGATTGTTTTTTAACAAATGCTCTTCATATTTTTCGTAAATATCTGCAATTTCACTATAAAGTTTCCCTTGAGCTTGGGATTTTACTTCAATTGGAGTCATAATAGAGTTTTTATATTTTGAAACTTCACTTACTAAAAGTGCTGTTGGTATCTCTTTATTTATTGATTTTAAAACTCTTCTTTTGTCATCACTATCAATTATTATAAAATTATTCTTTCTATTTAATTCACTTATATAAAATTTTAAAAAAAGAAGTCCAAATTTGTGAAATGTACATAAAAGTGGAGGTGTATTTAAACTATTTGTGTCTAAAAGAGAAAAAGCTCTGTCTCGCATCTCATTTGCAGCTTTATTTGTAAAAGTAAGCGTTAAAATAGTTTTTGGATCTATTCCAATCGATATTAAATAGGCCAGTCTAGTTGTAATTGTTTTTGTTTTTCCACTTCCAGCACCTGCTAAAATCAACAAAGGACCATCTATATGTTGTGCGGCACTTTTTTGTGAATTGTTTAGTGATATTAATAAATTTTCAGACATTTTTTCTCCAATAATTTAGATTATACCATAAAATTTATAAAAATATTATATCTCTTAATTATTCTATATATAAATAAATGTTATCATTTTGTTAATTTATTTTTGGAGAATTTAATGCTCAATGATTTTGCTAAATTAGAGACTTTTTTAACTGTTGTAAGAGAGAAGTCTTTTTCAAAAGCATCCGCTAAACTAGGTATTTCTCAACCAGCTGTTACTCAACAAATGAAGTTTATAGAGGATTATCTAGATGTTCAAATTGTTGATAGAAAAAAAAATGGTATTAAACTAACAAAAGAGGGTCAAATTCTTCATGGAATTGCTTTAAAAATTGAAAAGTGCGTTAATAGTGCTGAAAAAGAACTTTTAAAAATTATGAATAAAAATACAACTTTTGTTTTTGGTGCTAGTTTTATAATAGGAAATTATATTCTTCCTAGGTTTTTGAATAATCTTAAAGAGAATATTCATAATGATGTATCAATAAATGTATCTGTTTCACATGAAGCTATAGAAGATTTACTAGATAAAAAAATAGATATTGCACTTGTTGAAAACTATATTGCAAACGATGAGATTATTTATAGAGAGTGGATGGAAGATGAAATAGTAATATTCTCAAACCAAAAGCTTCCAGCACGTGCAAAACCTGAAGATTTATTATCTTACAAATGGATTTGTAGAAATCCTGAGTCAAATACAGGGTCAATTTTTAAAGAGTGTCTTGAAAAAGCAAACTATCCTGACTGCGATACATTTGAAGTTACAAGTGAAGTTACAAGTGCTACAACTATTGTTCAAACTGTTTTACACTCTGATAAAAATGCAACTCCTGCTGTATCTATTGTTTCAAGAAATGCTATTGAATCACTACTTAAGTCAGGTGCTTTATATGAATCAAGAATTGGCAATCAAAAAATGCTAAGAAAACTATATATTGCATATAGAAAAGATAGAAAACATGACGCTTTTATAGAAAATGTTGTGGATTATTTATTAAAAATTAATAAATAAACCCTTTCTCTTCTAGCGCAACTCTTATATTTCTCATCTGTTGGTGTTTATTTTTACACCATAAAGGTGATAAAAGTGTATCATCGTCTATTCCAGCTGTTACTCTTTGAACCGATACATTTTGTGGTAAATTAACAATAGATTTTACAACCGTGTCTATGTATAACTCTTCACTTATTGGAGTAAATCTTCCTTTTTTAAACTCATTTGTAAGAAGTGTATTTTTTACAACATAAAGTGGGTGAAATTTAATACTATCAACTTTCAAATCAATAGTTTGTTTAAATGTTTCTAACATCATTTCTTGGTTCTCATCTGGTAAACCATAAATCAAGTGTCCACAAACGTTTAAGCCTTTTTCTTTCGTTCTTCTTATCCAATATCTCATATTTTCAACATCATCTGCACGATTTATTTTATCTAGTGTAGTTTGAAAAAAACTTTGAATTCCATACTCTATCCAAATCTCTTTTTGCTTAGATTTTTCATATAAAAAATCAAGAATTTCATCTGTCACACAATCTGTTCTTGTACCAATACTAAGTCCTATAACATCATCAAAACTAAGAGCTTTTTCATATAAAGATTTTAATGTTGATAAAGGTGCATAAGTATTTGTAAAAGATTGAAAATATACTATAAATTTTTTTGCTTTAAATTTATTTTCTAACCTTTTTTTTGTTGCAATAAACTGCATCTCAAGTTGTTTTAGTTGGTTTTCTAAAAATGGATTATGCTCAATATTTGGATTCAATTTAAATTTAGTTTTTTTCTCTTGTAGATTTGGGCTAAAAGAGTCATTTTCACAAAAAGAGCAGCCTCCTTTTGCTTTTGTTCCATCTATATTTGGACATGTAAAACCTGATATAGATATTGGGATTTTATATACTTTTTCACCAAATTTGTTTTTGAAGTATCGACCAATAGTCAATACCTCTTTTAAATTTTTACTCATTATGCTTTTACGAAATAGTCTCCATCAAAACTTTCAAGTGCATAGTGTCTATCATTTCCAATTGCATTTACTAAATCATCTATTGAAAGATACTCTAAACTGTCAGCTTCAATATATTTGCAAACTTCATCTTTTGTCATTTGAGTTGATATTAACTCCTCTTTTGTAGGAGTATCTATTCCATAAAAACAAGGAAATTTTATCTCTGGACTTGCAACTCTAAAATGAACCTCTTTTGCACCTGCTTCTTTTAACATTTTAACTATTCTTTTCGAAGTTGTTCCTCTTACAATTGAATCATCAATTACAAGTAAAGATTTTCCAGCAATAATTGAACTCATAGGACTTAGTTTCATTTTAACTTTTAAGTTTCTCATCTCTTGAGTTGGTTCTATAAATGTTCTTCCAATATAGTGGTTTCTAATAATTCCATATTTAAAAGGAATTCCACTTTGAGCTGCATAACCAAGAGCCGCAGGAACTCCACTATCTGGAACAGGAACAACCATATCATATTTTATCTTGCTATTTGCATCATTAATAGCTAGAGCTTTACCCATATTTTCTCTTGTTGTATAGACATTTTTACCATCAATTACAGAATCTGGTCTAGCAAAATATACATACTCAAATGCACATGGTCTAAATTCTGGTTCAAAAAGTTGAACTGATTCAATATCATCTTCTTCACTAAATATTAACATCTCACCAGGTCTTACATCTCTAATAAATTCGGCTCCAACTAAATCAAAAGCACAAGTTTCACTAGCAACTATATATCCACCACTTTTTAATTTTCCTAAAGACAGAGGTCTAATTCCATATCTATCTCTTATTACAAACTGTTTGCTTCTACTTTGAACTATAAAACAATATGCACCAATAGTTCTATTTAATGCCTCTATAATTCTATCTTTTAGATGATCTTTTGTATTTTTTGCTATTAGATGAATAAGATTTTCAGTATCCATTCCTGTTTGAAAAATAGCACCTTTATCTATCAAATCATTTCTTACTTCATCTTTATTTATAAGATTACCATTATGAACGATTGATATTTGACCTAATTTATATTTTGCATAAACAGGTTGAGCATCTAAAACAGAATCACTTCCAGCTGTTGCATAACGATTATGACCAATTGCCATATTTCCTTTTAAGTAAGTTAATGCTTCTTCATTAAATACTTCAGAAACCAAACCTCTATCTTTTTTTGTATATATTTTACCATCACAAGATGATGAAATTCCAGTTGCCTCTTGACCTCTATGTTGCATTGCAAAAAGAGCTATTGAAGCTAATCTTGCAGCATTATCATTTCCATAAATTCCTACTATTGCACACATTGTTGATTTCCTTATTATAGACCTAAAGCATCATTGATTGAGTAAAGATTTGCATCTTTTTTTACAAGCCATTTTGCAACTTTTAACGCACCTTTTGAAAAAGTATTTCTAGCAGTTGCTGTATGATTTAACTCTAAAAATTCTCCATCATTATATAAACCAACTGTATGCCTTCCAACTATATCTCCACCTCTTAAAGCCATAACTGCAATTTCATCCTTAGTTCTAGCTCCAATTTGACCATCTCGACCAGAAATTCTAACATCATCTAAATCCAAATCTCTTGCACTTGCTGCATGTTCAGCAAGTGTTAGTGCAGTTCCTGATGGAGCATCTACCTTATGTTTATGATGTTGTTCAACAATTTCAATATCAAAATCTCTTAATGTTTTAGAAGCAAGAGCTACAAGTTTATTTAAAACTGCAACTCCTAAACTCATATTTGTAGCATATAAAATAGGTACAAGTTTGCTAGCTTCCAGAAGTAAGTTTTGCTGGTGTTTACTTAATCCAGTAGTTGCAATTACTAATGCTTTTCTTTTTCCACCTTCAATAACAGCAGTTAAAAGCTCTTCCGTTGCAACTGGACTTGAGAAATCAATAATTACATCGCTTTCATCAAATAAAATATTTATATCATTTGTTACAACTGTATCTTCTGGTAAAATTTTTTCAATTTTATCAAAAACATGAACGCAAGCTAATTTTGCTTCTTTATCATTTTTTAAATCATCTATTAGTAGACTTCCAACTCTTCCAGAACTACCCAAAATACCTATTTTAATCATCTATTTATCCTAAATATTCAATTATATCAACAGCAGCTGTTGCTCCATCTGCTGCTGCACAAACAACTTGTTTAGCTGCATCAATTCTAATATCACCAGCTGCCCAAAGACCTTTCGTAGTTGTTCTCATTTTTAAATCAACAACAACTTCTCCACTTTCTATCACATCACATAAAAATGAACCATCAGCTTGTTTTAGTGGAGCATTTAATACATTTCTTCCAACAAAAACAAAAACTCCAGGAGTTGGTAAATCTCTTATTTCACCTGTTTTATTACATTTTACTTTAAGACCTAAAACTCCACTGTTATCACCATAAACTTCTTCAACTGAAACATTTGTAACTTCTTCAATATTTTCAGCATTTTTTATATGAGCTATTGTACTAGGAGCTGCTCTATATGTATCACGTCTGTGTACTAAATATACTTTCTTACACATTTTTGATAAATAGTATGCCTCTTCTAAAGCTGAATCTCCACCACCAATAACTGCAACTTCTTTTCCTCTATAGAAAAATCCATCACAAGTTGCACAAGTAGAAACTCCTCTTCCAAAAAATTCATCTTCTCCTTTAAATCCAGCACGTCTAGGAACTGAACCTGTTGCCATTAAAACAGCTTTTGCTTCAAACTCTCTATTGTCATTTGTTAAAATTTTAAATGTATCACCATTTTTTGTAATAGTTTCAACTTGTGCCATCTCATGTTTTAATCCAAATTTTTGACACTGTTCTGGCCAAGATGCCATTAAATCCATACCTGTCATAACAGCCCCTTGTCCTGGGTAATTTTCTATCTCACTTGAACCTGTAATTTGACCACCTGGCATTCCCATTTCAAACATTACAACATTTGCCAAACCACCTCTAGTAGCATATAAACCTGCTGTAAGACCAGCTGGTCCTCCTCCAATAATTGCTAAATCTAACATTTTAAATCCTTATTTATAATTATATTATCTAACCATAACCCATCTTAAAAGAGAATGGTACTAAAAAATTTTGTAAGCTAAAATAAAAGTGCAAACAAAACTAAGGAAAAATTTTATCATTTAATATTTTATATCTATCTTAAATTGTTTAAAATTAAAAAAAGGAAGATGTAAAACACCTTCCTTTAACCCCTTTAAAATTTTAATTCAAATTATAATAAAGAGTTTATTTTATCTGTTAATGCTTGTTTTGATGTAGCACCAATTAGCTGATCAACAACTTCTCCATTTTTCATAAAAATAATTGTAGGAATTGATCTAATTCCATATTTTACTGCTAAATCTTGCTCTTCATCTGTATTTACTTTACAAATATTTGCTTTTCCTTCAAAATCTCCTGCTAATTCATCAATAACTGGAGCAATCATTCTACAAGGTCCACACCAAGGTGCCCAGAAATCTACTAAAGATACACCTTCTTTTGTAGTTGCATCAAAATTTGCTGATGTTAATTCAATATATTTACCCATTTTGTTATCCTTATTATTAATTTTTTAAACCGTATATGAACTTTTTCTTGTATTTTTACAATTAAAGTTCAAAGATTTTACCTATAAAAACCTTAAATTTTGTTTTATTATTAACATTTTTTACTAATCTTACTAATCAAGAGTAAATAATATTTTTGATAAGATATACAAAAATTTTATAGATGGAAAACAGTAAAATGGATATTAGAAAAGAGTATTTAGAGTTTTTTAAGAGTAAAGGGCACGAAGTAGTATCTTCAATGCCACTGGTTCCAGATGACCCAACTTTGATGTTTACAAATGCAGGGATGGTTCAATTTAAAGATATTTTCACAGGTAGTATTCCAGTTCCACAAAACCCTAGGGCAACATCATGTCAACTTTGTGTAAGAGCTGGTGGAAAACACAATGACCTTGAAAATGTAGGTTATACAGCACGTCATCATACACTTTTTGAAATGCTTGGGAACTTCTCTTTTGGTGATTATTTCAAAGAAGAAGCTATTGCTTATGCTTGGGAATTTATTACTAAAAATATTGCTTTACCTAAAGAAAAACTTTGGGTTACAGTACATGAAAGCGATGATGAAGCTTTCGAAATATGGACAAAACATATTGATTCTTCAAGAATTTTAAGATTTGGCGATAAAGATAATTTCTGGTCAATGGGAGATACAGGTGCTTGTGGTCCTTGTAGTGAAATTTTTTATGACCAAGGGGAAGAGCATTTTTCTAGCCCTGAAGATAAAATGGGTGGAGATGGTGATAGATTTTTAGAGATTTGGAATCTTGTATTCATGCAATATGAAAGAACAAAAGAAGGTGAACTAATTCCTCTTCCAAAACCATCTATTGACACTGGAATGGGTTTAGAGCGAGTTATTGCAATAAAAGAGGGTGTATTTAATAATTTTGACTCTTCAAACTTTAAACCTATCATTGAAACTTTAGAAAAAATTGCAAACAAAAAAGCTACTAAAGAGAATATTGGCTCATATAGAGTTATTGCGGACCACTTAAGAGCAACTTCATTTATGCTATCTCAAGGGATACTTTTTGGAAATGAAGGCAGACCTTATGTTTTAAGAAGAATTCTCAGACGAGCTATTAGACATGGATATTTAATAGGTCTTAGAAAACCATTTATGGCACAACTTGTTGATACATTGGTTGATATTATGGGTGGACACTATGTTGAATTAAAAGAGAATGCAAACTATATAAAAGAGCAATTAACACTTGAAGAAGAGAGATTTTTCAAAACAATTTCTGCAGGAATTACACTATTTAATGATGAGTTAGTAAATACTAAAGATATTTTTAGTGGGGAAGTTGCATTTAAACTATATGACACTTATGGATTCCCTCTTGATTTAACAGAAGATATGCTAAAAGACAAAGGTCTAAAAGTAGATTTAGATAAATTTGAAGAGCTTATGACAAATCAAAAAACTATGGCAAAAGCTGCTTGGAAAGGTAGTGGAGATAGTTCAAATGATGGTGATTTTAAAGCTTTACTTGAAAAATATGGATTAAATGAGTTTGTTGGATATACAAATACTACTTTTAATTCAAAAATTTTAGCTTTACTTGATGAAAATTTTAAAGAAGTAGAAACTTTGGAAAATCAAATTGGATGGGTACTTTTAGATAAAACTCCTTTTTATGCAACAAGTGGTGGACAAAATGGAGATATTGGAGCAATCGAATTTGAAGGAAAAAATGCAGTAGTACTTGAGACTTCAAAATTTCATAATCTTAACTTATCAAAGGTAGATGTAAAAGATACAAAATTAAATAAAAATCAAAACATTGAAGCTGTTGTTATTAATAGACACGAGGTTGCAAAACATCATAGTGCTACTCACTTACTTCAAGCTGCTTTAAAAATGGTTTTAGGAGATAGTGTTTCTCAAGCTGGATCATTTAACGATGCAAATAAACTAAGATTTGACTTTACATACCCAAAAGCCTTAACAAGTGAGCAGATAAATGAAGTTGAAGATTTAGTTAACTCTATGATTGCACGATCATTAAAAGGTCAAGTTGAAGAGTTACCTTTAGAGATTGCAAAGAAAAAAGGTGCAATTGCTATGTTTGGTGAAAAATATGGTGAAGTTGTAAGAGTAGTTAGCTTTGGTGAAGATGTTTCTGTTGAATTTTGTGGAGGAACTCACGTAAAAAATACAGCAGATATTGGAAGTTTTTATATCATAAAAGAGTCTGGAGTAAGTGCAGGAATAAGAAGAATAGAGGCTGTTGTAGGAGCAAGTGCATTTAAATATACAAAAGAGCAGATAAACAAACTAAATGAACTTCAAGCTGAGATTAAATCAAATGATTTAATTGCTGGTGTTAAAAAACTCAAATCTGAGATAAAAGAGCTTAAAAATCAAATACAAAATTCACAAAATCAAACTCAAGCTCCAATAAATGAAGAAATTATTGGTGATACAAAAGTTGTAGTTTGTGTTATTGAAAATGGTGATTTAAAGAAAATTGTTGATGATATGAAAAATGCAAATGAAAAATTAGCAATTTTACTTTTACAAGCAAAAGATGACAAAGTTTTAATCGTTGCTGGAAGTAAAAATACAAATATTAAAGCTGGTGATTGGATTAAAAATATTGCTCCAATCGTTGGTGGTGGTGGCGGTGGAAGACCTGATTTTGCTACTGCTGGTGGGAAAGATATAACAAAAATTGAAGAGGCAAAAATTGCTGCTTTAACTTATGCAAAAGAGAATTTATAAGGATTAAAAATTGAGTGAATTATTTAATAATTTTTCAACTTTAATTATTTTTCTTCATGTAATCTCTGCTATAGTTTGGATAGGTGGAATGATTGTAATTAGATTTGCAGTTCATTACTCTATGCAAAATATAGAAGAACCAAAGATAAGATTAGGAAGAACTCTAGAAAATCTAAAAAGATTTTTTTCTATGGTTATTCCTTCTATTATTACTCTCTTAATTACTGCTATTATTTTGATTTTAGCTTTAGATTTTAAAGATACCGAGCTATACAAATTTGTAATTGCCAAAGAGATTATTTGGTTTATTATGACTCTTATTTTTATAGTTATTTATATAAAAAGAGACAAAGCTCAAAAAGCTTTTGATGGTGGAGATTTTTTAAGTGCTAAAAATCAGCTAAATCCATTGGCAAAATATCTTATTCCCATAAATATATTTTTGGGAATTGTTGCTGTTATTTTAGGAATTACTTTAAGAGGATTTTAATCCTCTTAAAAACTATTTTAATCTGCTAAATAGTACTCAATAGTAGAAACTATTCTAATATTTTTTATGTGATCACTATTTTTATCACGACTTGCAACTTCAAACTGACCTTGACTAGCCTTTTTAATTTTTCCTAATTTACTATTTGAATCTTGTGCAAACTTTTGTGCAACTGCTCTTGCATTTGAAGTTGCTTCTTCAATCATACTAGGTTTTATTTCATTTAATTTTGTGTAAATATACTCTATTTTACTATCATAATCATCTGTTTTAAAAAGAACACCTCTTTGCGAAAGTTCTGATAATTTACTATTTAAAGCTCTAATTTTTTCAACTTCTGTACTATAAATATTTATAACCTTTGAAGCCAAATATCTCATAGCAAAATCTTGATTTGAAAACTCATTTGCCATCTTATCAACTATTGAAACTGCACCTAAAGTTATATCTTCATCTTTTAAGCCATTTTCTTTCAAGAATTTTATAACTTGATTTGTATCGTAATCAATTTTTTGTATCAAAGCTTCTAAATCATTACTTGTTTGTGTCATTTTTATTGGCATTATTACAACATTTGCTAAAACTTCTTTTTCTGATAAACCTTTTACTGTAACTGTTCTATCCAACTCTTTAAATTTTACAATTCCATTTGCTATAAAAAACCCTAAACCAATCAAACCAAAAAAAAGGAATATTCCTAAAATAAATGATGAACCTCTACTTTGCATTTTTACCTCCCGAAATCTGAACTATCTTTTGAAAAATATGAATAAAAGAAATTGAATCTAACCAAACTATTAAAATAATCTGTATCTAATCTAGGTTTATTTAAATATAAATTTTCGTAAGATTTATCATAATTTCTTATCAAATCTGTAGAGTAAACTCCACTATAATCTATCATTAACTTATCTTCAAAAACCTTATATTTATTGATTATATTTACATAATATAACTCATCAACCAAATAAGTAGATATTTCAATATTCTCAAACTCTTTCTTCTCAACCACTTTATATGATTTTGCCTTAATTGTATCCATAAATAAAGATACAAAATAACCTCTTGCCATTCCATTCCACTTACAAGAGCTATCAAGACTTATATACTCTGTAAATATTTTTCCATATTTTATATCATCACTTAAACTAATATATGAAAAATTAGCACATCTATCATAGGTATTTTGTTTTTTTATATTTGTAAACTCATCTTGAATTAAATTTGATTTAACCGAACATGATGTAAAAAACAAAGATAGCAAAATAATATATAAAAATCTAAACATTTTAAACTCCTTTAGGAATTAAAATTTTACTCTTAAATAGATTTTAATATAATAAAGTATTTAATAAAAAAGAGTATTTATGACATATGAAGAGTGGTTTTTAAACCAAGCAAAATTACACAAAACTATTATGAACAAACTTGAAGACAAATCAATAGATGAGATAATTGAATATTTTAAATATGATAATATGAAAAAAAACGAGCCAGATTTTTGCCCTTTATATAACTTAAATAAAAAATGCCATGAGATGGAAGATTTAAACTGCTATTTATGTGCTTGTTCATATTTTAGGTTCAATGATAAAGGTTTAAAAAATGTAGATGATAAAATATTGTACTCTTGCTGCAGTATCGATTCAAAAAGTGGTTCAAAATTTGTATCAGAGAACTCTATACATCATGATTGCTCTAACTGTATAATTCCTCATAAAGAAAATTTTATCAAAAAAAATTTTAATAAAGATTGGCTAGAAATTATGAAAGAGGTAAGAGTAGATAAAAATAATCAAGTAGATATAAGAAAATCTCTTGATGATGAAATAAATAAAAGAGTAAAAGAGTATAAAAATGGTACTATGAAAACTAATCCCTTTGGAACTGGACTTTCTAAAATTAGAGAAAAACAAATGAAGTTCAAATGATGAAAATCTAAGAGAATTAATATTTAAAGCCTATACAATACCTTTTTTATTGATGAAAAAAATTACAAAATTATTCTGCTTGGTATTTTTAATCAAAATCTTTGGAATTAGTTAGATTTTTTCTTCTTATTTTAAATAAAATTTCAATTATCTCTTTTTTGTTTCAAACTCTTTTTTTATCTCTTTTAACTCTTCAAGATTTTTTTCTGATTTTTCTATAATCTCTTCAACCATAAGTCCAAGCATTACAGTTTTATAAAGGTTTGGTCTATCTTTTTTCCAATTATAAATTGTTTTTGTATTAATCCCCAAATATCCTGCAATATCTCTTACTGTCATTTTCATTTTAAATCCCTTTTTAAATAGGAATTTACAAAGTACAAAGTGATAAAACAACTATGTATATTTTCCATATAAACTAAAATATATAAGTATATATTCCATATATTTTATATATAATCGGCAATTATTCTATTAAAGACAAGGAAAGTGTGGAATTAATGCAAATAAAATCAAAAGATAGAGTTGCAAATCACGGTGAAGTTTTTACAAATATTAGGGAAGTAAATGCAATGCTTGATTTGGTGAAAGATGAAACTCATAGAATAGATTCAAGATTTTTAGAACCAGCTTGTGGAACTGGAAATTTTTTGATTGAAGTTTTAAGAAGAAAATTAGAAGTTGTAGAAAATAGGTATAAAAAAAGCAAAATTGAGTTTGAAAGATACTCTATTTTAGCTCTTAGCTCTATTTATGGAATAGATATTTTAGAAGATAATCTAAAAGAGTGTAAAACAAGATTATATGAACTTTTTTTAAATTGTTATAAATCTATTTTTAAAAAAGATATAGATGATAG
>ERZ650306.848-NODE-848-length-18499-cov-29.735795_pt1 | contig 18499 bp, 16 predicted proteins | sample MGYA00376242_ERZ650306 | MGnify/ENA primary metagenome ERZ650306 (study PRJEB26733, sample SAMN07839244) | wastewater metagenome | biome: urban; feature: wastewater treatment plant; material: waste water | place: USA: North Carolina | collected 2016-03-31 ... | reverse complement strand
ACCATTCCCTCCGGGTCTGATGTTATGCCTCAAACACAAAAATTCGGACAGGCTCGGCAGCGGTTTCAGGTGCCGCTTGCCCTGCGTCGTTTCGCCGCCGATAATTTTCTGGCGGAACACCCGAGCCTTGCCCCACGACAAGGCGGCTGCACGCGCGCCGCGCTACAAACGCGGCACGCGTTGCCAACCCCCTGCGAGACGATGAATCAGCGAGTCATTCCCCTGGTCGACGAGCGCCTGCTCGGCCAACAGCCCCAGATCCCCGCCCACCTGCCGGCCCCCACCGGCCAGTTGCTGGACAGCCGCGGCCGTGCGGTGAAGGATCTGCGCATCTCGGTCACCGACCGCTGCAACTTCCGCTGCGTGTACTGCATGCCCAAGGAAGTGTTCGACAAGGACTACGCCTTCCTCCCGCGACAATCCCTCCTCAGCTTCGAGGAGATCACCCGCATCGCCCGGCTGTTTGCGGCCCACGGCGTCACCAAGATCCGCCTCACCGGCGGCGAGCCGCTGCTGCGACGCAACCTCGAACGTCTGGTCGCCCAGCTGGCAGCCATCCCTGGGATGGAAGTCACCCTCACCACCAACGGCGTGCTGCTCCCCAAGAAGGCCGCGGCCCTCAAGGCGGCGGGGCTGTCGCGGGTCACGGTGAGCCTCGATTCCCTCGACGACACCGTCTTCAAGGCCATGAACGACATGGACGTGCCGGTTTCCGACGTGCTGGCCGGCATCGACGCCGCGGCCGCCGCCGGCCTCGGCCCGGTCAAGATCAACATGGTGGTCAAGCGCGGCATGAACGACCAGGAGATCGTCCCCCTCGCCCGCCACTTCCGCGGCAGCGGCCACATCCTGCGCTTCATCGAGTTCATGGACGTGGGCAGCTCCAATGGCTGGCGGATGGACGACGTGATCCCCTCGGCCGAGGTCATCCGGCGCATCGGCGAACACTTCCCCCTCGAAGCCATCGACCCCAACTACACCGGCGAAGTGGCCGAGCGCTGGCGCTATGTGGATGGCAGCGGCGAGATCGGGGTGATCTCGTCGGTCACCCAGGCCTTCTGCTCCACCTGTACCCGGGCCCGCCTGTCCACCGAAGGCCGGCTCTACACCTGCCTGTTCGCCCAGAGCGGCCACGACCTGCGCAGCCTGATGCGCGACAATCGCAGCGACGCCGAACTCTCCGCGGCAATCGGCAGCATCTGGCAGCAGCGCGGCGACCGCTATTCCGAGATCCGCACCGCCGCCACCGCGCCGCTCCGGAAGATCGAAATGTCCTATATCGGTGGCTGAGATGATCCCCGCCAGCCCGGAAAACATCACCGGCCTGATCCTCGCCGGCGGCCGCGGCAGCCGCATGGGCGGCGTCGACAAGGGCCTCGCCCTCCTCGACGGCCGGCCGATGGTCAGCCACGTGCTGGACCGCCTCGCCCCCCAGGTCGGACCCATCCTCATCAGCGCCAACCGCAGCACCGAGCATTACGCGATGTTCGGCCGCCCGGTGATCCCCGACCGCCTCGAAGGCTTTGCCGGCCCGCTGGCCGGGCTCGAGGCCGGGCTCGCCGCATGCACCACGCCCTACCTCGCCACCGCCCCCTGCGACAGCCCCTTCCTCCCGCCCGATCTGGTCCCACGCCTCGCCGAAGCCCTGTGCGCCGAGCGCGCCAGTGTGGCCGTCGCCCGCACCGGCGACCAGCTCCAACCAGTGTTCGCGCTGATGCGCAGCTTCGCCCTGCCCGACCTGCAGGCCTTCACCCGCGCCGGCGGACGCAAGATGGAGCTCTGGCTGCGCCGCCTCAAGTGGGTCGCCTGCCCCTTCGACGACGCGCCCGAGGCCTTCGCCAACATCAACACGCCGGACGAACTCCGCGCACACCAAGCTGGAGATTTCCCCCGGTGACCTCCCTCGCCCGGCAGTTCAGCTGCCACGACGCCTACGACCCGACCGCGCTCAATGCAGACCTCGGCCGCCAGCTGATCCTCGACGCAGTGAGCCCGATCAGCGGCATCGAGCACATCCCCCTGCGCGACGCCCTCGGCCGGGTGCTGGCCCAGCCGGTCATCTCGCCCATCGACGTGCCCGCCCACGACAACTCGGCCATGGACGGCTACGGCCTGCGCGGCGATGACCTCAACGCCGACGGCGACACCGTGCTCGACATCATCGGCAGCGCCTTTGCCGGCCAGAGCTTCGACGGCAGCGTCGGCCCCGGCCAGGCCGTGCGCATCATGACCGGCGCGCCCCTGCCCGCCGGCGTCGACACCGTGGTGATGCAGGAAGTCACCCGCGCCGCCGACGGCAAGGTGACGATCCCCGTTGGCCAGCGTATCGGCCAGAACGTCCGGCGCGCCGGCGAAGACCTGCGCGCCGGCCTCCCGGCCCTGCCCGCCGGGCGCCTCATCCGCCCCGCCGAGCTGGGCCTCGTGGCGTCCCTGGGCATCGGCGAGGTGGCCGTGCGCCGCCGCCTACGCGTGGCCTTCTTCTCCACCGGCAACGAGATCGCCACCATTGGCACCCCGGCCGCCCCGGGCCAGATCTACGACAGCAACCGCTACACGATCTTCGGCATGCTGAGCCGCCTGGGCTTCGACATCATCGACATCGGCGTCATCCGCGACGACCCGGACGCCCTCGAAACCACCCTGCGCGAAGCCGCCGGCATTGCCGACGCGGTCATCACCAGCGGCGGCGTGTCGGTGGGCGAGGCGGATTTCACCCGCGAGGTGATGGCCCGCCTGGGCGAAGTGCTGTTCTGGAAGATCGCCATGAAACCCGGCCGGCCGATGGCCTTCGGGCGCATCGGCGGCAACGACGGCGCCGCCTGGCTGTTCGGCCTGCCTGGCAACCCGGTGGCGGTGATGGTCACCTTCTACCAGTTCGCCCGCCCCGCGCTGATGCGCCTCGCCGGCATCGACCCGATCCCCGAGCCGCCCCTGCTGCCGGTGCCCTGCGTCACCCCGATCCGCAAGCAGCCCGGCCGCACCGAATTCATCCGCGGCGTGCTGTTCCAGGGCGACACCGGCTGGCAGGTGAAGAGCACCCCGGCCCAGGGCTCAGGCATCCTCAGCTCGATGGCCGACGCCAACTGCTTCATCGTCCTCGGCCCCGCCCAGGGCAACGTGGCCGAAGGCGACACCGTGCAGGTCCAGGTGCTCGACGGACTGGCCTGAGCCTGCCACGTTGTCATAGCGTGCCTGCCACCTTGGCAGGCCCGTGAAATTCTCGCGCCAGAGCGCCAGCAGACGCCGATTCTGGTGCAGAATTTCAAATTCCCGTAATCGAAATGCAGCCAACAACGAACCATGGACGACGACATTCCGGAAGGCTCCCGCCTGGTCATCGACGGTAGGGAACGCGTCTTCTATTCCGGCTACTGGGTCAAGACCTACGCCGTTCCCGAAGACACGCTCCAGGCCAAACGCAAGCTCATCGGCGCGCTGACCCGGCGACTCTTCAACCATGTCGAGCACGGGCTCAACATCCCTGGCAGCCGCCTCAACGAAGCCCGCAAGAGCTACGAGGACGAACCCGACACCGACCGCCGCCGCGTGAAAGGCGCCATGCTCGCCGGTGCGCTGTTCAACCGCGCGGCCGACATCTTCACCAAGCTCGTCGAGCTGCAGAGCGTCGGCATCGAGATCCAGTCCGACAACGCCCTGATGCGCGAATGCGGCCGATGTCTGCAGGAAGCCCTCGGCCTCGGCCGGCTGGTGCTGCACCGCTCCGGCGAAGAGGGCATCGACGAGCTGTGGGGCGAGCCCTTCAAGGCCTTCTCGATCCCCCTCGAAGATTTCTACGAGAGCCGTTACGTCAAGATCGCCCTCACCCTGCGCGACATCGACCTGATCGCCAACGCCATGGTCGAGTACTTCGACCCGCTGCCCTGTTTCCGGGGCATCGCCCCCCACGTGCGCACCTTCGCCAAGGCTGCCCACATCAAGACCGAAACCCTGCGTACCGACCCGGACATCTTCGACATCTGGACCAGCTTCGTGACCGCCGGCGAGCGCCTCTGCGCCCACTTCAACGCCGCCGAGATGCCCAGCAACAGTGAAGACCAGCACCTCGTGACCGACGGCCGCCTGCTCGTCCAGCAGGGCCGCGACCTGGTGAGCTACATCACCCGTGCCCGCACCCCGATGCCCAAGAGCACCGCCGAATACATCGAGCGCTGCCGCAACTACGCCGCGCGCTGCGCAGAACGGACACAAAACGGAGAAAAAGGAAGCGTAAATGACTGAAAAAACAAACGCCAAAACCATGTCCCGACCTGCCCGTCCCGCTCCGCGCCGTGCCGCAACCGGCGATGTGGCCCCGAAAGAAACCGCGGCCGCCATCGAGCAGTTCGTGATCGACGAGGCCGTGGATGCCGCCCGTGACGCCAAGGCCACCGCCGTTGCCGACATCGTCGCCACCCTCGCCAAGCACGACACCCACAGCATCGCCGAGACCCTCCAGGCCATCATGGCCGGCGCCTCGCCCGACGACGCCGAAGTCCTGCGCAAGGCCCTCCTGGCCGAAGACGAAGCGGTCTACAAGAGGCTGCCGTCCCACCCCGACGAAGAACTCGCCGACGGCTGGCGCGAAGGCGCCTACCCCTACAAGAACCTGATGTCCCGCAAGGCGTACGAGAAGCAGAAGTACCGCCTGCAGGTCGAGCTCCTCAAGCTCCAGGCCTGGGTCAAGGAAACCGGCCAGCGCGTCGTGATCCTCTTCGAAGGCCGCGACGCAGCTGGCAAGGGCGGCACCATCAAGCGCTTCATGGAACACCTCAACCCCCGCGGCGCGAAGGTCGTGGCCCTCGAAAAGCCCAGCGACACCGAACGCGGCCAGTGGTACTTCCAGCGCTACATCCAGCACCTGCCCACCGCCGGCGAGATCGCCATGTTCGACCGCTCCTGGTACAACCGGGCCGGCGTCGAGCGCGTGATGGGCTTCTGCTCGCCCGACGAATACCTCGAATTCATGCGCCAGACGCCCGAGTTCGAACGCCATCTGGTGCGTAGCGGCGTGCATCTCATCAAGTTCTGGTTCTCGGTGAGCCGCGAAGAGCAGCGTCGGCGCTTCAAGGAACGCGAAGCCCACCCGCTCAAGCAGTGGAAGCTCAGCCCCATCGATCTGGCGTCCCTCGACAAGTGGGAGGACTACACCAAGGCCAAGGAGGCGATGTTCTTCCACACCGACACCGCCGACGCCCCCTGGACGGTCATCAAGTCGGACTGCAAGAAGCGCGCACGTCTCAACGCGATGCGCTACATCCTCCACAAGCTGCCCTACGCCAACAAAGACATCGACCACATCGGGCCCCTCGACCCGCTCCTCGTCGGCCGTGCCCACGTGGTGTACGAACGCGGCGAACACTCCGGCAGTCCGCTGCTGTGAGCAACCCCGCCCGGCCAGTGCTTCATGGCGGGCGGTTCTTTCTCTGACGCCTCCCGACCATGCCGCTCACCGACGGCGGGTCGGGGCCACCCTGACCAGGCTGGCCTCCGCGCACGCCTGCCACTTCGGCATCATCCTCGATGACACCGAGGCCCAGGCCGCCCAGCTGCGCGACGCCGAATTCCAGTCCTTCTTCTACGCCAACCGCTGACGAGCAGGTAAACTCCGCGGCGATGCCGCACCACCCCGACTCCGCGCCCGCCTTCGCCCTCTTCGACGACAACCTCGACGCCAGCTCCGCCGGCGCGTGGCTGCTCACCGGCCTCGTCGAGGAAATCCGCTGCACTGATCCCGACGCCTGGCCCGCCGCCCTCGCCCGCCTCGAAAAGGCCGCCAAGGATGGCGCCTGGGTCGCCCTCGCCGCCCGCTACGAACTCGGCTACGCCATCGAACCCCGCCTTCGCCCGCTGCTGCCCGCCGGCGATGAAGCCCTCGTCACCGGCTGGATCTTCGCCCACGGCGAATGGCTCTCCGACGCCGCAGTCGATGCCTGGCTCGCCAAAATGGCCGGCGACGCACCCGGCGGCGTCGGCACGCTCGCCCCCGGCATCACCGAAGCCGATTACCTCGCCCGCACCGAACGCATCCGCGACTACATCGCCGTCGGCGACTGCTATCAGGTCAACTTCACCTTCCCGCTCACCGGCCCCGCCTTCGGCCAGCCCGCCGCCCTCTACCGCGCCCTGCGCGCGGCCCAGCCGGTGCGCTACGGCGCCTTCATCGCCCACACCGACGACGCGATCCTGTCCCGTTCTCCCGAGCTCTTCCTCGAACGCCACGGCAGCACCCTCGCCAGCCGGCCGATGAAGGGCACCGCTCCGCGGAACACCGACCCCGCCGCCCTCGCCGCCTCCGCCAAGGACCGCGCCGAGAACGTGATGATCGTGGACCTCATCCGCAACGACATGGGCCGCCTTGCACCGCCCGGCGGCGTGCGGGTCGAGGACCTGTGCCGCATCGAGCCCTATCCCACCGTCTGGCAGATGACCTCTCGCGTCGTCGCCGAGCCCGTGGACGCCGACCTGCCCGCCATCTTCCGGGCGCTGTTTCCCTGTGGGTCGATCACCGGCGCCCCCAAGATCCGCGCCATGGAGATCATCCGCGAACTGGAAACCGCGCCCCGCGGCCTGTACTGCGGCGCCCTGGGCTGGATTCGCCCCGGCGGCGACTTCCGCTTCAGCGTGCCGATCCGCACCCTGCGCCTGAACAACGGCGAAGCGCGCCTCGACGTGGGCAGCGGCGTGGTGTTCGACTCCCGCCCGACTGCCGAGTGGGCCGAATGCCATCTCAAGGCGCGCTTCCTCACCGGGCTGCCCAAGGGTCTGCGCCTCATCGAAACCCTGCGCTTCGAGCCGGGCGCGGGCTTTCCGTACCTGCCCGAGCACCTCGAACGCATCACCGCGTCCGCCGCCGAGCTGGGCTTCGCCTTCGACCCCGACGCCTTCCGGCAGCTGCTCGCGGGCGTCGAAGCCGACACGCCCCGGCGCGTCCGCGTCACCCTCGGCCAGCAGGGCGATCTCACCCTCGAGCAGGCGCCCCTCGGCGCCGGCGCCCCGTCGGCCGACGCCACCGTGGTGCTGTCGCCCCACTCCATCGCCAGCGACGACCTGCTGTTGCGCCACAAGACCACCGCCCGCGCCCTGTACGACCGGGAACTCGCCCGGGTGATGGCGGCCGGCCACTTCGACGCGCTCTTCCTCAACGAGCGGGGCGAGCTGGCCGAAGGCGCCCGCAGCAACCTCTTCATCGAGCGGGACGGCGTGCTGCTCACCCCGCCCACCAGCGCCGGCCTCCTCAACGGCACCCTGCGCCGCCGCCTGCTGCGGGAAGGCCGGGCGCAGGAGGCGACGCTCCGCCCGGACGACCTGCAACGCGCCGATGCGATCTACGCCGGCAACGGTCTGCGCGGGTTGGTGCGGGTCCGGCTTGTGGTGGACGAGGCCCGTTAACGCAAAAACGGCAACAATGGATCGTCCATTGTTGCCGTTCTTGAAACAATCCAGCGCAGGTTTACTTCGCGCCCTTGCCCTTCGGCACCACCACCAGGCCCTCGACCAGCGCCTTGGTGCTGGCCGTCGATTCCTTCAGCAGCAGCTGCACACCGGCCCGCAGCAGCTCGGACTTGGTGCAGATGCGGCCAGCCTTGGCCAGCGTCTCGCGCAGCGCCTTGAGCTGGGCGTGCTCGCTCTTGGGCATCGAGAAGGAATCACGCACGACCTTCTCGCGCACCACCTTGGCGGGCTTTTCAGCCTTGGCCTTGGGCTGCTTGGCGGGCTTTTCCGCCTTCTCGACCTTCTCCGCCTTCACGGGCTTCGGCTTGGCCGGCTTGACGACTTTCTTGGCCACGACGGGTGCCGGCGTTGCCGCGGGCGCCGGAGCAGCTTCGACCGGTGCCGCGGCTTCGGCCGGCTTGGCGGCCTTCGCAGGCGCCTTCACGGCTTTCGGCGCAGCCTTCGCGGCGGGCTTGGGCGCGGGCTTGGCGGGGGCCTTCGGCTTCTCGGCCTTGACCGGCGCCTCGGCGACCGGAGCGGGCTCGACCACCGGTGCCGGCTCGGACGCCGCAGCTTCCACCGCCGGCGTCACCTCGACAGCCTCAGCCGGAGCCGGAGCCGCTACCGGCGCCTCGGCGGGCGTCGGGTCAGGCAGACGGGTTTCGAGCGCTTCGCTCTCCTGCTGCAAAGTCGAACGCAGCGCCGACCGGGTTTTGGTGTTCATGTTTTATCTCCTGTCAGTTTCAAGACTTCCACAACCAGTTTGTCCACTTCACGCGCAGCCTCGCTGCCGGCCCGGCCCAGCTGATAAACCGTGCCGCCGACCACCGCGCTCTGCGCGAAAGCATTACGTTGGGAGAGGGCCGCGCCGAGCACCGGGAGGGTGAAATCCCGCATCACCTCGAGCACGTCCCAGGCGAGGTTGGTGCGCAGCACCCGGTTGGGCACCAGCGCCGCCTTCAGGCCCTTTCGGCTCGCCTGAACCTGCAGGATCAGCCGCTCGACGCCCTTGGTGGACCACAGATCCGCCGGGCTCGGCACCACCGGCACCAGGGCCACGTCCGCCACCTGCAGCGACGCCAGCGTGGCGGCGTGCTCGATGGACGGCGGGCAATCCAGCAGGATCAAGTCGGCATCCCGCCCCGCCGCCTTGATGGCCAGAGGCAACCCGTCGGGGTCCCCCGGCAGTCGGCTCACCATCGCCGGAAACGGCGCCGCCGCCGACGCCGCGTGGGCCCAGCGCGAGGCAGTTTCCTGGGGATCGAGATCGATGATCGCCACGCGTTTTCCGCGCCTGGCGAGACCGCCCGCGAGTTGCATCGTCAGCGTCGACTTGCCCGCGCCGCCCTTCTGGGACAGCACGGTAACCACCTTCGGCTTTGCCACTTCGCCCCCTATTGCGTAATACCGTATTATTTTCACCCCGATCAGGTACCGCTGGCAAGAGGTGTCTTCTCGCAGGTTCATCTCGAAACACGCACAATGGAACTCAGGCAAGCTTCTGCCGGCGGCCCGGGAGCATCAGGATGAACGACGGACGGATTTTGGTGAAAGTCGGAGACATCACACTACAGAAAGTGGACGCCATCGTGAATGCCGCCAACAGCAGCCTGCTGGGCGGGGGTGGCGTGGATGGCGCGATCCACCGGGCGGGCGGGCCGGAACTCACCGCCCACTGCGCCACCCTGGGCGGCTGCCCGACGGGCGAGGCGCGCATCACGGCGGGTTTCCGGCTGCCCGCACGCTACGTGATCCACACCGTCGGCCCCCTGTGGCGCGGTGGCAGTCATGGCGAGGCCGAACTCCTGGCGGCCTGCTACCGCAACAGCCTGAAGCTCGCCGCCGCGCACGGCGTACGGACGATCGCGTTCCCCGCGATCAGTTGCGGTATCTACGGTTATCCGGCAGAAGAAGCGATGCGGATCGCGGTGGCCACCTGCCGCGCGGTGCAGGTCGAGCAGGAACTCCCGGAGGAAATCCTGCTGATGGCCTTCGATCAGCGCATGAACTCGCTTCTGAGCGAAATCTTGCGGGGCGGTGACTGAATGACGATGCGCCGGGGGCCGTCGGCACGACGGGCCGATTTACCCAGACCGTCACAGGTGCGCAGCCCGGCGGTGCCGAGACGCATGCACTGCACGCCTCCACAACCGCAGCCGGCCGGCAGCTCGGAGGGCTCGCCCTCTTCCATGTGATCGATGCGCAGCAGGTCGAGGAAGCGCGAGGCCGATTCACGGCAACCGAATACGGTCAGGCGACCGTCATTGGCGCACAGCCAGCGTTCATCCACGGTAATGCCGACACAGCCCTCCCCGCCACCCTGCAGCGGATGCACCCGGACCCGGGTCTGGCCAAGGCGCCACAGCGGCGCGACGGCGAGCTCGAGCCAGGTCGCATTGCGTCCTTTGAGTTCCATCTTGTCCCCTCACTTATTATTGTGTTCCGCTGCCGTTTGCCCCAGATAAGGACGAATGGCGCGCAACTTTGCGTATTATCGCGACTTGCCAAGGATTATGTACCCGGCAGTTCCCGGAACAAGCCGCGGGAAAACCCGGATGCGGCAATTAGCCACACTTTTCACCTTCGTCTGCAGAAAACAAACGGGAGACCCATCAAGATGAAACTCGAAACCCTTGCCGTGCACGGTGGCTACAGCCCGGATCCGACCACCAAGGCGGTGGCCGTACCGATCTACCAGACCACCTCCTACGCCTTCGACGACACCCAGCACGGTGCCGATCTGTTCGACCTGAAGGTGGCCGGCAACATCTATACCCGCATCATGAACCCCACCCAGGCCGTGCTCGAAGCCCGGGTGGCGGCGATGGAAGGCGGCATCGCGGGCCTGGCGCTGGCCTCCGGCATGGCCGCCATCACCTACGCGATCCAGACCATCGCCGAAGCCGGCGACAACATCGTCTCGGCCTCCACACTCTACGGCGGCACCTACAACCTGTTCGCCCACACCCTGCCGCAGATCGGCATCCAGGTGCGCTTTGCCGATTACCGCGACCCGGCCTCCTTCGCCCCGCTGATCGACGCCCGCACCAAGGCCATCTACTGCGAATCCGTCGGCAACCCGCTGGGCAACATCACCGACTTCGAGGCCCTGGCCGCCATCGCCCACGCCCACGGCATCCCGCTGATCGTGGATAACACGGTGCCCTCGCCCTACCTGTGCCGCCCGATCGAGCACGGCGCCGACATCGTGGTGCATTCGCTTACCAAATACCTGGGCGGCCACGGCACCTCCATCGGCGGCATCATCGTCGATAGCGGCAAGTTCCCGTGGGCCGAGCACAAGGAGCGCTTCCGCCGCCTGAACGAGCCGGACGTCTCCTACCACGGCGTGGTCTACACCGAAGCCCTCGGCCCGGCAGCCTTCATCGGCCGCGCTCGCGTCGTGCCGCTGCGCAACATGGGCGCCGCGATCAGCCCGTTCAACGCCTTCCTGATCCTCCAGGGCGTCGAGACCCTGGCCCTGCGCATGGATCGCATCTGCGAAAACACCCTCAAGATCGCCGAGTTCCTCAAGGGTCACGCCAAGGTGGCGTGGGTCAATTACGCCGGCCTGCCGGATCACGCCGACAACGCCCTCGTCCAGAAGTACATGGGCGGCCGCGCGTCGGGCATCCTCAACTTCGGCGTGAAGAGCGCCGACGGCGACGGCAAGGCCGCCGGCGGCCGCTTCCAGGACGCGCTCAAGCTGGTCACCCGCCTGGTGAACATCGGCGACAGCAAGAGCCTGGCCTGCCACCCGGCCTCCACCACCCACCGTCAGCTGTCGCCCGAAGAGATGAAGAAGGCTGGCGTATCCGAAGACATGGTCCGCCTGTCCATCGGCATCGAGCACATCGACGACATCCTGGCCGATCTCGACCAGGCCCTCGCGGCGGTCTGATCGACTCAGCGTCACCCAAGAAAAACGCCGGGCTCACACCCGGCGTTTTTCATTTCAGACCACGGTTGAATCCGCCAAGTCAGGCAGCGCAGCCTTCCGCATCCTCCGCGACCGCCGACACCTGCGCCCCGGCGCGGTTGGCCGCGCTGATGATCGCTCGTACAGATGCCGTCACGGTGTTGCGGTTCATGCCCGCCCCGAAGCGGCTGCCGGCAACGCCTTCCGTCGCCACCTCGACGATGCACATGGCTGCCGCGTCGGCGCCCTCGCCCATCGAACGCTCCTCGAAGCTCTGCACGCGGATCGGCGCGCCGATGGCCGCCACGGCCGCTTCCACCGGGCCGTTGCCCTCGCCAACGAACTCCACCGCCCGGCCATTCACCTCGGCCTCGATGCGGATGCCCTGACGGCTGCCGGCCTCGAAGAGGTGATGGGCCACATAGCGGATCGGCGCGTCGGCTTCGAGGTATTCACGGCCGAAGAGCGTCCACAACTGATGGGCGTCCACTTCCTGGCCGGTCTCGTCGGTGAGGCGCTGCACTGCCGCGCTGAACTCCACCTGCATCCGCCGCGGCATCGTGAGGCCGTAGTGGGCCTGGAGCAAATGCGCCACGCCGCCCTTGCCGGACTGGCTGTTCACGCGGATCACCGAATCGTAGGTGCGGCCCACGTCATGGGGGTCGATGGGCATGTACGGCACCGTCCATTGGGCGCCCGGCTGCTGCACCTCGAGCCCCTTCTTGATCGCGTCCTGGTGCGAACCCGAGAAAGCCGTGAAGACGAGATCGCCCACGTACGGGTGGCGCGGGTGGATCGGCAACTGGGTGCATTCCTCGGCAACGCGGGCGATGTCGTTGATGTCAGAGAAATCGAGGCCCGGATGGATGCCCTGGGTGTACATGTTGAGGGCGAGGGTCACGAGATCCACGTTGCCGGTGCGCTCGCCGTTGCCGAAGAGGCAGCCCTCCACACGGTCGGCGCCGGCAAGCTGGGCAAGCTCGGCGGCCGCCACCGCGGTGCCGCGGTCGTTGTGGGGATGTACGCTGAGGATGATCTGCTCGCGGCGGGCGAGATTGCGGTGCATCCACTCGATCTGGTCGGCGTAGAAGTTGGGCGAGCCGACCTCCACGGTGGACGGGAGGTTGATGATCACCTTCTCGCCCGGCTTCGGATCCCAGGCGGCAACCACGGCGTCGCAGACTTCCTTCGCAAAGTCGAGTTCGGTGGCGGTGAAGGTTTCCGGGCTGTACTCGAGGACGAACTCGGTCTCCGGCTGCTCGGCAGCGAGCTGCTTGACGAGGGTGACGCTCTCGACGGCAAGCGCCTTGACCTCACCCTTGCTCATCCCGAACACCGTCTCGCGGAACACCGGCGAGGTGGCGTTGTAGATGTGGACGATGGCCCGGCGGGCACCCTTGAGGGATTCCATCGTGCGGCGGATGAGGTGCTCGCGGGCCTGGCTCAAGACCTCGATGGTCACGTCGCCGGGAATCTCGCCCTGCTCGATGAGCTGGCGGACGAAGTCGAAATCGGTCTGGGAGGCGGAAGGGAAAGCGACTTCGATTTCCTTGAAGCCGATCGCCACGAGTTTGCGGAACATCTGCAACTTGCGGGCGGCATTCATCGGTTCGAAGAGGGCCTGATTGCCGTCACGGAGATCGGTGCTCATCCAGATCGGCGGATGAGTGATCGTGCGGCTGGGCCACTGGCGGTCGGCGAGGGCGACCGGGGGGAAGGCGGAGTACTTGGTTTGCGGATTCTTCAACATGATGGTCTTGTCCTTTGCTTTCGTCGGAAACGGTTCGGGTGTTCGGATGCGGGCATGGGGCTGCCAGACTGCCGCGGGCTCGTGGCCTGGCAACCGGGGCGCAGTCGTAGGGACAGCAGGGACAGATCGAGGGTGGACATGGTGAAACTCCGTTCAAAACGCGTGCGAAGACGCAATTCGCCTGTTAAAGGGCGACGGGGTACGACAACAGGAAGGGGGAGAAAAGATGTGCCCGTTAGGGCAGCAGCAGACCCAGCCCGGAGAGGGCCAGTAGGGAGAAGAGATTGGTCTGCTGCGCGGAGGTCATGGACGATAACTTAACAGCCGCGCCGGCGGCCGTCAAACATCCTGATCCAATTCATTCGATAGCCTGTTGCTATTTTGGCATCAGGCGACATTGCAGCTGACGATCTGGTAGCCCGGGCCACTGACCAGCACTGTGCCCGGCTGCAGCTTGACCGTACGCCCCGCCACCTTGGCGAACACCGGCCGCGGCGAGCGCATGGCGCCGGGCTCGCAGACGATGCGCACCGCACGGCCACGCACCACCGGATCGCACAGGATGCCGCTCCAGCTGCGCGCACCATCATCGAGCAGCGCCGGATAGGGCTCGCTGGAGATGGTCTGCAGCCCAACCGCCGCGCCGCCTTCGATGTCGGACCGGACCCGGCGCACCAGCGCCAGCACCCAGCGCCCCGTCTCGCCCACATGGGCGCCCACCAGTGCGCCCACCCGGCACACGTCGGGGTCGAAGGCCCCGGAGATCACCCCGAAACCATTGCGGCTGGCGTCCCGCAGCGCCCAGGCTGCCGCCGGCCGCATCTGGGCTTCGCCGGAGATCTGCGAGCGGATGAAACCCAGCCCGGTGGCCAGCGCCAGCGAACCGCGCACCGGGTGGCGGCGATACTGGCGCATGGGCGGCACCGGCCCCCACTGGCGCGAAAGATGGCGGATCGCCCCGCTCACCGACGGCACGCCGATACCCGCAAACAGCGGCCCGAGCCCACCGTCGGCGACCGTCTGGCGCAGTTCGCCGAGCATCACCACCGCGTCGGCGGGGCGGAAATAGCGGATCGTGGAAGGCACGTCCTCGGGCACCGCGAGGCAGCGCTGGGGCGCCGAGAGGCTTTCCAGATCGAGGAAGAACTGGCCGCCGCCGCGGGGCTCGCTGGTCAGCGCAAGGGAATGCTGGAGATAACGCACCAGCTTGTCCGTCGCCTCGATGCGGTCGGGCGAGAGCTGGTCGAGGCTGGCGCACTGCATGGCCACCAGCCGGATGAATTCGCGGCTCACCGTCGAGCGCGTCTCGCGCCCTTCGCGGACGTTGATCGGCGTGTTGAGCGCACCGTACTGGCCGGCCGCGCGGTAGGCGACGATGGCCCGCTGCCAGACTTCCGGCGCGAGCTCCTGGTAATCGAAGGCGACCCATTTCATCTCGCCGGCGGCGGCGCGCACTGCCCGCAGCAGCACCTCGACCCGCAGCGGATCGGCGTCGTCGATGGTGAAATCGGTGGCGAGACCGTTCAGGACGAGATCGTAGGCACGCCCGAGGCTGGCGTAGAAATCCCGCCCCAACGCCTTGTAGCGCACGCTGCGCGAGCCGAACACATTGGAAAGGTACAGCCCGGAGGCCTGGCGCAGCTGGGGCTGGGCGGCCTCGTCGAGAATGGCGACAAGGCGCGCAAGCTGGTTGAGGGGGACTTCACCCTCGAAATGGAAGGAATCCAGCCAGCGGATCAGCTCGACAATGGCCGTGGGCGCGGCACTGGTGGCAACGTCGTTCAGAATCCGGCTCAGCGTTTCCTGCTGCATGAGCGGATGGGAGTGTTGAACCGCTGAACCGATTGCCATGTGGGTGTCTCTGCGCCTCTTCGGACCAATGATCCGAAACGTTTTTTCACGATCAACCATGTTAGCACAAAGGTGTTTTTCGTCACGCTTGCCGACGAAACCCCGGCGGGCAAGTACGGATACGCGGGCACGCCCTAAACCGGTAAAATCGCGTCCTCTCGATTCAGCCTCCAGCCCTCATGCGCCAGTACCTCGAACTCATGCGCCACGTGGCGGAACGCGGCCACCGCAAGGACGACCGCACCGGCACCGGCACCCTCTCGGTCTTCGGCTGGCAGATGCGTTTCGATCTCGCCGAAGGCTTTCCGCTGCTCACCACCAAGAAGCTCCACACCCGCTCGATCATCCACGAGCTGCTGTGGTTCCTGCGCGGCGACACCAACATCCAGTACCTGAAGGACAACAAGGTCTCGATCTGGGACGAGTGGGCCGACGAGAACGGCGAGCTCGGCCCGGTGTACGGCAAGCAGTGGCGCCGCTGGGAAACCGCGGATGGGCGCAGCATCGACCAGATTGCCCAGCTCATCGAGGCGCTCAAGAAGAACCCGGATTCCCGCCGCCACATCGTGTCGGCCTGGAACCCGGGCGAAATCGAGGGCATGGCCCTGCCGCCCTGCCACGCGCTGTTCCAGTTCTACGTGGCCGGCGGCAAGCTGAGCTGCCAGCTCTACCAGCGCAGCGCCGACATTTTCCTGGGCGTGCCCTTCAACATCGCCAGCTACGCGCTCCTCACGATGATGGTGGCCCAGGTGTGCGGCTACGAACTGGGCGATTTCGTGTGGACCGGCGGCGACTGCCACCTCTATGTGAACCACCTGGAGCAGACCCAGCTCCAGCTCTCCCGCGAGCCCCGCGCCCTGCCATTGATGCGCATCAACCCGGACGTGAAGGACATCTTCGCCTTCACCATCGACGACTTCGTCCTCGAAGGCTACGACCCGCACCCCCACATCTCCGCACCGGTGGCCGTATGAGCACTTCCGCCCGGCCGCCCGAAGGAAGTGCTCACTCCTCCCCTGGGGAGGATGCCGCGCAGCGGCAGGAGGGTCGTCCAGTGAGCAAACCCGTTCTCGCCCTGATCGCCGCCCACGCCCGTGGCCGCGTGATCGGCATCGACAACCGCATGCCCTGGCACCTGCCGGAAGACATGAAGTTCTTCCGCGAGACCACCCGCGGCAAGCCGGTCATCATGGGCCGCAAGACCTGGGAATCCCTGCCCGACGCCTTCCGCCCCCTGCCCGGGCGGGTGAACATCGTGGTGAGCCGCAACGCGGCCTACCCGGCCGATGGCGCCACCGTGGTGGGCAGCCTGCCCGACGCGCTCACAGCCGCCGGAGACACCAACATCGTTTTCGTGATGGGCGGCGCTGATCTCTACCGCCAAGCTTTGCCGATGGCCGACCGGCTCTACCTGACCGAGATTGATGCGGATTTCGCCGGCGACGCGTTCTTTCCGGACTTTGATTGCCAGACTTGGCAAGAGATCGCCCGCGATTCCCGTGTAGCGCAATCCGGCCTGCCTTTCGCGTTCGTCACCTACCAGCGCCGCACTTGGGTTGGCTCGGCGGCGTGGGCTACAAGAACGGCCTGATCCATTCCCACACTGCACCATCGAGTTCATTCGGCCATTGTTTGAGCGACCACCATAGCGCAAAGGTCCAGATGGTGAGCGCCATTACCGCCAGATTCCAGCGCAGCAGAAGGCGCACCGGCTCGGCGAGACGGGTGAATTCGGCCTTCAGTGCTTCGTTGTAGCCATTATGAAAATCGCCCGCGCCTTCCAAGGCCTTGGCATGGGCAGCGCGCATCCGATACGCCGCCCACAGCAGCGCGACCAGCGACACCAAAGTCAGGGCCAGCAGCGCATAGCGCACACCCAACTCCGGCGCGGGCCACCGGGCGCTCCAGGTTTGCAGCCCGTGGGGCAAATCCGCGGTCAAATCTGCGGGCAGATACGGCATCGCCAGCCATGCCGCACCCAATAGCACCCCGCTCACCAGCACCGACTGCAAGGCCCAGGTCGTCCAGAACGCGGTTTTGCTGCGCATCGCCTCTTGATTCACCCACGCCACCGGGCGCAGCACAAAAGCCACCGGGCCCCACAACCACGAGCTGGCCTTGATGTTCCAGCGGTAGATCAGGGCGGGAAGATAAATCATCGGGGAGAAGAAGAACTTAAAAAACCACTCGATTATTCGCTCGTCGGTAGAAACTGAGCGAGATCGATCTGGCTGTTTCCATAGCCCTGCCAATGTGAACCGCTCCATGACGGTTTCCGCTCCCGGCAGAAGCGCGGGTGGATGCAGCGCGTCAATCACCAGCACGGTGTCGCGCCAGTTTCCCGCGAAATAATTAAGCCCAGCCATGACATGGCGACCGGTCGCCACCACGCGAATCCCCGTCGCCCGAATAAAAAAGCCGAGTACCATTCCAGGTGATAGATAATAAAACACCACCGCTGCGGCGAAAGAGTCCGCGATTTTGCCCTGACTGCTCCCCTTATTCGATAAGGCCGCCAAGCCCAATAAAACGCTGACACTCGCAAACGCAGCCACACCCGCAACCACACCCGCAACCACACCCGCAACCACACCCACAAACGCAACCGCAAACGCAACCGCAACCACACCCACACCCGCACCCACACCCACAACCACACCCACAAACGCAACCGCAACCGCAAACGCAACCGCAAACGCAAACAAAACCCAACCTACCAGCGCGCTACGCAGAAACAACGCCCACCCCGTCAAATCAAGTAGCCCGTAATGCGCCAGCACATAACTCACACCACCGCTCACCAGCAGTGACAGCACAAACAACCCCACCTTTTGCGCTCCGCTTAGGCTTGCCTCATCCTTCTCGATATACTTACGCAACCGTTCCACCCCTTCCGCAATCGACGCGGGCGAGCGCAATAGCAGCATCGGCGCGGCCATCAGGCCCAGCACGGTAAACCACGGCCACGGCGAAATCTGGCTGATCCACCAGAACAAGGCGATCGCCAGCGGAATTTCCAGCACTGCCAGAACCGAGATTTGGCCGTGGGCGATGGAGTCCGCGCTGCTATACCACACCCAGCCACGAGGAGGCGTGCAAATGGGCTGGGCGCTGGAGGCCGGAGTTTGAGCGGAAGCGGAAGGTTCGGTGGTCATGGTGGCAGCAAGGCGTTGAAGGGCAAGCCTGCTTTTATGACGACCCGGCATCCATCAATGCGCTTGCGTGCTTGCCGTGCGGGCGGCAAAGCCGAACAGCGCCACACGTTGCCGGGTTGGTAAGCAGCGGGCATGAATCGAAGTGTAAAACGGCCCGCATGCAGAATCCAATGATCTGCATGGCGAATGCCGCGCTCATGCCGGCTTTCCGCGTAGCTTGCACACGCTAAAAAGCACAACGCCGCGAATTGTTCGCGGCGTTGTGTCGGCTTGCGGAGGAAAGCGTATTAGCCGGCGCTCAGTCCCGCACGCAATCCACGTAGTAGTAGATGCGCCCATCCTTCACTTCCTTCACGAGGCCATGCACGTCGGTCTCGAAGCCCGGGAAGCGTT
>ERZ650306.843-NODE-843-length-18575-cov-4.903942_pt1 | contig 18575 bp, 20 predicted proteins | sample MGYA00376242_ERZ650306 | MGnify/ENA primary metagenome ERZ650306 (study PRJEB26733, sample SAMN07839244) | wastewater metagenome | biome: urban; feature: wastewater treatment plant; material: waste water | place: USA: North Carolina | collected 2016-03-31 ... | reverse complement strand
ATGGACGGTCTTTCCTCGCCAGCTGTTGTAGCCGCCTGATGAACAATGTCCGTGGTCAAGCTCAATGAGGCACAACAGCGGGCAGTAGAGTCCGAAGACCCGATCCTGTGTTGCGCGTGTCCCGGCAGTGGCAAGACGCGCGTCCTCATTGCCAAGGTGCGGCATATCCTCCGCACCCACCACGACCCTCGCATCGTGATGACAACCTTCAGCCGCGATGCGGCCGAAGAGATGCTTGACCGCATCCAGAAGGAGAAAGGCCTTTCTCGCGAGCAGCTGAGCCGATTGACGATCGGTACATTCCACTCCCTGGCCCTGCGCCAGCTCAAGGAGGTCGGGAAGATCGGCAAGATCCTCTCTGACATTGAAACGCGCCACCTGATTAACCGCGCGCTCCACGATACCGGCCTTGAGATCACGCCCGACGAAGCCGAGGCGAACATCGCGCGCTGCAAAGCCGACAAGGAATTCGCCAAGGCCTACCCAGAACTCGCACGCCTCACGGCCGTTTACCGGAAGCATCAGGAGGCAACCGATGGCCAGGACTTCACCGACCTGCTGATTACGGCCAATGAACTGATGGCAGCGGGGAAGCTGAAGCCGATCAGGGCCACCCACATTCTGGCTGACGAGTTTCAGGACATCGACGACATGCAGTACGAGTGGTTGATGCACCTCCTGGGGCAGACACCCGCCCCCTGCGCCTGCGCCGTCGGTGATGACGACCAGTCGATTTACGGCTTCCGCCGCAGCATGGGCTACAAGGGCATGATGGATTTCGTGGCCGCCACCGGTGCGGAGATCATCACCCTCGACACCAACTACCGCTCGACGTCGGGGATCATCGAGTCCGCGAGCAAGCTGATCGCTTACAACGCCGACCGCGTGCCGAAGAACATCAAATCCGCCCGGGGGGCCGGGCCGGCGCCGAAGGTGATTCCCCTGGGGAAGGATGACAGCCAGGCGATGCGAATCGTACATCTGCTGGACAAGGTGTCCGCCAAGAATGGTGTCCCCGAGCCTCTGCCGAACCGTGAGCCATACCGCTTTGGCGTCCGCGCCGGACAGGTTGCGGTGTTGTCCAGGACGAATGCCGGCCTTCACGAGATCGAGTCGGTATTCATCAATCACCGCGTTCCGTACATGCGGACTGGCCGGTCTTTCTGGGATGCGCCAGTGCTTCAGGTCTATCTGGCCATCCTCCAATCGCTGATCCACAAGGATGGCATGGGGCTGGAAATCGGCCTTCGCTGGGCCAAGATCAGCGATGCCCAGATCCGCCAGCTCACCGAAATCGCCGGAGGTTCCATCTGGAATTTCATCGACCCGATGGGGCCGGTGCCGCTGCCCGGTACCGGTAGTGCCGAGCTGGAGAGCATGGTGCGGCTTGGCCGCGGATGGACCACCAAGCTGACCGGGAAGGGCGCCGAGGCGGGCGCCCAGGGGCCGATCTATGGCGTGGCCTCCTGGATGTCCCGCGTCATGACCAAGACCTGCGCTGAAGATGATGACGGGAATGCCATTCAAGAGCGCGGCCGGCGAGAGATCCGCGATCTGGATCGCCTCGAGGCAGCCCGCGATGCCCTGGCTGATGCCCGTGGGCCGCTGGCCACTCGCATTCGCCGCGTCCAGGAGGGCGACGGCGCCGAGATTCCGCGCGTGATCCTCTCCACCTTCCATGCAAGCAAGGGCCTGGAATGGGATCACGTCTATCTGATTGACTGCTATGAGGGCGTCGTACCCAAGGTGTCTGAGCTTTGCTCTGAAGACGAGATAGCCGAAGAGCGGCGCGTCTTCTACGTGGCGATGACTCGCGCCCGGGACGAACTGACCATCTTCACCAGAACAGACAAGCCAAACAGCGAATTCCTGGTTGATGCCGAACTGTGGTTCGGCAAGACCCAATCCAACGACCAAAAAGAACAGGTGATGCAATGAATCCTGCAGTAGTTCCTGATGCAACCTCCATCCCCGCTATGGTGAGCCACCTGGCCGGTACCGAAGTCTCTGCGCTTGCCCTGGTGTGCGCGGTGGGCGAGGGCGCCCATGCCTCCGTCGCTGCGTTCATCACGCCCGGGGCCAACTGCTCGGCGTCCTTCCGGCACGCAATCGAGATGGAGGGCGACTACAGCGACACCCTTCTGAGTTTCGACGAGAACCCGCCCCCGTACTACGGAGACAGCGACCTGGATATCGACCTCTCGACGGCCGCCGGCGTCATCGGTGTTGACCGCGTGATCTGCCTGGTCACTCAAGTGGGCGATCAGGTAAGCGTGGTGCGCGACTACGACGGCCTCGAGGTCACTTTGCTCGAGGCAACGAAGATCCAGTTTGGCCGGTTCGTCGAAATTCTCGATGGCGCCGGTGTGGGTGGCCACCGGTCCCTGCATTGAGCGATCGCGCCATGGACACCTCCGCCCGCCCCCTCGTCCTCGCCGCCGGCGTCGTATTTGCCGCGGCTGCCCAGGCCGAAAGCCCCGATCTCCTCATGGCGATCGAGCAGGCCGCCCACAGCGGACAGGCTGGCGAGGCACTGGCTTACGGCCAGCCTGCGCTTGTCGTGCCGGTGCTGAACCGCCCCTGCATGACCGTTGGCGTCGTCTATCAGGAAGGGAAGCATCAGCGCGGTGGTCCGCGCATCGACAACTACCAGGTGTGCCAGGGCGGCGAGCCCGAGCGCATCAACGACGTGTCGCCAGCGCTCCCTGATGATCAGCAGTTCAAGCAGGTGGCCCAGATGGCAATCCGGGGCGCGCTGCGCTATGGCGCTCAACACCGCGACTGGAACGATTACCGCCTCGACACCCGCCGCCTGTCCGCCGCGGACTCCTATGGCTGCGCCCAGGTCGAAACGATCGTGTCGACCGAGGGCATGCTGGTCTCGTACAACGTCGGGAGGCTGTGCCCGTGATGCGTCTCTCACTGGCCGAGGCCAAGCGCCTGGGCTTGAAGATCGCTGCCGCCACCCCGGCCGCCCGGGGCACTGCCGGCCGGCGCCGGAAGGGCCGGATGCCTGAAGACGTCCTCTGGATGTCTGTCCGCTCGTCCTACCCGAAGGCCGTCCGCGAATATCAGGGCGCGGTACCGGGCCGGCGCTTCCGGATCGACGTGGCCCTGGTGGACGAGAAGATCGCCATCGAGTGCGACGGCTGGCAGTACCACGGGAAGTTCAAGAGCGCCCATGAGACCGATCGGGAGCGTCAGAACCTCCTGGCGGTGGAGGGCTGGCTTGTCCTGCGCTTCACCTCTGGCCAGATCTTCAAGGACCTCGCCGGCGTCTCAGCGACCATCCACGCTGCAGTCGAGCAGAGGAGGGCACTGCTGTGATGGTGGTTTCCCGCGATAGCCATGCCGGGCTCGGCAGCAAGCGCCAGCGGTTTGCCTGGTGGCCGGTGGCCAGCTACACCGCCCCCAAGCCTTTCACCTCCCACAAGGGGTGGTATTGGCTTCAGCCCGTTGTCGAAACGAGCACCATGAGGGTGGGCTGGATTGCCTACGCCAACGATAATTCCGCCCTGCGACCGCTGTCCCATCGGACGATCGTTGCTGCATCCCTGGTGGGTCTGGCCACGGCGTTCGCCGCGCTGGCCAGCGCGATCCACCCCTTCGTCATCTCCCTCCGCTGAAAGGAATCCCCCCAATGGAATCGGCCAATTCGACCCATACCAGCGGTCATGCAATTAAGCGTCAAGACTCGCCCCAAGACATCAATCCGGCCCCTCGCCGGGACATCTTTGACACGCTTTCCTATTGGTTTGACTCGCCTAGCCTTGCTTATTCCTCCTGGCTGGCAGGGCAACGGCTGAAGGACTCGACCAAGACCGTGTACATAGCCATGTTTGGACGTTTCTGTCAGTGGCTAATCGGGCAGGGGAGAAGACTGGACCAGCTGGAGGCAGACGATATTAGAAAGTTCCTGGATAGTGCGAATCCAAACCTCCCCGAAAGCCGGAAAGCTCGCACCAACAGCGGCCGCCAGCGGCAACAGTATGTTCGCCAACTTGAGAAAGTCTTTGCTCATCTAGGCTCGCTTGGCCACTCCGGCACCAACCCTGGTCGGATGGCAGGGTATGAGCGCGTCGGCTCCGGCTCCGATAAGCCGACGCGGTTCCTGAGCCGTGAGGAGGCCCAGGCAGTGATCCGGCTTATCCAGACGAGACTAGACGAGCTAAGACGAGAAGAGAAGAGCATAGATGAGTGGATGGAGTTCCGAGACCTCGCCTTGATCGGAGTGATGATCGGGGGGGGACTCAAGGTGAACCACATCGAGCGCCTGACGCTTAATTGCATGGATATGGTGGAGGAGCGGATTGACCTCTCCCGACAGGGCCATGCTCACCGTGCCCGGCTGCTGACCTTCGCCGTACCGGCCGTGAAAGCGTGGCTCTCCGTGCAGGAGCAGATGCACGGCCGCAAGCTGGAACCGACACAGAAGATCTTCGAGGCTGACCGGTCCTCCGGCTTTGGCCGCAACAGCAAGACGGTGACGCTCTCGGCCTCCTCGATCCACCGCCGGACGCAACGGCTGCTGGCCATAGCCGGTATCACCGGCGAGCGCGCCAGCGCGCAGACCCTGCGCAACACCTACGCCGGTCTCCTGATCGACGGCGGCGCCACGGACGATCACCTGGTCGATTACCTCGGCCTGCAGGCCTCGGTGACCGCGCAGCGCCTACGCACCGCATACGCAAAAAGCCAGCCGAAGCCCGCTAGCGACGCTCATCTCTCCGAAGAGGGCTGACCCCATGACCACGAATTTCCGAATGATCCGCCGGGAGGCACACCAATGAAGCTGAAGTTGAAACCGCTGCAAGCTCGAATCCTCGTCAAGCTGGGCACCGCCCGGGAGATGCCTTTTGATCAACTGGCCAAGGCCCTGATGCCCGCGCGGGAAATGCAGGGGATGTCCCTTGCGGAATGGGACAACGAAATCCGCCTGAACATCGAGTTGCTGGCCGTCTATGGCGTGATCCAGATCCCGGACCGCCTGGGGGTGCGCTTCTGCGTCGCTCCGGACTTTTTTGTCCGCTGGGCCGATGTGCACCGGGTCCGTTCCGCCGCCGAAGGGAAAAAGTACAAGCCGTCGATCGCCATTCCCCTGGTGGTCGCCACCGTGCTGGCCACCGCCACTACCGGCTGCAGCACCTTCCCGTCGATGACTCAATCGACGCCGGCGCCGGTGGTGAAACCCTACAACGCCGACGGCACCCCGCCGCCGGAGCGCATGGAGCAGTTCTACAACGCTCGCACTGGCAGCATGGTCTATCGCTTCTGCGTGGGCGATGAGTGTCCCTTGCCGACGCCGAAAAAGCCCGTCCAGACGATCTCCGTCGTCACGGAGACCAATCCGGATGGCACAACGACCCCCGTCGAACAGAACGCCGTGTTCTCGAGCGGTGAAGCCGTCTCTCCGACCCGCAACGTGGCCGAAACCCGCAAGGCAGTACGCGAAGCGCTGGCCTCTCCGAAGACGGCGTCCAACAATGCGGCTGCCGCGGCTATCGCCGCGCAGCTCAACGATCAGCGCCGTGCCCTCCAGTCCGCCGCAGGGGTCGAGCAAAGCCCCGCTTCGCCTGTAACCGCCCCGAAATTGTCTGTGAAGACGATGGGGGTGGGCAGCGGCCAAGCTCCGACCCAAGCCCCGGCTCCCGCGGCAAAGCCGGCCGTGCCGGATAACTCCCCGGTCCTGCCCGCTACCGGCACCCGCATTCCGGCGTCCCCCTCGGCGAAGGCTTCGGTGCTCGGCGGGCCGACGCTGGCCAGCGTCGGCATGGCTCGCGAGGCCGTGGGTGGCGTGGCGGCAAATGTCCAGGTCGCCGAGACCCCCATGACCACATCGAATCCGGAAACCGACCAGATGGTGTCCCTGGGGAAAGCCGTCGTCGTTGCCGCCGCCGGCGCCATGGGAGGCGCAGCGGCTGGCATCAGCGGTACGATCGCTACTGCACACGTGGCCAATCACCTGGTCGACAAGGCGATCGCCGCGGCCACTGGTGACTCGTCGGCCGAAGACTTCCTCGCTGGCTGGGCAAGCAAGTGGTCCGTAAAGGACGCTGACGCCTACTTCAACCTCTACGCGAAAGATTTCTGGCCCAGCTACGGCCACAAGAGTCTGTCGTCCTGGGAGCAGCAACGGCGCTTGGTCATGGCGCGCCCCGGTGCGATCAAGGTCGGCGTCGAGGTCGTCAAGGTCGAGGAAAAGGACGGCAAGGCGTCCGTCCGCTTCTGGCAGTCCTACGAATCGAAGTCCTTCAAATCGAGGGTGCTGAAGTCCCTCGAGCTGGTAAAGGCCGATGGTGACTGGAAGATCCACCGTGAGCGCCTGATCCCGGTCGAAGCGAAGGCCTCCAACGCTTGAGCCCATGTCCAGCACCCGCAAACCGAAGCCCTGGCAGCCCATCATCGGTGGGCTGGCCCACTATGCCAGCCGGCACAGCAGCCTGAGCCGCGGCTGTCCGGTCAGGGTGCTCGCCGAGGCCATCGGCGGCCGCATGCGGGTTGAGATCATCGGCCACGCAGGCCATCCGGTTCGCATCACCGTCAAGACCACCAACCTCTTTCCCATGCCGCCCAGTCTTTTCGACGGCATGGACGGCACGCCATGAGGCCTGCTGATCGTCCAGAAAGCTGCCATGAACAGACCCCTATCCCCCTTGCAGATCGCCATCCTGGGCCGCGTACAGCGCCTTGATCGGGTTCCAGAGGAGCAGCTGCGGAGCTATCTGGCCGAGTCGATCCACCTGGAGTTCGGTGGGCAGGATCAATGGGAGAAGGAATTCCACCTTGCGGTCGACCTATTGTGTCTCTACGGCGCAATGCGCGTCGAGGACCATCCCCGGGAAGGCCGGGTATTTGTCAGCACCAAGCCGCCCGGCAGCCCAACGAACCCGGCCAGCGCTTTGCGTGAAGCGATCTCCATTTTTGAACGGCTCCGTGCTCATGCCGCCGTTCCGGTGATGGCTTCAGCTCTCCTGGGAGCGGGATGCACCCTCATCCCATCGAACGAACCGTCACAACCGGCGCCCAGGTACAACCCGGATGGGTGGATGGCGCCCAGTCGCATCGAACAGTTCTTCAATCGCGGGAAGATGGTCTATCGCTACTGCGTCGATGATGAATGTCCGTCACCGACACCGAAAATCCCCGCCATTGCCCAAGCGCCAAGGACGATCGAGGTTGATCCCGTGCCCACGCCAGAGCATCCCGTCCCGGTCCTGGTGAAGCGCGCCGAAGGCAAATTGCCAGTCATGCTCCGTTACGGACAGGCCACTTCGTCGGCGCAGGGGCTCCCCGAGCTGGCCGCCACCGTCATCTCGCCGGCGCCGGAGGCTGCCTTGCCCGCCAAGCGGCCGATCCTGGTCGCGGCCGGGCCGGAAGCCCGCCTGAAGCTCGATGCCGAATTCGACTCCTACAAGGGCGTCGTCAGCTTCGCCAGCGGTTCAATGATGCTAGATGGCCTGAGTCGCCAGAAGGTTGCCGAGTTGGCGCAGGAGGCGCAGGAGGCAGAGCGAGTCCGCTTGCGGGGGCGCGCCGGCGCCGTGATTCTGACCGAAGAGCTGAAGAAGCTCGCTGTGGGGCGTGCCTACGCCGTGAAGATGGAGTTCGTGAAGCACGACGTCGCCAAGGACAAGATCCGCATCCTGAATCCACGCGAGAACGATCTGCTGGATGGGGGCGCCCCCGGGCCAGCATCAACCGCAGCGTCGACGTGACGTTCGACATGCCCAACACCCAATCCCCGTCCGCCAAGGACAAGGAAGGAGTCTGAAATGGCTGAACAAGGAAACCTGATCCGGGCCGCCACGCTGACCGCCGAGCTCGCCGAACGGCGGGCCCAGCTGCTTCGCCTCTTCGGTGAAGCCATCTACCTGGAGCGGACCACTATGGCGAAGGAGCGTATCCGGGAAACGATGCAGATCCTGAAGATCGACAACGCAATCTCGGCCGCAATCTCCTACTGCAAAAGCATGGCTGCGCAGCACCCGGGGGAGGACGTGAGCACGATCCAGCAATTCGTCCTTTGTGCCGCGGCCGACATGGCTGAAGGCCGGTAAAGGCCCGCCCATGCCGTGCTACATCGAGCCGACCAAGGATGGTGGAACGATGTTCCTCTGCGGGGACTTCGGGCCACACTGCGGCGCCTGCGCTTCCGTGGGCGATTTCCTGTGCGACTTCCCGGTCGGTGATGGCAAGACATGCGATATGCCGCTTTGCGAGCGCCACGCCAGCGAGGTTGCGCCCAATGTCCATTACTGCCCAGGCCACCAGGTCCTCTGGGAGCAGTTCCGAGACGCCGGCGGCGTCCAGCGCGAGCTGGAAAACGTGGTCCCCTTCGCGCGACCGAAGGAGGAACGCTGAGTGGCCGAGAAAATCCAGAAACGCCTATGGTGGCTCCGTAGCATGGCAGGAAACCCCTCAAGGAATCCTTCGTGCCCCTGAACATTGTCTCCATCACCGGCGCCGACGATAGTGTTCTGCCCTCCGAACTGGCAGCCCTGTCCGCACGCGACACCAGCCCGATTACGCCCGAGTGGGCCGTTCTCTACTTTCCGGAGAAGGAAGGAACGCCACGCAACCCTTCCGCTGCTTGGCGGGAGGCATTCCTGGCCCTGGGCCTGCCCTTTACCGCAGCCCATCTGTGCGGCATCCAAGTCTTTCGCGAGATCCTTGACCCCCGCACCGCACCAGCCCGCATTGCCGACATTTCCCGGTACCGGCGCGTCCAGCTCAACATCAACGCCCGCCGGCCCGATTTCACCGAAGACGAAGTGCTCACCGTCTACCGCACGCTCCATCAGGCTGGCCTGCACCTGATTCTTCAGTACCACCCCGGGTCGCGCCAGTTTCTGCCCACCGCCATGGCCGCCCCTGCGGCCGCTGATCGGAGACCATCATGACCCACGCTTCCAGCATCGAATCCCTGATCCAGCATCGCGTCGATGTCGCTCTCGCCAACCGTTTCCGCTGCGAGCTGGCCAACCCGGCGAACGGACAGCCGCTGGCCCCGGAAGAGCGCCGGCGGACCCTGACCATTCTTTTCGCCGAAATCGCAAAGGGCATGGGCCTGGAGCGCTTCCTGGAAACGCCCGTCGAGCGCCTGGATCAGTTCGCCGTGATGTCAGTCGTGAAAAATCACGACACCGGCGGCTTGCTCCGCAGCCTGGTCAATTCCTTCATGATCGCCTATAGCTGCCCGGAGACGGCTGACCGTGCGTTCGCTGCACTGCTCGAGCTCGAAGCTCTGCGTGCTGAACTTGCCGATGCGCGGCAACAGCCGACCACGAATCCGGTCCTTGAAGCTGCGGCGAACGATCTCAAGGTGATCCTGGCTGAAAAACTGCCGGCCGCCCCCTACCGCATCCTGTACGGCGCTGATCGGCTGCTGGTACTAGCCGCTGACCCGATCCAGGGCCTCCCTCCCGAAATCAACGGCGTCCCGGTCGAATTTCGGGTCGGCAATGCGGTGGCCACCGCTCATTGAGACCGATCATGAAGGCGCTATCCATTCGACAACCCTGGGCCTGGCTGATCGTGCGCCCGGATCTGACCGACCCCGTTCAACGTGCCGCGGCCATTGCTGCCGGCGAGATCAAGGACATCGAGAACCGTACCTGGGCAACGAAGCACCGAGGGCCATTCCTCGTCCACGCCGGACAGACGTTCGACATGGAGGGCTACCTGTGGGTAAAGAGCCGCTTTCCGAAGATCCCCCTTCCTCGTCCCGGCCAGTACGACCTCGGGGGGATAGTCGGCCAGGCTGTGCTGACCGATTCCATCCCGCCAGAGAAGGCCCATGACGGCAAGCTGCTGTCCCGCTGGTACATGGGGGAGCATGCCTTTATCGTGGGCGACCCCGCGCCGCTGCCGTTCCGCAAAGTGAAGGGGAAGCTCAACTTCTTCGAGGTGAAGCCGGAGGAGATGCAACCATGAGCCCAGCGCCAGCAACTCCTTCGATCGTCGTCGACGTGATTCGGCTGGTCCAGCGCAGCCGCCTTGACCTCTCATCGGAAAAGCACCTGCAGGAAGGCGTCGCCGAAGTGCTCCTGGCAGCCGGAATTGCTTATGAAAGGGAAAAGCGCCTGTCCTCAAAGGACATCCCCGATTTCCTGATCGCCGGGGGCGTGGTGGTCGAGTGCAAGATGAGGAACAAGTCCAAGAAAATGGACATTTTCCGCCAGCTGGCCCGCTACGCCACCTACCCCGAGGTGACCGCCATCATCCTCGCCTCGAATGTCTCCATGGGTCTGCCGCCGGAGCTTGAGGGAAAGCCGCTATTCGCTTGCTCATTGAGCCACGGGTGGATCTGATGCGGACCTACGGCGAACTCCGATTGATCGAGGGCGACACCGCCTGGGAAATGTCTTCCCTGGAACCGCATGTCGCCATCCGGCTAAAGCACATTTTCCCTCGGGTGCCGAAGCAATCGGCCGGCCCGTTCCGTTTCCCCCGCGATCTGATGCATGCCGCGGACCTCGATTGGTTTCTTTCCCGCTATCCGTTGGCAATGTCCCCCGGGGACCGGGAGGCGCTACGAGGCGGCCGGCTCGATTTCGAGATGCAGCAGGCCGAGATAGAGCGCATCCTTCTACCCGAATACGTCCCGCCAGCGGTTGTGGGTCTCCGTGAAGACCAGAAGGTCCGCCACTACCAGATGCAGGCCGTCGAGCTGCTGCGCCGGCGGCGGTCGCTGCTCCTGGGAGACGAGGGCGGACTGGGGAAGACCTACACGGCCGCGGCGTTCCTGTGCGCCGAATCCGGGGCGCTACCGGCGGCCGTCGTGTGCGACCCTCACATGCAGAAGCAGTGGAAGGACAAGCTCACCGCCTTCACTCATCTGCGCGTCCATGTCATTTCCAAGGCATCCCCATACGACCTGCCACCGGCTGACGTGTATGTCTTCCGGATCTCGCAAATCGGCGGTTGGACTGACATCTTCGCCACCGATTTCTTCAAGGCCGCAATTTTCGATGAACCCCAGAGCCTGCGTACAGGCACCTCCACTGCCAAGGGTGGCGCCGCCAAGGTGCTGGCCAACCACGTTTCCTACCGGCTCGGCCTGACCGCTACCCCGATCTACAACTATGGGATCGAGATGTGGAACGTCATGCAGTTCATCGACGACACGATTCTCGGAAGTTTCGCCGACTTCTCCCGCGAGTGGACCGACGATATGGGACGAATCCGGGACCCGAAGGCTCTTGGTACCTACCTGCGCGAGCAGCATGTCCTGTTGCGACGGCTCAAGTCGGATGTAGGCCTCGAACTGCCAAAGGTATCCAGGATCATCGAATACGTGGATTTCGATGCCAAAGCCGTGCAGTCCATCGAGGACCTGGCCCGGGTGCTGGCCATCCGTGCCACCACTGGCACCTTCGTCGAGCGCGGTCAGGCGGCCCGAGAGTTGGACATGATGGTCCGGCAGGCTACCGGGGTCTCAAAGGCCAAGGCCGTAGCGAAGTTCGTTCGGCTGATGGTGGAAGCAGGAGAACCAGTCCTTCTGGTTGGGTGGCACCGGGCCGTCTACGACATCTGGCTTGAAGAGCTCGCCGACCTTCGCCCGGCCATGTACACCGGCTCGGAAACGGCGGCCCAAAAGAACAAGGAAAAGGATCGATTCCTCTCCGGAGATACGGACGTGATGATCATGTCGCTCCGCTCAGGAGCTGGCATCGATGACCTGCAGTTCCGGAGTTCGGTTGTGGTGTTCGGCGAGCTTGATTGGTCCCCGGGCATCCATCAGCAAATCGTGTGGCGCTTGGATAGAGAGGGACAGCAAGATCCAGTGACCGCCTTCTTCCTTGTCAGCGAGGAGGGTAGCGATCCTCCGATCATGGACGTTCTCGGGATCAAGGCCAGCGAGGCCCACCAGATCGTCGATCCGCACCTTGGTGTGCAGAAGGTCGATGACGACACCAGCAACCTCGGGCGCCTGGTGGAACGCTACCTCCAGAAGGTCAGCAAAGCCTCAAAGAAACCTGTACCAAGTCCGGTGGCCATGCAACTCGAGCTAGCCACCACAGGTAGCTTGTTCTGACCAGATAGCGACCATGACAAGCAAACGCGATCCAATCGATCCTGATGTCGCCGACCTGGTGTTGGCGATGAATGAAAATAGATTGGTCAAAACCATCGCCTCTTGCCAAGGACATCCTTACAAACTCTATGACCCGTATGTGTATTTCGCTACCAGTGAAGCTGTAGCAACTCGCATCGAGTCTGCTCTTAGACAATGGACCCGTGGGCCTGAAAAGCGCCTATGCGCCCAATGGCAACTCATCGGTCACTTCAATTCGGAATGCCAACTGCGATTCCGTCTAATGGCGTGGGAACATCACCATTCCTGCTTGTCATTCTGGTGGCCCATGGTGTTCATGTTCAAGAAACGCCAAATCAAGCGAGATTTAAAGGTTCTTGCCGATTTGTTTCGGCAGGCATTTCAGCCCGTATCCCAGGAGGACAATGAAGTGATCGTCAACGTCGAACGCAGCCCAGGCTACTCCGAGGCAGGGTACGCCCAGCTCTGGTGCCACAAAGGCCAGGTTGTACTGATCATGGGGAACACCGTCCAGGAGCGTCGAGACGGCACCCGCTGGCTCTGGTCGGCAAATTGGAGCACCGGCGAGCGAATCAACGCCCCCGTCTCCGAACTGGAGGCCTACGAGGGCACCACGCCGTCTTTGCTGGAAGTAGTACGCCAAGTCGAGAAATGGGCCCACGAAGGTAATGGCGACGCCATGTGGTGGCTTGGCGACTTCTACGAGTTTGGAAGCCGGGCAACCGGTGCGAACGGCGGCAAGGCGCTGGCCTACTACCTGGGCGCGATCGGGGTATGACCGGGATGAAGGGAAAATCTGTACACATCCCCCGTAAGTTAATGTTTAAAAAGATAAAAAATTCACAAAAAATAATGCCAGAAGCATTTTCTGGTTTGCTGAGGGCAAGCCTGCCCTCTCGCCGAGCGCGGATACATGAGAAGTGAATCGTGAACGTGATAGTAGCCGGAACTACGGCAGCAGCAGGCTGTGGATGCTGACTTGCAGGGCGTTTGCAAGACGTTCAATATTGTCGATCGAGATGTTCCGCACTTGGCGTTCAACATGCGCCACGAAGGTGCGGTGAAGACCGGCCTCCAAGGCCAAGTCCTCTTGAGACCACCCCTTCTCCCTGCGTAGCCGAACGAGATTCATCGCAAGGAGTTCCCGGGCTGTTGAGATACCTGAATGGGGCGATGATTCGTTGAGAGACATTGAATGAGTCTCTCGGAGTGATGCTTTTAAGTCAGCCGTGTTTAAGTCACAATATCGCCTTTCCCTTGAATTCTCCGTTCAACTCGAAATCCTGGGGAAATCTCTCCTAGCCGATCAACTAAATCCACTAGTCAACTGGATCGGCAGCACGACATCACTGAAAGCCTCGAATCGCATGTTCATCACAGATGCATCCGCTCACCATCCCTTTATGTCTCGCCTGCTTGGCAACGGAAAGGATGCGTGGCGTGCTGTGGGCCTCACCGCACCCAGGGAATGGTTCTACGTCAGCTACACCCTTTCCACCCCAAAAGGGAACCTTGCGGAAACCGCGCTCATCGCCAATCCGGCTGGAGAGCTGCTGGAGTTTCTCGACCAAGAGGATGAGGGTGTTTCCGCGATTAGCGTCCAGCTTGTCACCCCTCCGTTTCTGAACGGCTCTGAGTGCTGGAAAATGGAGCCACTGATCCGGGTCTGGAAGAAGCCGTCCGATCCCTTGGCACACGTGTATGAAGTCGAGGGAGGTAAGCGCTACTGCACTGCCTACGGAGAGTGGGATATCGCCGAGTATGAGTCCTGGAGAGAGCTACGTTCGTAAGCAATCGACCAACTTGCTCTGGCTGTCGAGTGAAGCAAGACGGACGATCGAACCCAAGCACACTACAGCTGTTCGGTCTGCGGGATCTGAATGGCTGTTCCGGCCGACGAGGAGATATGCAGTCTAGCGACCAGTTTGTGGCCATAGGCGGGTTCCTTCACGAACCAACTCACCAACTCCGCTCAGTTCTGCAATGCGCCGAACCCGCGCCTCATCGTTAGTTGCATAACCAATTGGTACACACACTGAGTCGCTCAGCGAAACCATCACAGAGACAACTGCAACCCGCTCAGCAATGAGAACCACCTCAAGCGCTGTTGGCACTTTCTTCGTTGGTGAGCGTACCCCCACGTCGAAGACTCGCGTGAACGTCCTTGACAGAGTATCAGTCACTGAGGCCGGCGAGATCACTACAGATAAGAGTGTCCCTCCTTTTGCCCGCGCTCTGATGACGCCGCGTAGTGCTTCGAGGGTCGCCGGTACATCCTCCGTTGCACCCCACCGCGAACCACCTGGCCTGAGCCACCAAGTCTGCCACCGATGGTCCCCGCCTAAGTCTAGCGGCGTATCCTCAAGCAGTGAGGTAATGGCTCGTCGGTTTCGTTCTACGTAGGGGTAGCCCACCAGCGGAACCGTGCCGACCGAGCTGCCGTTCATCTCCTGCTGAAACCAACGGGCCAAGTCGAAGTGCCCGTCAGGCCGGAACCACTGCGACCAGTCTCTGTGGTTGAACATCCGAGCGAACTCGTTGGAGGAGGCTTGGCTCGGGCTGACGTGCTCAAGCTTGCGTAGCTCTATGGACATTGCCTCTGTAAGCTGCTTACCTCGCCCCTTTGAGTCTGCCTCGCGCAGATTTATGTATGACTCTAGCCTAGGCGCCCCTTCCAAAGTCAGCAGCTCGCGACCGCCAATCTGGACAAAACTGTAGCGACCGGCGTGCACATCAAGGATAGAGTAAAGGCTCCACTGATCCGCTTTCCTATCGTTGCGCACGATGCGCAAGTAGTCCCGGAAGTTGGCGTGAAACGCCGCGCGGGCCCCCGCCTCGTCTATCTGCTGACGCAGCGGAAGCGGAATGAGGTGCCGGATGTTACGCAGTCCGCGGCCACTCACCATATGCTTGGTCACAAGATCGAACCAGACGTCTGCATTCATCGGCTCTGCAACCGTGATGGTTGGTGCATCTTCGGTCGATGTTCGAAACATCTCCTTCGCCGAAGGATGCAAACTGATGTTGTTACCATCCATTGTGACTAAACTGCGTGACTGGAGATCGGAGACAGCGATGCCCAGGTCCCGACCCCCAAAGCCGAAGAAGCGCGCTAGCGTGTCCACAGAGATAGACTTCACCACGAGAAGAGCTCTCAAGATGAACTCATCCACCATGGGCAGTCGACGCTCCTTCGTCCTCTCGGCCGAGATGACGAACTGACGGCAAGGAAGGTTGAACCCGAACGTGTTCGTCTCGAAGGTGTTGTTCTCGTCCATATTCATAAGACTTCCGATGCCTTAAGGAGAGTGGCGTGGCTCGGATTGCTCTTCATGTGCTCAAAGACCCTGCGCATGGGTGACTTCGGACCAACCCGTCGCCCCCACATGTCAGCATCGCCGACTACGATGAGTCGCTCTTGGGCACGCGAAACGGCCACATTGCAGCGGTTAGGGATTCCCACGTGTCCCGGTGCCCCTTTTGGATTGCTGCGCACCAAGGAGAGAATGACAACGGCGTTCTCTTTCCCTTGGTAGGAGTCGACCGTATCAATGCGTACCAGGCGCTTGAACTTCGGGTCGAACGGACGGCGCGACCACGCCAACTCGATCTGACGCTTCTGCCCTGCATACATGCAGATGACCCCGATTGGCGTCTCGTCATCAAGCTTCTCCAGCGCCGTGACTAAGGCCCTGTCCACCGCGAGCTTCTCCAGCACAGCAATGACTGCGTCGACTTCGCTACGGTTGTGGAAGGTGGTCTCACCATCCGGGCAGTATTCTGATTTCATATTCTCGTTGCTGGCATCGACCCACACTAGTGGTTTGGACAACCAGGGCGCACCAAAGTCGGACGACTGAAGCACTGACTGTCGCCCCTCTGAAGTCACCAGCCGGATGCCACTCTCCTCGTAGAAACACCCCGAGACCAAGTCGCAGATGGCGCTGTCCATACGGTATTGCTCAGTGAGCCGCACGCCAATGGACTGCCCGTAAGTCGACGTGAAGGCGCGCTCAAAGTCGCTGCGAGCCAGTTCCTCGATCGATACGTCCGGTTCAACCTCTTGGAGGTCGCTGAGCATCTGGTCGTTCATCATGGGTAGCAGCTGCAGATGGTCACCCACCAGCAGGACACGTTTGGCCATCTGGATGGGCACTGCCAATTCGCCGGGCGTACACCTTGCAGCCTCGGCAACGATGACCCAGTCGAACACTTGCGTCTCGATCTTGATGCGTGTCTGCCCGACTCCGACGCAGGTCGCCGAGACCACGCTGCGTGTCTTGGCCAGGAACTCTTCAAAGTTCCGCCCTGGCGACCCCAGCGAAGCCAGCCAGTCATTGGCGAGCTTCAACGCACGCTGGGCCGAACTCGCATCCGCCGGTGAGACATTTGGGTACTTCAGTTGCAGGGCATTAATCAGCTGATCATAGGCCTGAAGCGGGGATTCGCCATCCGTTTCCTGCCCTGACACGGCCTTAAACGCGGATTTAAAGGCGTCTTGGACTCGCGCGAGTTGTACGCGGTTGCGGTCGCGATCAACGACCAGTTGTCCCTCATCCTCATCCAGGGCCTCTTGCACGGTGCTCAAGCGCCGCGCGAGGGTTCCCACCTGCCTATCCAAATCGAACAGCTCTGACGAGAACGTCCGGTCTACACCCAGCGCTTTGGTGAGTTGGCCGAACCGACTTTTGGCTGCAGCATCGAATTTGACCCGGTAGCTTTCTCGCAATTCAGCCGTGTGAAAGGGACGGATGCGGTCGGTGATGCCCTTGGAGCCGATACGTAGGAGGCTCGGCCGCGTCTCACCACGTTCCTTGTGGAGGCGCAGCAATGACTCGATCGCGTTGTTGACGGCCTCATGCGACTGGCTGGCAATAAGGACGCGCTGGCCACCTCCCCTGGAGATGAGCCAGTGCACGAAGGAAGCGATGAACCTCGTCTTACCGGTGCCAGGCGGTCCCTGAAGCAAACCAACCGGCCCTGCCGACAACAGATGACGAAACGCATGTTGCTGACCAGCGTTAAGGCGGTAAGCAGCAAGCTGTGCGTCGTCGATGGTGACGTCGAATGACTTCGGTGGGACGCACCTGTGCGGGTCGAAATACTCCACTAGGTCGCTGATAACCGAGCTGCCTTCCAAAATGCGGCGAACCGCCCGTGATCGCCGCTCCATCGACGTATGTTCCCGCCGCTCCGCTAGCCGCAGGCGGTCACCGTCCGAGATATTCCCGCGTTCGCACACGACTCCAATGGCGCTCGGGAATGAGCTCGCGGACAAGTCAACGTAGCCGATCTTGCGGTTACCGACGAAGACGTCGATGGAGTCTTCCTCGTCGAAGTCGAAGTCTCTTCCTAGATTTTCGTAGGCCAGCACGAGGGTCTGGCCCTTTTGAGCCAGTATCTCTGTTACGGCAATCTCGACGCGAGACTCTTCCTCAATCTCAAGGAGCTTCGTCCAGTGCCAGGTTACTTCGAACTGCGTTGGAGGGGCTGTCTTGTGTTCCTCAGCAGGATGAACAATGAATCGCTCGTGGCTGCAAAGATAGGCGTAGAGGTCCTCGAAGTGGTCAGTGCCGCCCTCCTGAACCGTAACCTTGATGGGGATGTCATGATGCGCTGAACGGGACTCACGCTCGAGAGTCGTGAAGAAGGTCTGCCTGAAGTAGTAGCTTTGCAGCTCAATACCGTTGCCCTTCATCACCAATTGGGCTTTTTCGGTCGTGATATTAAACGTGACGACACCAGATTCCTCAAGGTAGCGCCGCACATACAGCTTGTCCGCTTGGAGGAAGCCGTGCGTAGGCCGCTCGGTCTTCAAATGGAACTCGATCACCTCGGCCGCATTCAGCGCCTTCACCGCCTGAGACACCTTGACCAGCGCATACTGAAGCGATTCGATAAGCGGCTTCTTCAGCTCTGCATCAAGCTCTGGCTGAAGCGCCTGGGCGGCACTACCTAGGTCCAGAGCAAGCAGCATCAGGGCGGTCTTCAAGGCGGCAAAGCGATCGATCGCCACCTGCGGCAGGAGCTCCCAGTTGTCAGGCAGCATCGAGGGCGTTCTTACCGCCCCGTCACCAACCGGCGAGATGTCAAACGGGTCAATAAGGCAGACGCTTCGCTCATCGACATTCACCAGCACGTTGGAAGGTGAGATGTCGCCATGCTCGCAATTACGCTCATGCAGGGAGGTGACCGTGCGCAGCAGGTCGGCGGCGAGTTCCAACCCTGCGTTCTCAGGGAGCAGCTTCAGCTCTGCCAAAGGTGTTCCTTCGCTACGTTCATACACAACGAAGACGCCCAGCGGGGAAAGACCTCTTGCAATGAACCTCGGAAGTCCCTTGAGCGGCGCATCAATCAGTTGATCAACGCTTAGCAGCAGTTTGAGCAGCGCGCAATCGCTTTGTGTGGAGCGGCCACGCAGCCACGACATCCAAACCTTGACAATGGCGGTCTCGGCCCCTCCAACGTGCGTATAAACTTGCTTCTGGCTTGTTGACGACATGACGGACGAGAGCGGCCA
>ERZ650306.834-NODE-834-length-18655-cov-8.373763_pt1 | contig 18655 bp, 10 predicted proteins | sample MGYA00376242_ERZ650306 | MGnify/ENA primary metagenome ERZ650306 (study PRJEB26733, sample SAMN07839244) | wastewater metagenome | biome: urban; feature: wastewater treatment plant; material: waste water | place: USA: North Carolina | collected 2016-03-31 ... | reverse complement strand
GTCCGCGCTGTCCATCCCCGCCCTGAAGCGCGAGGTTTTACGCGCAACTGATAAAGTGGTTTTTCATGGGGAGAGCCCACCCACAGTGGAGCGAAAGCGGCAGAGACCACGCGATGGTGTTAGGACGAGCATCATTCGACCATCGCAGCGTGTCAACAGGTTGGTTATGCCCGAAAGGAATACACACCTGAATGTACACGAAAACCATGCCAGATAAAGAGCACGCCGCATGGTATGACCCCCTTCACCTTGGCAAAGGAAGGCGGATTTCCCCACGATGGCTGGGGATAACTAGACGATTTGCCCCCAATCCGCTATAATGCACCCGCTTTCTTTGCATCCGTAGCTCAGTTGGATAGAGTGTCAGTTTCCGAAGCTGAAGGTCACAGGTTCGACCCCTGTCGGGTGCACCAATTTTGCAAGCGGCTTACCTCCTAGGGGGTAAGCCGCTTTGCTTTGTCTAGGCTATTTTCCTAAGCCCTCCAACACCCCCGTCAGGGCTCTAAATGCAGGGCGCACTTGGCTGGCCACCAAGGCCACGGCCTCGCTCACCTTACCCTGCCTGACCTGCTCCAACGCCAGATTCCGCACGGTTTGATACGCACGGAAGTGGCGCGTAAAGTCCTCTTGTGCCGCCTTATCAAGGGTCACGCGCGGTAACAGTGCATCTAGCTCGCGGTCGTAGCCCTGAATCGCTTGGATAAACCCCGCTGCCGAAGCCCCGCCCGCACTGTTCAGCGACAAAATCATATTGGCGCGGATATGGTCGATGATTTGATGCAGCCGCAACAGCCCATCCGACGTCGCCCCCACCTGTTTTTCAATCTCCAGCTTGGTTTGATACACCTCTTGCAGCAGCTCAAAGCTGGTACTGCGGGTGGTGGTGGCCGAGGCGGCAAAACGTGTTGCCATCTCCGAAATCCCCTCCAGATGCACCTCTAGCGTGCTGCTGGCTTGGGTTTGACCTTCGGTGGCTGTGGCAATGGCGGTCACCGAAGCCTCCGATGCTTGGCTGGCTTGGGCAATGGCGGTCAATGCTTCTATGGCTTGGTGTGCCAACATCACCCCGTTCGCCACCAAATCAGATTCTTGGTCGAGTGAAGCTACGGTCAGCGTGGTACACGCTTGCACATCACCAATCCCGCCTTGAATCTCAAGGGTCGCGGTCTTGGTGCGTGCGGCCAGCTTGGCGACTTCATCTGCCACCACAGCAAAGCCCCGCCCAAACTCCCCTGCCCGCGCCGCCTCAATCGCGGCATTGAGTGCCAGTAAGTTGGTCTGGTCGGCAATTTCGCGAATGGTCACAATCACCCCGCCAATCTTGTCCACATGCGCTTTCAGGGTGGTCATATTGCTGACCGACAAGCCCACCGCACCGAGCAGATTTTCCATTTGGGTTGCCATCAGCTTAATTTGGCTATCCCCCTCATTGGCCAACTGGTGGACGGTGTGAATATGCACCAAGCCAGCCTCGCCTAAATGGGCGATTTCTTCGATGGCATCAGCCAGCGCTGCACTGGCTTGTGCGGCATCCTTCACCAGTACGGCTTGCTGACCAGCCAGCTGGGCAATTTCTGCCGAGGATGACGATAACCGCGCACTGGTATCAAACGCCTTTTCGGTATGCCCCGAAAACGCAGCAAATACGCTCTGAAACCACTGCGACACCGCCAAAAAGCCTGCGGCCAAACGGGGGGCGGGCACATTCACCAGCCCTTGCACATCGCGGCGTTCAGCTTGGGTCAGCAACCACGCATTCACGCCATCGCCCCCCGTGCTGCCTTGCCGCCCTACGCCCAGTGCGGCGAACACCGGTAGCAGTAACACCAGCCATTGACTAGGCCCAGAGACCGGCCAATACATTGCTCCGACCACTGCGACCATACCGGCCATGGCCACCCACCACACACCCAACCCATGAGGGCGAGAAGCTGCTTTATTCATGATCAAAATCCTTTTCGCGCAAATGGGAAAAACCCCAAAGCCCAGACGGGGTTTGGGGTTCGCTACAAGATAACAGCCGCGCCCTGCGGTGTAGTCAACATGCAGAGGGCTCAGACAAAAATCGGCTTAGAAGCGGTGGATGTACTTAAACCACACCTTATCGCCCTCAAAGCGGTTTTTGACCGCTGTTTCGTGTTGCCACTGGAAGATAAATTGGTCGCCGTTTTTGCCCATGTATTGAACGTGAGGACCAAAAGCCAAGACTTGGCCTTTGTTGCCGTTCAAGCCCACGCTGCGCCCGTTCAAGGTGTCGTCGGTGGTTTGCTTAAGGAAATAGCCGCCCAAGCCATAGGCCCAGCCATTGTTGCGGTAGCCCAGCAAGTAGTCGGCGTGGAATTCGTCACCCGATTGATAGTTGGAATCGGTATTTTTGGTCTTGATGTTGTACATCAGCTTGGTCGAGGCTTCGAAGCCGTTATCCGCCAAGTAGCTCACCGCCAAAATTGGCTCAAAGCTGTAATAGTTCGCGCCTAGGCTCTTGCGAGGGTCGGTGCGGTCCCAGTTGCCGGTGGGCAAATTGATGTCCAAGCCTGCGGTCACATGCAGGTTGGGGAAGTGCCAGCCCAAGATAATCGGGTTCAGCGTCAGGTCACCAATGCCGGTGGTGGTTTTACTGCCGCCCAGCGGAGGCAAGTCAAAATTCTGGTGCACAATCGGCAAAATGGCGTGAACGGTCCAGTCCGCGCCCAGCAGCTTGATGCCGGTCACATGCACCAAACGCAGTGCGTCAAACCACGCGCTCACCTTCACATCTTGCAGATTGCCCTTGGTATTGGGCAGGCGGACGGTGTTGCCGCTGTTGTCTTTGAGCGTGCCGCTGTAATAGCCCGCGTAGTTGATGAAATAGGTGCCCGCCGGTGGAATCGCGCCGGACATAAAGGTTTCTGCGCCATTGGGATACTGGTCGCCGCCTTCTTTGGCCAATGCGCCGGTGCTGAGTGTGGCAAAGCCGAGCGCGAGGGCTGCGGCCAAGGTGGTGCGTTTCAACATGGTGTGTCTTCCTCTGTTATCTATTTTTTTGGGGTGCTGCGTAGTCATTAAAACTAAGCTCCAGCGGGGTAAGGTAGGGGATAAACCCCACCTTACCCGCCAGCGCGACCCCGCTCAAAAAGCGAGGTTTCCTCTGCCTCCTGCCCGTTTTAGAACCTGTTTACGAACTAGCGAACGACGGGTCAGCCAAGGCGAAATTCGGAAAAAAAGCGCAGTTGACACGCGGTCAATGAGCATTTTTTTACGAATTTCAACGCAGGATCACCCGAGTTTCGCAGATCGTAAACAGCTTCTTACAGCAGACAGGAATGGAATACAGCGTATGAGCTACCTTGCCGTGAAACACCTTCATTTAACCTGCGTCGTGCTCTCTTTGAGCCTGTTCGCACTGCGGGGTCAGCGCGTTTTACGCCGCCCCGCTGCCGATTTAAGCCACCCCTTTTGGCGGTTTGCCCCTCATGTTGTCGATAGCGTCTTGCTGGTGGCGGGCATCAGCCTTGCCGTCATGGCGGACCTCAACCCCCTCACCCAGCCTTGGTTGGCCACCAAGCTGGGGCTGCTGCTGGCTTATATTGGCTTAGGCTCGGTGGCGCTCAAACGGGGCAAAACACGCACCATTCGGGGGGTATGCCTAGGCTTGGCGGGGGGCTGTGCAGCAGCTATGGTGCTCTTGGCGGTGCAAAAACCCCTGCTATGGGGCTAATGCCCTGCTGACGGTGGGGACGTGTTCCACAAGACAGGATAGCCCCACCCTCCTATAATGCGGCGTGCGGTGAAATTTGGCAGGGTTAACGCCAAGATAAAGCCGCTTCCTGCCGCATTTTTGCCCCTAAATGAGCCTATCTGCACATGATTGAACACGCCTTCTCCCCACTTATTCTCAAAAATAAAACACTGTTGCCGATTGTTCAGGGCGGCATGGGTATTGGCGTGTCGGCGCACCGACTCGCTGGCACAGTCGCCGGTCTGGGGGGGGTAGGCACGATTGCCAGTGTTGACCTACGCCACCTTCACCCTGACTTGGTCGAAGAGTCGCTTAAATTCACCGACGAAGCCGAATACGACCGGCTTAACCTGATTGCCCTTGACCGCGAAGTCAAAGCCGCACTCAAGCTGGCCAACGGCAACGGCATGGTGTCGGTTAACGTGATGAAGGCCGTGGCCTCTCACGCTGACTACGTCCGCCAAGCCTGCGAATCCGGTGCACAGGTTGTCACCATGGGCGCGGGCTTGCCGCTCGACCTGCCGGAAATGGTCGCCAACTTCCCTGACGTGGCCTTGCTGCCGATTTTGTCCGAGGCACGGGGCATCGCCATCGTGATTAAGCGGTGGATGAAGAAAAACCGCCTGCCCGATGCCATCGTGATTGAGCATCCCAAATATGCGGGGGGGCATTTGGGTGCCGCAAAAAAAGAGGACATCAACGATGACCGCTTTAACTTTGACCGCGTGCTCGAAGAAACCTTCGCCCTGTTCAAAACCCTAGACCTTGAACGTGAACAAATTCCGCTGATTGTCGCGGGCGGGGTGAATAGCCACGAAAAAGTCAAAACCTACCTCGGCTGGGGCGCAGCCGCCGTGCAAGTGGGCACGCCCTTTGCCGTCTGCCAAGAAGGCGATGCCGCGCCAGAATTCAAAAAAGTGCTGGCCGAAGCCAAGTCCGAAGACATTGTCGAATTTATGAGCGTGGCCGGTTTGCCAGCACGGGGCGTACTCACCCCCTTCCTCAAAAGCTACCTGCGCCGCGAAACAATCCTCCAAGCCAACGCCAAGCCCGACCCCCGCCGCTGCACCCAAGCCCTCAACTGCTTGGCCGTGTGTGGGCTGCGAGACGGCTTGCCCAAGGTGGGGCAGTTCTGTATCGACCTCAACTTGGCCGCCGCGTATCGGGGCGACCTCCGCAAAGGGCTGTTCTTCCGTGGCTCGGAAAGCGTACCGTTTGGGGCGGAAATCCGCAGTGCGCGAGAAGTCGTTGAATATCTGCTGACAGGGGTCAAACCCGCCGACTTGCAGACGGCCTAATCTGCTTTTCCCCGCCGCTACCGTAGCCATGACACGGCGCGGCGCGGCGGGCTTGGTTTTTGGGTACACAGTTCAAAGTTGTGTAATGGTGTCTTAAAACAAGCCGCATCCCTGATTCGCAGGGCGTGCGGCATTTTAATTTCTGCTGCCGATGATTTTTCAAAGCTGCAATCCTGCGACAGGGGTCGTGGGCTTTACCCGCCCCGCTTGGACCCCCGCCCAGCTAGAGTCCTGCTTGGCACAGATGCGGGTCGCCCAACGGACTTGGCGTACCACGCCCGTCGAAGACCGCTGCGCCGGCTTGCTGCGCCTCAGCCAGTTGCTGCTGGCACACCAAGCCCCGCTGGCCGAAGCGATTTGCGCCGAGGTCGGCAAGCTGCTGCCCGAGTGCCACGCCGAGGTCGAAAAAGCCGCGCGGCTGTGCCACTACTACGCCGAAGTCGCCCCCTCCCTGCTCACCCCCCAAGCCATCCCGACCCTCGCCAGCCGCTCTGGTGTCTCGTTTGACCCGCTGGGGGTGGTGCTGGCCGTGATGCCGTGGAATTACCCTGTGTGGCAGGTGCTGCGCTTTGCCGTACCAGCTTTGGCAGCGGGCAATGGCTGTCTGGTCAAACCCGCCCCCTCGGTGCCGCAAACCAGCGCGTATCTGGCCGAACTCGTCGCCGAAGCCGGTATCGCCCCCTTTGCGATGGCATGGCTTGCCCCCGCCCAAGTCGAAACCGCCATTGTCGGCTGCGATGCCGTGGCCTTTACCGGCTCCACCCAAACCGGCAGCCATATTGCCGCGCTGGCAGGGCGGCATATCAAAAAAAGCGTGTTGGAATTGGGCGGCAGCAATGCCTGCATTGTGCTGGCCGATGCCGATGTCCCTCTTGCCGCCCGTGAAGCCGCCCTATCGCGCTTTCGGGATGCGGGGCAATCGTGCAACGCTGCCAAGCGGATGATTATCGTGCCGGAAATCGCCGAGGCTTTTATCGCTGCTTTTGTCGCCGAAGCCCGCAGCCTCGTGTGTGGCGACCCCACCGACCCCCGCACCACCCTTGCTCCCTTGGCGCGGGCAGATTTGCGCCGCTTGGTCGCCGCGCAAGTCGAAGATGCCTTGCTGCATGGGGCGGTGGATGTGCTCGGCAGTCCCTGCCCTACCGGTGCGGGGTTTTTCTACCCTGCCACGGTGTTGGACCACGTCAGTCCGGCATGTCGGGTCTACCACGAAGAGGTCTTTGGCCCCGTTGCCACCGTGCTCCGCGCCAAGGATGAAGCCGATGCGATTCGGCTGGCCAACGACACACCATTTGGGCTGGGCGCGAGTCTTTACAGTGCCGACCTTGCCAAAGCCGAAGCCCTTGCCGCCGAGCTGGAAGTCGGCAGCGTGTTTATCAACCGCCACACCAGCTCCGATGTGCGCCTGCCCTTTGGCGGGGTCAAGGCTTCTGGCTATGGGCGCGAGTTGTCCGAATTTGGGCTGTATGAATTTGTAAACGTCAAAACCTATTGGCAGCGATAGGTCATTCGGGTCGTGGGGGCGCGTCGCTTTTTTCGCCCCGCTGTAAAAACCGGAACGCAAACACCGCTTGGGAGTAAAATCTCGCGCTTTTACAGCTTGTTAGTGTCTGGCCTGTGGTGGATAGCAGGTGCGGCGCAACACCCCCTCTTGCGATGACTGATTCCTCTCTTCTCCCTCCTGCGGCGACCGACACCGAAGCCGCCCGCCACAAAGCCACGCTGCAAGCCAATAAGCTGACCAAGCGACTACGCCACCACACCGGCGATGCCATTAACGATTTCAACATGATTGAATCCGGCGACCGCGTGATGGTGTGCTTGTCGGGCGGCAAAGACAGCTATGCCTTGCTGGATATTTTGCAAGGCCTGCAAAAATCCGCCCCCATCGACTTCAGCCTGATTGCCGTCAATCTCGACCAAAAGCAACCCGGCTTCCCCGAGCATGTTTTGCCCACCTACCTAGACAGTTTGGGCATTGAATACCGGATTATCGAAGAAGACACCTACAGCATCGTTAAGCGGCTGATTCCCGAGGGCAAGACCACCTGTAGCCTGTGTTCTCGGCTGCGGCGCGGTATTCTCTACCGTGTGGCCGACGAAGTGGGCGCGACCAAAATTGCCCTCGGCCACCACCGCGATGACATCCTGCAAACCCTGTTCCTCAACCTGTTTTACGGCGGCAAGCTCAAGGCCATGCCGCCCAAGCTGTTGTCGGACGATGGTCGCCATATGGTGATTCGCCCCTTGGCCTACTGCCGCGAAAAAGACCTCGAACGCTATGCCGCCCTGCGTGATTTCCCCATCATCCCGTGCAACCTCTGCGGCTCGCAGCCCAATTTGCAGCGGCAGGTGATTAAAGAGATGCTGAACGATTGGGATAGACGCTTCCCTGGCCGGATTGAAACCATGTTCCGTGGACTGCAAAACGTCGTACCCTCGCACCTTGCCGACACCAGCTTGTTTGATTTTGCAGGGCTGGCCTTGGGCGGGGCACTGCCCGCAGAGGGCGGCGATACGGCGTTTGACCGCGAAGAATTTAGCGACCCCTCGCCCGACCCTGACGATGCCCCAGCCATCACACGCCGTTCGGTCATCAGTATTCTCGACTCGCGCCCCAAGGAGCCTCCGACGCATGGCTAGTTTTTTGCCTCAGCGGCTGTTTCGGCGCAAAAACAGTGAGCCTGCTGTCACTGTCAGCGAAGAAAACGGCATCCGCTCGCTGTATCTGGGCACGGACACCATCCAATCCTCGATGCGCTTGTCTGCCCCTGCCGAATTGGTCTTGACCTATACCCACGCCATGATGGCCTCGCTGCTGTTTACCCAGCCCCGCCGGATTTTGCATATCGGGCTGGGCGGGGGCAGTTTGCCGCGCTTTTGCCATGCGTATTTGCCCGAAGCGGTGAATGACGTGGTGGAGCTGCACCCCTCGGTCGTGGCGGTGGCACGGTCGATGTTCGCCCTGCCCGACGACGAACGGATGGTGGTGCATATTGGCGATGGTGTGGATTTTGTCAGCCGCGCCGAGCCAGTCTATGACCTGATTTTTTTGGATGCGTTTGATGGCGTGGATTTGATTCCCGCCATGGTCACCGAGCCGTTTTTTCACGAGTGCCGTATGGCCTTGGCAGCGCACGGGGTGTTGGCGGTGAATCTGTGGCGGGGTCACAAACACTATGCCCGCCATGTGTCGGCACTCCGCGCCGCGTTTGACGGCAACGTGCTGACCGTGCCCGCCGAAACCCATGGCAATGCGGCGGCACTGGGGCTGACCACCTCGGCCACGCCCCATAGCCTGCGCTGGGATGCCCTAGACACCCGCGCCACGGCACTGCAGCCCTTGGGCTTGGACTTTGCCGCCATGATTGCGGCGCTTAAACGCGACAATCCCCACACGGCTTCACGGCTGATGCCCACAGAACGAGGCTAGACGGATGCTGCTGGAACACTACGAAGCCGGTCTGCCCGCTGCCCGCCCCCACTTAACCAAATGGGCGCAGATATTCACCGATAGCCTCGGGTTTTTGTTGGCCAACTGGCTCGGCTTTTGGTTTGCCGAAGGCGTGCGCTATGCCGCCGCGTGGCCGGTGCTGCGGGCTCACCCCAGCATGATGCTTCGGCTGGCGGTGTGGGGTTTGTGGGTGTTTGCGCTGGTGGCGTGGTTTTGGTTGGTGCGTGGGCATTACACCCAGCACCGCCCCTTTTGGGATGAAACCCGCGATGTGTGCATTGCCCTGCTGGTGGCGGCGGTCGGCGAGGCAGCCTTGTTGTTTGTGATTCAAGCTCCTTTTTCGCGGCTGTGGTGGCTGACCACTTGGCTGGCGGCCTTGCCCATCCTGCTTCTTGGGCGGGCACTGTTACGCCGTGTGCTGACCCATCTTGGCTGGTGGCAACGCCCGATTTTGATTTTTGGCGCGGGTGAGAACGGCCAAGAAGCCTTTGCCGCCCTTAAAAGCGAACGCTGGTTGGGCTATCACGTCTTGGCCTTTGTCGTGCCCTGTGTCGATGCCCCAGAAGCAGAAAACCTTGGCATCAGTACCTTGATGGGCAAGCCGGTTATTTCGTATGTGCTAGACAGCCCTGCCCGCCCATTTTTGGCGCGTCTTAATCAGCCTGCGGTACTGATTGCGCTTGAACCGCAGCAGCTCGACATCCAGCAGCTCTTGGTACAGCGGTTTAGTGTGGCAGGGGCAGACATCAATATTGCCCCCCCGCTCAAAGGCTTGCCGCTCTATGGCACGGAGCTGACCCACTTCTTTAGCCACGAAGTCTTGCTGCTACGGGTGCAAAACAACCTCTCGCGTCGTGCTTCGCGCTTTATTAAGCGAACCTTTGACCTGTGTGTTTCCTCGGTGCTGATTGTCGGCTTGTTCCCCGTCTGGATAGGCTTGTTTATCGCCGCCCGCCGTGATGGTGGCCCAGCCACCTACTGTGCGCCGCGCTTGGGGCGAAACGGGGTGGATTTCCCCTGCTATAAATTTCGCTCTATGGTGCTGGATGCCGACACCTGCTTGCGTGAACACCTTGCCGCCCACCCCGAAGTGCAACCCGAATGGGAGCGTTTCCGCAAGCTGAAAGACGACCCCCGTGTGACGCGGTTTGGCGCGTTTGCCCGCCGCACCAGCCTAGATGAGCTGCCGCAGTTATTTAACGTGTTTAAGGGAGATATGAGCTTAGTCGGCCCCCGCCCCATTTTGCACGATGAAATTGAACGCTTTGGCGAGGACTGGGCGTTTTACCTGATGGCCCGTCCTGGCATTACCGGCCTGTGGCAAATCAGCGGTCGCAACGATGTGGACTTCGCCAGTCGCGTGGCCTTGGATTCGTGGTATGTGCGGAACTGGTCGCTGTGGTACGACATTGTGATTCTGATTAAGACCGTCAAAGTGGTACTAGCACGGGAGGGGGCATATTGAATGGTACGGTCAAAAACGCCACACAATGCCCAAGCGTGGTGCAAAACGCTTGCAGCTTGACCCTACCCCCCCCGTAAAATCACCCCCTCCCCTGACCCCTTGGTAACCCCACTACGCTATGATACATAAGCGTTTTAACCCAAAGCCGTACAAGAAAACGCCTGCCTTTTGTGTGCGTCATTTTTTGTATGGTGGTCTCGCTTATTTTGTCTGCGCCGCTTCGAGCGCGTGGGCGGTATTGCCGGATGCGGGTCGCTTGTTGCAAGAACAAATCCCCACCCCCAGCGCACCGCTGCCCTCTTCTCCAGCAAACCTTGGCCGCCCGCCTGCGCCCACCGCCGCCGCGCCCAAAGCCACCGAAGAAACCGTTATTTACATTGGCACTTTCCGGTTTTCCGGCGGCCTCGACAAGCTCTCCCCCGAGGAACTTCAAACGTGGATCAAGCCTCATACCGATAAGGGGATGACGTTTTCCGCGCTGAAAAAAATTGTCGATAACCTCAGCCAGTTCCTGCGCAGCAAAGGCTACGGCTTTGCCCGTGCCTATCTTCCTGCCCAAGAAATCAAAGACGGCGTGGTGGACATTACGATTTTGCTTGGGCGGATTGAGGGCGGCAAAAAGGGCGACGGCATTGCCATTCAGGGCGGCGAGGGGCTGCGGCTCAAAGAGGAACGGGTGCGTCAAACACTGGCCGCAGCCACCGTCTCCCAAACGCCGTATCTCAAGGTTGAAGGGCTGGAACGCGGGCTGTTGCTGCTCAATGATTTGCCTGGCGTGAGTGCCCAAGCCAGCCTTGACCCTGGCAGCACACAGGGCGACACCAAGCTCCGTGTGGATATGGGCGAAGGCCGCTTGCTATCGGGGCTGCTGTGGCTAGACAACGCCGGCAACCGCTACACCGGCGAGGCACGGCTGAATGGGCAGCTCAACGTCAACGACCCCACCGGACAGGGCGACCAATTTTACGCCCAAGCCTCGGTGGCAGAGCGTTTTGGACTCGGCAAACTGGGCTATAGCCTGCCGCTGGGTTATGACGGGATGCGACTGGGCGCAAGCTATACCGCACTCGGCTACGAAGTCGGCAAGGCCTTTGCCGCGCTCAATAACCGAGGCACCGCCCAGACGTTTAACCTCAACGCCACCTACCCCATTGTCCGCCAGCGGGAACACAACCTCAGTGCCAACGTCAGCTATGACCTCAAAGCCATGCGCGACCAAAGCCTGGGGGTCACCACCAGCGATAAGCGGGTCGATACATGGAACGCCGGCATCAGCGGCAACGAAATGGACCGCTTGGGCGGCGGCGGCATGACCCAGTACGGGGTGTCGCTGGCTGTGGGCGAAGTTGATTTGTCCCGCGCGGGCGCAGCACTCACTGCCGACCATGCAGGGCCGAACACACAGGGCAACTACACCAAGCTGAACTACTCCCTGTCGCGGCTACAGCGGATTGACAGCAACTGGGCGGTATTTGGCGCACTCAATGGCCAGTTTGCCGATAGAAACCTCGACTCCTCCGAGAAATTTTTGCTGGGCGGGGCGAGCGGCGTACGCGCCTATCCCTCTGGCGAGGCCAGCGGCGACGAGGGCATGTTGCTCAACCTCGAAGTCCGCTACGACCTTCCCCTCCAAAGCCGCTGGGGGAATTGGCAGTTTGTTGGGTTTTACGACAAGGGGCAGGTTGCCCGCTACAAAACCGTGTGGGAGGGGCAAAACGCCTTCACCCCAGGCCAATCCAACCGCTACGGACTCAGTGGTGCGGGGGTCGGCATCAATCTGAGCAAAGGCGACAGCCACGCCGTCCGCTTTGCCTACGCGTGGAAAATCGGCGACAACCCTGGTGCGAGCATGACGGGGCGGGATTCGGATGGCACGCAAGACACTGGCCGCTTCTGGCTACAAACCTTGTTTTATCTGCAATAGACGGCGCACAGCCCTGCATGGGCACAAAAGGAACACACCATGAACCACTGCTATCGCCTGATTTGGAGTGCACCCGCCAACGCTTGGGTGGTGGTCAGTGAACTCGCCCGCAGCAAAGGTAAATCAAGCCGCAGCGTGGCACGGCTGATGGTGGTGGCGAGTCTGCTGGGCAGCAGCGCGTTCAGTCTGGCACTCGACCCGCGCACCCTGCCGGTGGGCGGCGTGGTCACGGCGGGGGCAGGCAGCCTCAACCAAGCAGGCACTGCCCTGACCGTCACCCAGCGCAGCCCCAGCCTGATTGCCGAGTGGAACAGCTTCAATATTGGCAGCCAAGCCAGCGTGAACTTTGTCCAGCCCAATGCCAGCAGCGTCGCGCTCAACCGTGTCTTGGGCGGCGACCCCAGCCAGATTTTTGGGCGGCTCAACGCCAACGGGCAGGTGTTTTTGCTCAACCCCAGCGGCGTACTGTTTGCCCCCAGCGCGCGGGTCGAAGCAGGCGGCTTAGTGGCTTCCAGCTTGCGGCTATCGGATGCCCATTTCCTCAACCAAAATTACCAGTTCACCGCTTCCGGCACGCAGGGCGACATCACCAACCAAGGGGAGATTCGGGCGGGGCAGATTGCCTTGTTGGGCGCACGGGTGCGCAACCAAGGCAGCCTGTTTGCCCCCCAAGGCAGCGTCGCGCTGGCAGCGGGGGACGCTGTTCGGCTAGACCTCGGCGGCGATGGCCTGATTCAGGCCACCGTCACCCAAGCCGCCGCCCAAGCCCTCGCAGAAAACACCGGCCGTATCCAAGCCCCTGGGGGGCGGGTCAGCCTCAGCGCAAAAACCACGGGCGATGCCTTGGCCACTGCCGTCAATACCGACGGGCTGATTCAGGCGCACGGGGCGCGTGCTGCCGAAGGGCGGATTTTCTTAGACGCAGGCGACACGGGCCGCGTGCAAGCGGCCGGCACACTGGATGTCAGCAACCCCAGCGGCAAGGGCGGGCGCATTGTCGTTACGGGTGACAGTGTCCAGATTGCCGAAGGCGCACGCCTCACCGCCACCGGCGCGACGGGCGGCGGGGAGATTGCCGTCGGCGGAAGCTGGCAAAACACCGACCCCAGCCTCCACCAAGCCCGTTATACGTGGATTGCCCCCAGTGCCGTTCTGGATGCCTCTGCCACCGAGCGGGGCACAGGGGGCAGCGTAGTGGCGTGGTCTAACGTCAACCTAGCAGGGGGCGCGACCCGTGCTTATGGCACCTTTCTAGCCGATGGCGGGGCACTGGGCGGCGATGGGGGGCGCATCGAAACCTCGGGGCACTGGCTAGACACCCAAGGCGCGCGCGGCCATGCCCGCGCCCCACTGGGCAAGGCTGGTGTATGGCTGTTTGACCCTTACGATGTGGTGATTGGCGGCGCGGCCTCGGCCAATGGGGCGTGGTCAGGCGCGGTGCCGGATGAATGGACCCCTTCGGCGACCAGCTCCACCCTTGCTGCTGCAGACATTGCCGCCAAGCTGGCAGCAGGCACCGATGTCACCATCACCACCACGGGGGTGGGGGTGGAGGCGGGCAACATTACCGTCAACAGCCCGATTACCGCCAACGTCACCGCCGCCACCACGCTTCGGCTCACCCCAGGCGCAGGGTGGACGGCGGGCTCTAACTTCATTAATGCCGACATAACCAATACCGGCACCAGCCCGCTGCACCTTGATTTCACCCCTGCGGGCTCCGGCGGCACCACCCTCAATGCCAACCTCAACACAGGGGGCGGCAACCTGACCGGCACAACGCTCTCGGTGACCGGCAATCGCAGCATTCAAACAGGGGGCGGGGCGGTTTCTTTTCCCCAAACCATCACCTTGGGCGGTGATTTAAGCCTCAGCTCTGGCGGGGGCAATGTCGTCCTCGGCTCAAGCACAAAAAACATCAACAGCGCACCGGCCACCGCCTACGCCCTGACCGTCGATGCGGGCGCAGGCAATATTGACCTTGGGCAGATTGGGGATACCGCCCCCCTGTCTAGCCTCCACGTCACGGCAGCCACGACGACCCTCAAGGGCGGCAACGTCACCACCACCGGCACGCAAACCTATGTCAGCAACCTGAACCTACCCGCAACCGTCACCACTCTGACGCAAACCACCGCGCCTGATTTTGTCTGGCAAGCGGGCAAAGCCATTTCCTATACCGGAACGGGGGGGTGGCTCACCTTTCAGACCCCAGGCAGTATTATTTTTAATGCAGGCAGCAGTATCAGCACGACGGGTGCCCCCATCTACACCCTACTAAACGCCGATTCGGGCGGCGTGGGCAATGGCTTTATCCGTCTGACCAACACCAACATCAACACCGCTGGGGGCACGCTCACGCTCAGCGGGGGCGTAAACGGCTGGGATTACGCCACGGGTAATGCCACCCAAGCCACCGGTGTCTTGCTGGAAGGTGCGACCCTCAGCACGCTGGGGGGCATTCTTACGGTACGAGGCAAAAGTGCGGCGGGGGCAGCCACAGGGGGCTACGCCGGCGGGATACGGATAGGCAGCACCGCCAGCACCCAAATCGACAGCGGCGCAGGCATTCTCACCCTCAGTGGCATCGCACGGGGCACGACGGGCGACAGTCATGGGGTCGAAATCGACAGCCGTGCAGCAGGGGTCAACCACACCATCAATAGCGTCAACGGGTTCAACGTAACAGGAGACAGCACCGCCGCGACAACCACCGGGGGGCGGACGGGCATCCTGATACATGGCGCAGCGGCGGGCGGCAGCAGCACGCTGACCGCCTCAGCAGGGCCTTTTACTCTGACCGGCACCTCTAGCGGCACCGCGCCCAGCGCAGGGCAAGAAGGCATTATCCTGAATGGGGTGGTTGATGGCGGCACCGGTAATCTCACCCTTGCAACGTCCAACCTGCTGGCCGCCAATACCGGCAGCGAAACCAGCGCAACGGCACGGGGAACGGGGACGCTGACCGTCAAGCCCACCGTAGCAGCTTCGGTGGGGGTTGGTGCCGCCGCAACCGGCGACTTGCTGCTGACGGAGGCCCTGCTCAGCACATTTCAAGATGGCTTTCGCTATGTCACCCTTGGCGACACCGCCAAAACCACCACCCTCACGGTCAACACCACCCGCACCTTTACCGATAGCTTGGCACTGGTGAACAGCGGCACCTCGCCGATGGTGCTGAATTCGACCGTGGATGTTGGCGGCAATACCCTGACCCTGACCAGCGGTGGGACGGTATCGGGCAGCGGCAATATTCTGGCCGATAAGCTGCTGCTCAATGGCAGCGGCGACTACACCCTCGCCACCGCCACCGGCCATCGGATTAACACCATTGCCGCCGCCACCCCGAATACGGTTGATTTTATTAACCAGCAGAGCTTTGAAGTCGGCACCGCCAGCCCACCCAGCAACGTCGCCGTTGAAGGGGTGAGTACCGCGACCGCCGTCACCTTAGAAGCCAGTGGCGCAGCCTCTAATTTCACCGTAACCAAAGGGGTGAATACACCACTTATGACGCTGGTCGCGGGGGGGCTGTTTAATAATGTTGGGGGCGGGGCAGGTCGTTATCTGATCTATGCCGGCGACCCCACCACCTCCAATATCGGTGTAACAGGCCCTGGATATAACAAACACTATAACCAAACTTATGTGCGCGGTAGCACCCCTGCCTATGCCAGCAGCGGCAGCTGGGGCTTCTTCCGTACCACACCGACGCTGACCGTTTCCGCCGTCGATGCCACCAAGGTCTACGGCACGGCGGTCTCCTCGGCAGACTTGCTTGGCTATACCGGCTTTATTGATGGCGACACGCTCACCAATACGAACCTCTCAGGCAGCGCGGGGTTTGCGCTCACGGGGACATCGTCTGGCTCTGGCAACCATGTAGTGGGGGCGCATACCGCCACCCTATCTGGGCTGGGCTCACTGGCCAATGCGCTGGGCTATGCCTTGCAAATCGGTGCCACCACCACCTCGACCCTGACTGTCACCCCCAAGCCGCTGGATGTCAGCGTCACCACCCAAAACAAGACCTACGATGCCACCCCCAATGCCACGATTAGCGGTACCAGCATTGCCCCCATCGCGGGCGATGTCCTGACCCTCGGTGGCGGGGCGGCGACCGTAGCGGCCTTTGCCAGCAAGCAAGTGGGGGTCAACAAGCCGGTCACCCTGACCAGCGCAAACTACAGCTTGAGCGGAGCCGATGCCGGCAATTACACCCTCGTCCAGCCGCTGGCCAGCACAGCCGACATCACCCGCGCCACCATTACCCTCTCGGGCATCACCGCAGACAACAAAGTCTATGACCGCACCACCAATGCCACCTTTACCGGCGTGCCACTGTTGACTGCCTTAGCGGGGGATGTGGTGACCTTGGCGGGTGTGGGCAGCGTCGCCTTTGCCGATAAAGCGGTCGGCAATGGCAAGCCCGTAGACCTTAGCGGCTATGTATTAGGCGGGATAGATGGCTCGAACTACATGCTGCCAACACTCTCGGCCAATATCACGCCTGCCCCACTGACCATTACCGGCGTGACAGGGGTCAATAACAAGGTCTATGACGGCACCCCCATCGCCAGCCTGATGGGTGCGCCGAATGTCACCCCGATTGCGGGGGATACGGTCACGGTGACCGCTACGGCTCAGTTTGCCGACAAGCAAGCTGCCGTGGGCAAGGTGGTGCCGGTGACTTACCTCTCGGCAGGGGCGGATCTCGGCAATTACACCGTCACGCCCGCCGTGGGCAGCACCAGCTTTACCGCCGACATTACCCCCCGCCCTCTGACCGTCACCGCGACCGGTGTAAACCGCGTCTATACCGCCACCACTGCCGCCACGCTCAATTACAGTGATGACCGGATTGGCGGCGATGCGCTGACCCTGTCCGGCACGGCCAGCTTTGCCGACAAGATGGTGGGCAATGCCAAGCCGATTACGCTGGCGGGCTTTGCCTTGGGTAGCGGCGGCGATAACGGCAACTACGCCCTCGCCGGCCCTGCCCCCAGCGGCATGACCGCCAACATTACCCCTGCCACCCTGAGCATCACCGGCCTGTCTGCCGCCAATAAAACCGTGGATGGCAACACCTCGGCCACCTTGGTCGGCACGGCCACCGTCCTGCCTTTGCTCACCGATAGCGTCACCCTCAGCGGCGCAGGGGTGGGCACGTTCTCCGACAGTGCCATCGGGGCGGGTAAAGCCGTCTCGGTGGCGGGCTTGAGCTTGGCCGCAGGAGGCGATGCCAGTAACTACATCCTCACGCCGCTGGCGCTGACCGCCAGCATTACCGCTGTGCCGCCACCGCCGCCTCCACCTCCACCGCCGGTTGTGGTGCCACCGGTTGTCGTACCGCCCGTTGTCACCCCACCGGTCGTAGTGCCGCCTGTGGTCACCCCGCCTGTGGTCACCCCACCGGTCGTAGTGCCGCCTATTGTTACGCCGCCGGTGGTCACTCCACCGATCGTGGTGCCGCCGGTCGTTACGCCCCCAGTGACCCCGCCGCCGGTCGTAGAGCCACCCGTCATCACCCCGCCGGTCGTGATGCCGCCGGTCGTCTCCCCTCCGGTGACCACCCCACCCGTCGTGGTGCCGCCTGTGGTTACTCCGCCAGTTGTCACCCCGCCGATCGTGGTGCCGCCGGTCGTAACGCCGCCTGTGACCACCCAACCAGTCGTGGAGCCCCCAGTCGTCACCCCTCCTGTGACCAGCCCGCCGGTCGTAACGCCACCTATTGGTGTCCCACCAGCCACCGTCACCCCACCTGAAACATCACGCCCCGCAGTCGTGACACAAATTAGTGTCACGACACCTTCGGTGAGTACGAGTGTTGGCACCCAATTAACAGGAAGTAACCCAAGTCTCACCCCGCCGCTGGGCGCAACAACCTTACCCACCCCCAGCACCCCCTCTACGCCCTTGTTTTCGCTCAGCCCGACACCGCCTTCGCGTGCACAGCCAGACCTCACCACACGCCAAGGCGACCTGAGCCTGAACTCCACCTCGTTGAGTGCGCTGGCCAAAATCACCGCCCAAGACCGCACCACCACGCTGTCGCTGAGCACCACCAGCAGCGGCGCACCGGCGCAAACGTCGTCTATTTCGGTATTTTTGTCGGATGGGCAAGTCACGCGGCTAGAAGGGAGCTTCAGCCTGATTGACCGAGGCAGCAGCCTCTCGCTGACTCCCGTCTTGGCCGGTGCAGCCACGCTACAGCCCCGCCAAACCAAGGGAGAAGCCGAGGGCTCGCAGCACTTTACGGTGGGCTTGCCCGATGGCGGCAGTGTGTCGATTAGCGTGTCGATGCGCCAAGACAGCGTGTTGCAGATTAAGGTCAATGCGGGGGGGCAGCAGCTGGATACCGTCGCCATTACCTTGGCCGGCATTGCTGTGGCGAAGCGCGAACTGGGTATTGCCTCCAGCAAAATCAGCGCGGTGGTGATTACGCAAGGAGAGCATCGCGGTTTACAAGCGGCACGTCCTTAGAAGCTGTTTACGATCTGCGAGACTCGGGTGATCCTGCGTTGAAATTCACAAAAAAATGCGTGTGGATTCAGTCCCAACGGCCTTTTTTCTGAATTTCGCCTTGGCAACCCCTGCGCCATTGAGATGGTAAACAGGTTCTGAGAGGTAGGGCTTGTTTTTCTGTCCACGCCGCCCCCACCGTGGGGGACGGTGGGGGCGGCGGCTAGGCGACACGAATATTCTTGGTAGCGGAATCCGTGGACTTGCCCATTTGGGGGCATCCGTTTTTTGTTTTGGGGGGATACCCCCGAACATACCCCCAATTTTTGTGGCT
>ERZ650306.831-NODE-831-length-18693-cov-10.027846_pt1 | contig 18693 bp, 10 predicted proteins | sample MGYA00376242_ERZ650306 | MGnify/ENA primary metagenome ERZ650306 (study PRJEB26733, sample SAMN07839244) | wastewater metagenome | biome: urban; feature: wastewater treatment plant; material: waste water | place: USA: North Carolina | collected 2016-03-31 ... | reverse complement strand
AAGCTTCCCAGTCTTTCCAAATTTTATTGAGTTTTTCTTCGTCAAGATTATTCTTTTTACCACCTTCTAGAAATTTTGGATACATTTTATCAAGCACATCTTTCTGCTTTTTACCCATTGCTTTTCTCAACGTATCCGCTTCACCTTTGGTGAAATTCGCCAATTTCTGAGAAAGCAACATTACCTGCTCCTGATAAACCGTAATTCCGTAGGTTTCTTTTAAATATTCTTCGGTTTCTGGTAAGTCGTAAACAATTTCTTCTAAACCGTGTTTTCTGTTGATGAAATTCGGGATGTATTTTATTGGTCCCGGTCTGTACAAAGCGTTCATCGCAATTAAATCCGCAAAAACCGTAGGTTTCAGTTCGCGCATGTATTTTTGCATTCCCGCACTTTCATACTGGAAAATCCCAATCGTTCTTCCTTCTTTGAAAAGTTCGTAGGTTTTTTTATCATCCAACGGAATTTCATCCGTATTGATTTCAATTCCGTGACGTTGTTTAATGAGTTTTATCGCATCTTTAATAATGGTTAAAGTCCTTAACCCTAAAAAGTCCATTTTCAACAAACCAGCACTTTCTGCCACAGAGTTATCAAACTGTGAAACCAAAATTCCTGCATCTTTTGCAGCGATAGAAATCGGGACTAAATTCGAAATATCTTCTGGCGTAATAATCACACCACAAGCGTGAATTCCGGTATTTCTGATGCAACCTTCCATTTTCTGTGCCGAAGCCAAAACTTGATGTCTAGAATCATTCGGATTCGCTAAAATCGCCTTCATTTCTTCGGCTAAAGGTTTATCTTCTGGTTTTAATTTTTCTGGTTTATTGAGTGCTTTTGCAATATTCATTCCCGGAGTTTCAGGAATTAATTTCGCAATCGCATTCGTATCAGGAATCGAAACATCCAAAACTCTTCCCGCATCTTTAATCGCTGATTTTCCGCCGAGAACAGAATACGTAATAATCTGTGCCACGTTCATTTGTCCGTATTTTTCAATTACCCATTTGATAATAGCATCTCTACCTTCATCATCAAAATCGATATCAATATCGGGCATCGAAACACGCTCTGGATTCAAGAAACGCTCAAAAAGTAAATCATATTTAATCGGATCTACATTGGTAATTCCGATACAATATGCAACGGCAGAACCTGCTGCAGAACCACGACCAGGCCCAACTGAAACGCCCATTTTTCGGGCTTCGTTACAGAAATCCTGAACAATCAAGAAATAACCAGGATAACCTGTATTTGCAATAACTTCAAGTTCAAAATCTAATCTTTCTCTGATTTCATCGGTAATTTCTTCGTATTTTTTCTTTGCACCTTCGTAAGTCAGATGTCTTAAATAGGCATTTTCGCCACGTTTTCCGCCGTCTTTTTCATCTTCTTCACTTTGAAATTCTTCTGGAATATCAAATTTTGGAAGCAAAACATCACGCTTTAAAGTATAAGGTTCAAATTTTTGTAAAAATTCAGAATAAGCTTCGAAAGCATCTGGAAACTGACGAAAAGTTTGCTTCAATTCTTCAGGATTTTGCACATAATAATGATCATTGGCTAAACCTTTTCGTTTTCCAAAACCTTTACCAATAGGCGTAGAAACTCTTTCTCCGTCTTTGATGCAGGCAATAATATCTTGAATTTTAGCATCTTCTTTTTTGGTATAAAAAGTTTCGTTTTGTGCTAGGATTTTCACGTCGTGTTTATCTGCCAAATCGAGTAAAACTTCATTCAAATGCTCTTCGTCTGGTAAATCGTGATTTTGAATTTGAACATAGAAATCATCTCCAAATTGTTCCTTCCACCAAAGGAAAACTTCTTCACCTCTTTGTTCACCAAAATTGAGAATCGCATTCGGAACATCGCCATAAATACCAGAAGTTACGGCTATTAAATCTTCTTTAAATTCTGCAATTTGCTTTTTAGAAATCCTCGGAACTCCCGCATAAAAACCATTGGTAAAACCTAAACTCGAAAGTTTGGCTAAATTTTTATATCCTTTGAAATTTTTCGCCAAAAGAACCATATTCGTTCTTCTGTCCGGATCATCTTTGGTAAATTGTTTTTGCTCTGGTCTTTCGGAAATATAAAATTCACAACCGAGAACAGGAACTAATGGAGTTTTAGTAAATTCTTCGCCTTCGGCTTTCTTTTTTTTGATATCTCCATTGTATTTTTCAACTTCGGAAACAAATTTAAAAGCACCCATTAAATTCCCTAAGTCAACCATTCCTACTGCTTTGAAATCGTTTTCAGCAGCGGCTTTTATCAATTCATTAAAATGAGAAGTTGCCGAAAGCGTAGAGTAAATGGTGTGATTATGAAAATTGAAATAATCGCCGATTTCTACCTCATCGGTATCGCCAAAATCTGCGGTAGATTTTTTCTTTTTAGAATCTGCAACCTGTCTTCTGATAACAATATCAAAAGGTTTTATGGGTTCGCTCCAAATTTTCTGAAAATGTTGAAATTGCTCATCATTCCAAAGCATTTTTTCAGCAGGAATAATGTTTTTTCTTGCCATTTCGAAGAAAATCTGCGCCGTTGCATTTACGTCGGCTGCTGCATTGTGCGCTTCATCAAACTGGTAACCGTATAATTTTTCGAAAAGCTCTCCTAATTTTGGAGATTTAAACCTTCCTCCTCTTCCTCCTGGTAAAGCGCAGAAATCCGTTCCCAATTCCATTGTATCTGCTTTGGGAATTTCTTGTAGATTGTTTTCTATATTTTTTCTAAAAAATTCTGCTCCTACAATATTGTAATCAAAAATAATATTGTGCCCGACTCCAACTTTGGTTTTCTCTAATGCTTTTTTGAATTCTTCTAAAACCCAAGCCAAATCTTTACCTTCTTCTATCGCCATTTTGGTAGAAATCCCGTGAATTCTAGTCGCATTAAAAGGGATATCATAGCCTTCAGGTTTTATGATATAGTCTTGATTTTCAATTAATTTACCTTCTTCATCGTGTAATTGCCAAGCAATCTGCACCATTCTAGGCCAATTATCTGAATCTGAGAGTGGTGCGTTATAATTCAGTGGTAAACCTGTGGTTTCAGTATCAAAAACTAAGTACATTCTTTAGAAAATTTGCTCAAATTTAATTGAAAAAAATCAATAAAAAAATAGAAATGAGATAGAGATGAAATCAATATTAAAAAAATTGAAAAAGCCTTTCAGAAATTTCCGAAAGGCTTTTTACATATTAATCCTAAATTTTATTCTTTTAATTTTATCTAATCTCTTAGATATGGTAATATTTTCTTGTAAAAAGAAAAAACAAAACGATGATAATTACTTCTACATTAAATTCAGCAATCATGACATATAAAATAAAAACTTTTCGTACAGAATAAAAAATAAAATTTCGAAGTCAACCAAAACTTCATTATTAAAACAAATGGGAAGAAAAATAATCTTCTTTATCCTGAAAAACATTCATTATTGAAAAGTTCAAAAAAATCTCAAAATGATGAAAAAACAAAACAGAAAACACAGAAGTTGCAACAATGTTAAAATCACAAAAACTTTTTCAATAATAAAGAACTAAATATGAGCAAAATGAGAACAGAAGATTACCAAAAGGTAAAATCTGTATTCAAAATTCTTTAATAAATCAAAATTTCAAAAAATATTTCTCTGGTTGTTTTTTCAATAAAAAATAAAAACTATTTCGTCAAAAATCACATCTCTGAGTAAAAGCAATTATCCATCGTTTTAATTTCAATAACCAATTATTGTTTATTACCCGAGGCAAAGATAGGGTATTTAATTTTAATTATACAAATTTTTAAGCCTTACCCCTATTAAAATTAACATTAAATTAATATAAAATAGCTTTTTTAATGAAAATACCTCATAAAAATAGGGGTGCTTTTAAAAAATACTATTTCCAACCTCCACCAAGCGCTCTATATAATTCTACGCCAGCCTGCAATTTTGCATATTCTGCATTGGCAATATTAATCTCAGCATTCAATTGATTTACATTGGCATTAAGTACTTCTATATAATTTGCCATTCCATAATTAACTAATTCTTGAGAATACTCCACTGATTTCTTATAAGCTTGCATTTCTTTTTTCTTAAGTGCTATAAACTGGTCTTGTGCATTATACATTTTCAAAGCATCAGACACTTCATTTCCCGCATTTAGAATACTTTTTCTAAAAGCTAAATAAGCTTTTTCTTGATTAGCTAAACTTACATCGTAATTGGTTTTAATCTGTCTTTTATTTAAAATAGGTTGTGCCAAACCTGCTACCAAAGATGCAAACAAAGAATTTCCATTAAAAAGATGATCTATATCTACCGACTGCAAACCCGTATTTCCTGTTATTTTTAAAGTACAATTAACTTAACCTGTTTAGATTTTTTACCTTGTTTTAGATATTTTTCTAAAGTTGGCAACTTTTCGCCGTTAGAAAGTTTTTGTTTTTTTAAATCTTTGAATAACGTCTCAGAAATTTCTAATTTATTAATATGTTCATCGTGGTTTATTACCAAAACACCATCCTTGGTCATCCTTACATCAAATTCGCTCCCATAGATTTTTAATTCTTGAGCATTTTTAAGTGATTGAATGGAGTTTTCTGCCGTAATTGAATTGGTCTTCCAAAAACCTCTATGTGCGATAATTTGAGTTTGTGCTGACATTATAGTAAACATCATAATGAGTAAAGCTATGATAATTTTTTTCATTTTATTATTATTTGGTACAAATCTAATGAGTCTTAACCTTCAAAAAAAATAATCCATTTCCTAATTTAAAGAATAGTATTAAAATTTATTCTTGATCTAATTAAACAGACTCTAACTTTCTCTTAAAAACATCCAACAAATTTCCCTATTTTTGCTTGAAAACCTCAGAATAAAATGCCTGAAAACATTCAACAAAAAATAGAAGAACTTCGCGAAGAACTTCACCAGCATAATTACAATTATTATATTCTAGACGAACCTAGCATTTCTGATTTTGAATTTGATTTAAAATTAAAAGAATTGCAGGATTTAGAATTAGCACATCCAGAATTTTATGATGCCAATTCACCAAGTTTGCGTGTTGGTGGTGGTGTTACCAAAAATTTCCCTACGGTACAGCATCAGTTTAGAATGTATTCTCTAGATAATTCTTATGATTTTAATGATTTGGAAGATTGGGAAAACAGAATCTTAAAAACCGTCGAAAACGAAGAAGTAGAATTTGTAGCCGAACTAAAATACGACGGTGCTTCTATCTCAATTTTATTTGAAAATGGTGAACTGAAACAAGCTGTAACCAGAGGCGATGGTTTTCAAGGCGATGAAATTACCAATAATGTGCGAACTATTTCGGATGTTCCGTTGAAACTAAAAGGCGATTTCCCGAACCGTTTTTTCATCAGAGGCGAAATTTACCTTACCAAGAAAAATTTTGAAAAAATCAATAAATCACGAGAAGAAGAAGGCTTAGATTTATTTATGAATCCAAGAAATACCGCTTCTGGAAGCTTGAAAATGCAAGATTCTGCGGAGGTAAGAAAACGTTCGCTTTCGGCGGTTCTCTATCAATATATAGCCGAAGAATTTCCTGCGGAAACGCATTGGGAACTTTTATCAAAAGCCAAAAAATGGGGATTTAAAGTTTCGGAAGATCAAGCAAAATTGTGCAAAAATTTAGAAGAAGTAAAAAATTTCATCAATTATTGGGATAAAGAACGCCATAACCTTCCTTTTGAAATTGACGGAATTGTACTGAAAGTCAATTCATTGAACCAACAAAAACAATTAGGTTACACTGCGAAATCTCCACGTTGGGCAATGGCTTACAAATTTAAAGCCGAAAAAGTAGAAACCGAATTACTGAGCGTTTCTTACCAAGTGGGAAGAACAGGCGCAATTACTCCTGTTGCGAATCTTAAACCTGTACTTTTGGCAGGAACTACCGTAAAAAGGGCGAGTTTGCACAATGAAGACATCATCAAAAAACTAGATTTGCACGATGGCGATTTTGTATATGTAGAAAAAGGCGGAGAAATAATTCCGAAAATTGTAGGCGTCAATTTAGAGAAAAGAACACTGCTTCAACAACCGATAGAATACATCAAAAACTGTCCAGAATGTGGAACAGAATTGGTAAAATTAGAAGACCAAGCCATTCATTTTTGTCCGAACGAAACGCATTGTCCGCCTCAAGTTGTCGGGAAAATGATACATTATGTTTCTAGAAAAGCTCTAAATATTGAAAATTTAGGAAGTGAAACCATCGAACAATTGTACCGAGAAAAATTGATTGAAAATGTAGCAGATTTCTACACTTTAAAAAAAGAACAACTCCTTCCTTTGGAGAGAATGGCAGAAAAATCTGCGCAAAATATTATTGACGGTGTCGAAAAATCAAAACAAATCCCGTTTGAAAAAGTATTGTACGGAATTGGTATAAAACACGTTGGCGAAACCGTTGCCAAGAAATTGGTAAAGAATTTTAATACAATTGAAGATTTAAAAAATGCTTCGGTAGAAGAATTGTGTCAGGTAGAAGACATCGGCGAAAAAATAGCGATTTCCATTACAGAATTTTTCAAAAATCCAGAAAATTTATTAATGATTGAACGTTTAAAAACTTACGGAGTTCAATTAAAAAAAGGTGAAAACACCAATGAAGTTTTAAGTAATGCTTTGGAAGGAAAAACCTTCCTTTTCACAGGAAAACTCTCACTTTTCACACGTGAACAAGCCGAAGAAATGGTAGAAAAACACGGCGGAAAAAACATTTCGGCGGTTTCTAAAAACCTCAATTATCTGGTTGTTGGCGAAAAAGCAGGAAGCAAACTGAAAAAAGCACAAGAAATTGGCACGATTGAGATTTTAGATGAACAACAGTTTTTGGATTTGATTGAAAATTGAAAATGGAGAATTGATAATGAAAATTTCGAAAATATTTTTGGTTTTAATTTTAATGTTCAATTTTGGTTTTGGACAAAGCTCTTTGAATAAACAATTAAAGAAAATAATTACAGAAACTGAAAAAAGAGCAAATGCCAAAATAACAGAAAATAGTACTGATAATAAATTATGGACAGACAATATCAAGCCTTTTAAAGAAAATGACACCATTTCTTTTTATACTACATCGAATCTTCCATTTTGTAAAAGTAAATTATTCATCTTTTATCCAAAGAATTTTCTTACAATCAATTATGGAGATGAATGTGATGAACCTCCTAGTATTTCGGTTGCAAAAACTAAATACAATTATAAAGTTAAAAAAAATTTGCTAACAGTATTTTCTTCAAACAAAAATATTATTTGTAGGTTAAAGATTATCAAAATAGAAAACTATCAACAAGAAAAATTCGGAAAAGATTCTTATAAACTTACCTTTTTAGTAATTCAATAATTTCCAAAAACTACCTCATCGAAGGTTGGATGAGGTAAATCATTATAATTTTCAGTAAAAACTCTTATTCACCGCTCAATTATTTCCTAAATTTGCAAAAAATTAGAAAAAATGGAGTTGCACCTAGACCGAACATTCAAGTATTATTGGTTAATGTTCAAAAGACACGATTTAGCAGCTGGTCTTACGGTTTTTTTGGTGGCACTTCCTCTTTGTTTAGGTGTTGCTTTGGCTTCTGGTGCACCACTCTATTCTGGGATTTTATCAGGAATCATTGGCGGAATTGTAGTTTCCGTAATTAGCGGTTCGCAATTGGCGGTTTCTGGTCCTGCTGCTGGTCTTACTACACTGGTTTCGGCAGCGATTATAAGCCTCGGAAATTTTGAAACTTTTCTTTTGGCAGTAATGATTGCTGGTGTTTTCCAAATATTACTTGGTGTACTAAAATTAGGCGTTTTCGCCAGTTATTTCCCAAGTTCGGTGATTAAAGGAATGATGGCTGCCATTGGTATTATTCTAATTTCAAAACAAATTCCGCTAGCATTAGGTTATAACCAACCTGACTTTTGGAGCAGTGGATTTATACAGATTTTTACCTCCAAAAATTTTCTTGGAAATATTGTAGATTTCAATTCTCATATCACCAGAGGAGCGGTTTTTATTTCGTTTATCTCTTTGGCGATTCTTATTTTCTTAAAACAACCCAAAAATAAGAAATACAACATACTTCCTGCTTCATTAGTGGTGGTGATTTTCGGGATTGTTATTAATTATCTTTTGACTTACTTCGGTTCTTCTTACGCACTGAAAACCAATCAATTGGTCAATATTCCTTCTAATATTTTTGCAGAACTTAAATTCCCTGATTTTACTAAAATTCTAAGCAATATTGAAATTTGGAAAAATGGTTTATTAATTGGTGTTTTGGCTACACTAGAAACCTTACTCAGCATTGAAGCAATGGATAAACTAGATAAACACAACAGAATTACACCAGTAAATCGAGAGTTAATGGCGCAGGGCGTTGGTAATTTTTTCTGTGGATTATTAGGTGCTATTCCTTTAACTGCTGTGGTAGTAAGAGGTTCTGCCAATATACAAGCTGGCGCTAAAACAAAGGTTTCATCATTTGTACACGGTGTATTTTTATTGCTTTCGGTACTTTTAATCCCGTTTTTGATTAATTTAATTCCGTATGCTTCGTTATCTGCAATTCTTATCCTCACTGGTTTTGGATTAACAAAAATTAAAATCTACAAAAGCTTATTCAACCTCGGTTGGAAACAATTTGTTCCTTTCATTATTACCATTGTTATTATTTTGGCGACAGATTTATTAATTGGTGTAAGCATTGGTCTATTAATTTCAATTTACTACATCATTAAAGAGAATTTCAAAGAAAGTTATGACTTAGAAAAAACTCATTATCAAGGTATTGACCAATATATTCTGAAATTACACAGCAATGTGACTTTCCTAAACAAAGTAGAAATTAAAAATACACTAGACAAAGTACCTCCCTATTCTTCATTAATTATAGATGGAACTAACATTCATTTTATAGACCACGATGTTTTAGAAATTATTTCGGATTTTGTAGTTAAGGCACACGATAGGCACATTCAACTAGAATTAATCCAAATACAAACGGTAGAAACTGCAGCGAGCACCCACTAAAAAATGCCTTCAAATAAATCTGAAGACATTCTTTGGTTAAATTTACTATGTATAATTATGAAGAGTACTTTATACTTCTGTATTAGCAATTTTTACTGCTAATTCATAGAGATTACCACCCATCAAAAACTTAATTCTTTCTCTCGTAGTAATTGTATTGATTTTTTTATCATCTACAATAATTATTCTATCACCAGCAGCGATATTCTGGTCAGACAAGATATCTTCTAGAAACATATCATTATCTGCTTCTTTCTTTTGAAATTGTAAAGATTTTGCCATTTCTTGAAAACCTTCGTCATAAGAATAATACACCTTATAATCACTGTAAGGAAGTTCTACTCTGAATGTTTTTTTATCAGCAATCAAATTGGCCTTAGGATTTTCCAGAGGATTATCTGCTCCATCTGTAAAGCCTATTTCTAATAATTCTCCTGCATTCTCTTTGGCAAAATTTTCTGCATCTTGATACGTTTCAAAATTGGTAACTATGGTGTAATTTTCAAACTTATATTTTTGTAATCTATCTTTAGTTTCCATAATTAAAATATTTTGTGGTTTGGTTAAGGCAAAGATATTGAGTACCAATAAAGTATATATTATAAAATTCTTCGTAATTTTTATAAAATTGTGAGATGAGATATTTTTCCTTAATTTTAACAACCAAAAATTTCTTAATAAATAATTCTAATACAATGCTAAAGAAAACATTAATAGCAGCATCACTATTCCAAGCGGTAGCGTTTTTTTCTCAACAATTTGGCGGAATGTGGATTCCTACTGAAATCAATGAAAAAGAGATGAAATCTCTGGGAATGAAAATCAATGCAACTGATATTTGGAGTACTCAAAAACCAAGTATAAAAGATGCGGTAGTACAATTTAACAGAGGTTGCACTGGCGAAATTATCTCTCCAAAAGGTCTTTTACTAACCAATCACCATTGTGGTTATAGTGCCATCCAAAGTCATTCTACAGTTGATAACGACCTGCTTTCTAATGGTTTTTGGGCTAAAAACAACAAAGGTGAACTCACTAATCCGGGAATGGTGGTAGATTTCGTAACAGATATTAAAGATATTACCAAAGAAATTCTAGGAAATACAACTGGACTAACCGACAAAGAACTCAATAAAAAAATTGAAGAAAATATTGATAATTACAGAAAATCTCAAAAATTAGAAGATTACCAAAGTATTTTGGTAAGACCTATGTTTGCAGGTAATAAGTATTATGCTTTTACGGTAGAGACTTTCAAAGACATTAGATTGGTAGGCGCGCCACCGCAAAGTATCGGTAAATTTGGTTCTGATACAGACAATTGGGTTTGGCCGAGACATACTGGTGATTTTTCAATCTTTAGAGTATATGCCAATAAAAATAACAAGCCTGCAGATTATTCACCAGACAATATTCCGTTTACGCCGAAACATTATTTGCCAATTTCTGTAAAAGATATTAAAGAAAATGATTTCACTTTCGTTTTCGGATTTCCGGGCAGAACCAATGAATATTTGCCAAGCATTGCCATCGAAAAAATTATTACCGATACCAATCCTGCTAGAATAGAAGTAAGAGACATCGCCCTAAAAACTCTTGACGAAAAAATGCGTGCAGATGATGCTACCAGAATTAAATATGCTTCTAAATACGCATCTGTAGCCAATTATTGGAAAAAATGGATTGGAGAAACCAAAGGATTAAAAAAATCTAATGCTGTTGCTAAAAAACAACAATACGAAAACTCTTTAATTTCGAAAAATCCAGAGATTAAAAACTCGCTTTCAGAATTTAATACACTGTATAATCAACAAGCGCCTTATGCACTAAACAACGCTTATTATACAGAAATCCTTAGAAATGCAGAAACACTTACATTAGCCAATCAATTCTATAGTTTTATTCAAGCTTATGAAGCGGGTAAAACAGACGAAAAATCGGTGAATTCTTTCAAAAACAGATTGTCTGCTTTTTACAAAGATTATGACGGAGAATTAGATGCTAAAGTTACCGCTAAATTATTAGCACTTTACGCCAATAAAACGCAACCCGAATTCTTACCAAAAGGTTTTGAACAATTCAAAGAGGTGAACCAAAATCTTCAAATTCTAGAAAATTGGAGCAGAAATTCTGTAATTTCTGGTAGAAATTCTGTGAATGGTGCTACCATGTATTCTGACATCAACAAAGTGTTTTCTAACCTTCCAGAATTGGTAAAAACGGTAAAAACTGACCCTATTTTTCAGACTTTAACCCAAATGAAAGAAACGTATTTATCTAAAGCAGATGATGAATTTATGACCTTGCAAGATAAAATAGATGCGCTACAAAAGAAATATTTAGCTCAGATGATGGCAGCAGATAAAGACCGAAAATTCTTTCCAGATGCCAATTCTACACTTAGAGTAACTTATGGTAAAGTAAAAGGTTCTAATCCTGCGGATGCCATTACTTACCACTACGAAACTACACTAGACGGTGTAATGGAAAAATATGTGCCTGGTGATTATGAATTTGATGTTCCAAAAAAATTAATAGAATTGTATAATGCTAAAGATTACGGAAATTATAAAAATTCTGCGGGTAAAATTCCATTAGCATTTACGGCGACCAATCACACCACTGGTGGAAATTCTGGAAGCCCTGCTCTAGACGCGAACGGAAATCTAGTAGGACTAAATTTCGACAGACAATGGGAAGGAACGATGAGCGACATTAATTACGACCCTAGATTTAGTAGAAATATAATGGTTCAAACGAAATACATTCTATTCATCATTGATAAATTTGCTGGTGCAAAATGGCTCTTAGATGAAATGAAAATTGTGAAATAAATAATTCAAAATTATATGTTGGAACGCGCCAAAAGGCGCGTTTTTTTTATAGATAAAAGCCTCAGAAATAATTCTGAGGCCAAAAAACACAAATGATAACTAGCTATGCTATAGCTGATACAAAGTTGCACACAAGTATCGCTTTTTCTCTTACAAAATTGTCATCCTAATTTTATGAAATTTCCATTTAATACCCAAAAATTTCTTCTAAAGTCACTTCTTTGAATTCTCCTAGATTCTCAATAGCTTTCATATCAAGGTTTTCCTTTTTACCAATCAATGCTACATTATACTGAACAGGTTTTATTTCTTGATGATAAAAGGCTGCCAAATCATCTATCGTAAGACATTCTATTTCGTGATATACATCTTTTCTGATATCGTGATAAATATCTAGTTTATTCAAATTCAAATAGTTGAAGAAAATATTAGTTCTGGTGATTCTGGTAGAAGCAATTTGTTTCAAAGCAGAATTTTTAGCATTTTCGAACTGCGCCGAAATTCTAGGCAAATCTTTCATCAAATCATCCATAGCATCTACCGCCAAATGCAATTTATTCGCCTGAGTGCCAATATAAGTAACCACATAATTATGCTTTCTTATCGCATTAGCATTGGCATAATTTACATAAGCTGAATACGCCAAACTCTTGCTTTCTCTTAGTTCTTGAAAAACCACAGAAGACAATCCTCGCCCGAAATATTCATTAAAAACATTAATTTTTCCAAAATTAGACGTATTAATTTCGTTAGCTCTACCAATTTTGCTCATTTCTACTTGCACCATATCATAATCGGTAAAAAATACCTTTCCTTGAGTTTCTGGTTCTGGAAAAATTCTAGCTTCGGGAATATCTAAAGTTGAAACTTCTATGTAATCATAAGCAATTGCTTTAAAACCTTCAAAATCTTTACCATAAAAGAAAATTTCGTAAGGAAAATTGACTAAATTTTTGATTTTATCCGTCAATTCTTCTACTTGAATTTCCTTAAGTCTTGCTTCGGAAATCACGTCTCTCAACCTAGAATTTTTGCCAAATTTGGCATATTGAGTAAGGGCAGACATAATTTTGTTTTTGTCTTTTTTACCTACTTCTCTGCTTTCTAAAATCAATTCTACCGTTCCTTCATAAACTTCAGAATCTGGTTTTACCGAAGTAAGCCAATGCTTCATTAAACCTAAACCTTTAGAAATATTTTCTTCTAAACCACTGAGCGAAATTCTAAAAATATCTGCCGAAGTATAAAAATTATAACTGATACCAATTTTATAAAATTCCTCTTTTAATTGATGCGGAAGCAATTCTTCTGTTCCTAAAAACTGTAAAACATCTATTGCTAAGGAAAGTTCTTTGTCGTGGTCTGTTCCCATTTTGTAAATCAAGTGAACTTGTGCAATGTTGTTGTACTTATTTTTCACAAAACTCACTTTCTTACCCTTCACATCGGTTACTTCTATTTCATTTTGATAATCAATGAATTGAGGCTTAATCTCCGATGACTTTTCGTTAAGAATTTCAGTCAAAAACTCAGATTGAACCTCTCTGTTGATTTTAATCGGTGTAATCCCAGGATTTTCTACTCTGATGAGATTTTGATTGGCTCCTCTTTCTTTTTTGATGGCAACATAATTGTCTTTGAAGAAATTTTGTGCAAAATTTACCACCTCGTTTTTCGTTATTTTTTCACATTCTGTGATTTCATTCAATTCTTCTTCCCAAGTTCTTTCACTGATAAAAGCGCCATAAAGAACCGTTGCCAAACCATCTGCTGTTTCTAGATTTTTTAGCTTTTGAAGCTTCATTTCATTGATGATGGCAGGAATTAACCAATCTGGAAACGCTCCTTTTTTTACCAAATCTATTTGTTCTAAAAGCAAATTTTTAGCTTCATCTAACGTTTGATTTTCCTTAGGAATAATTACCATGGTAAACATCCCATATTGTTTAAAACCAGATTGATAAGCTACTGCACGCAATGCTTTTTGGTTTTGATTGATGTTTAAATCCAGCAAACCGGCTTCCCCAGAATTGGAGAGAATTTGTGCCACCACTTCAGCCAATCTTTCTTCTTGAGTTCCATAAGAATCTGTTCTCCACGCGATATGCAATCGTGGTGCAGATGGACTTTTTACCGTTTTTTCTACCACTTTGGTTAGAGGCTCTTCTATTATTTTATTCTTTTTCGGGAGTTCTTTGTATTCAAATTTCCCGAAATATTGGTCAATTAAAAGAATGGTTGTTTCAAATTCGAAATCGCCCACCAAAACCATTGCCATATTATTAGGCACATAAAAATCATTAAAGTACTGATGAATAGCCTTCATAGAAGGATTTTTCAAATGCTCAGATTTTCCGAGAGTAGTTTGTTGACCATTAGGATGTTTAGGGAAAAGTTCTTCCATCAAAGCATAATGCACCAATCTGCCATCATTATCTTGAGCTCTATTAAATTCCTCATAAACCGATTCTAATTCAGTATGGAATAACCTCAAAACCAAATCAGAAAAACGTTCTTTTTCGATTTTAAGCCATTTTTCTAATTCATTATTCGGAATGTTATTTTTGTAAACCGTTTCGTCTAGCCAAGTATGTGCATTAGTTCCCGATGCACCCAGCGAAGAAATAGCTTTGTCATATTCATTGGCAATCGCATATTTAGAAGCTTCTTGAGAAATTTCGTCTATTTTTTTATAAATTTCTTTCTTTTTATCTGGATTTTGTTCGGCTTTGTGCTGTTCATACAAGTCAGAAATTTGGTCTAGTAACTCTTTTTCTTTTCCCCAATCTAATGTTCCTAATTTAGAAGTCCCTTTGAACATCATATGTTCTAAATAATGCGCTAATCCTGTATTATCAGCTGGATCATTATTACTTCCCGTCTTCACAGGAATATAGGTTTGAATTCTAGGTGCATCATTATTTTGAGCCAAATAAACCTTTAATCCGTTTTTTAAAGTATAAATTCTTACACCATTTTCATCATTCTGAACTTGCTGGTAAGAGTATCCGTTTTTATCTGTTAAATTTTGTGTTGTATATTGATTTTCAATCATCGTCTGCATCATATTGTATATTAAAAAAACTTCGACAAACTTACTGAAAATAGCTTGTCGAAGTCAATTTCTTTTGATAATTAATATCTATTTTGTTGAATATTTTTGATTAAGTGCTTGTAAAATAGCCCAAGTTTCCATATCCAGTTTTCCATCATAATTTTCTGGTCGGAAATGATATTGCAGAGCTTCTATGGTTGATTTAGTAGCTTTATCCCAAACACCAGATTCGGAAAGAGATGAATAGCCAAATTTCTTTAATTCAATCTGAACTTTCATTACAAAAGCAGGATCATTAAATTTAGAAGTAAAATCTTCTGGAACAATCAGGCTAAGAAAATTTTGCTTGGCAGCATCATCATACCACATCCCTATTCCGTATTCATCATATAATTTTTTCCAAGGAAAAAGTGGACCTGGATCTTGTTTTCTGGTTGGTGCAATATCAGAATGTGCTAAAACATTGGTTGGCAAAATTTGATAACGAGTAACCAAATCTTTCACCAATTCTGCTACTTTTTTCACTTGATAATCAGGAAATGGAACAAAAGTTCTTTTACCACCTTGCTCCGTAAAACCATTATTTACAATTTCGATGCCTATGGAAGTATCATTAAGAGAAGAATCGTTTCTCCAAGCGCTAATACCTGCGTGGTAAGCTCTCTTATTTTCATCTACTAATTGATAAATTTCTGCATTATCCATATCATTAACCAAATAATGAGCACTTACAGATTGTGTAGTAAGCACTTTTACAGATTTATCGTGATCTATTGCAGTATAATGTAAAATTACATATTTCTGTCTAAAATTTTGTGCTACAGCCGGAAAATAAGCCCTACTTATGGTATATCCTTTAGGATTAGCCCCAACCAAAGAGCCATAACTGATGGTGTTATCATTTTTAGTAGGGTCTGCAATATTTGTAGTAAAATAATCTCCGTGCACCTCATGTTTTATGTCTGGTTTTGGTTGTACTACTGGTTTTACCTCCACTGGTTTTGGTAAATTTTGAGTTTTAGCAACTTCTTTTTGAGAACCACAAGAAATCATTAAATAAGCTAAACCTATGAGATATAATGAATTACGCATTTTCCTTTATTTATGAATGTTTATGAAGTCAAAAATACAAAAAATTTTTTATCATTTTGTTTGGTTATTTAATAAAACCTTTTTATATTTGCACTCGCAATTACGGAATAGAAGTTCTTAAAGAATTTGCAAGGAGGGTTGCCGGAGTGGTTAACGGAGCAGTTTGCTAAACTGTCGACGCGAAAGTGTCGCAAGGGTTCGAATCCCTTACCCTCCGCACAAAATATTCGGGGTGTAGCGTAGTCCGGTCATCGCGCCTGGTTTGGGACCAGGAGGTCGCAGGTTCGAATCCTGCCACCCCGACAAAACAAATTCCTTCGGGAATTTTTTAGTTTAAATTATTTAGGGTGCGTAGCTCAGCTGGATAGAGCATTCCGATTCAAATCGGAACGGTCACAGGTGAGAAAATCACTAAAAAAACAAGGGTGCGTAGCTCAGCTGGATAGAGCATCTGCCTTCTAAGCAGACGGTCACAGGTTCGAATCCTGTCGCGCTCACGAAAGAGAAATCAGAAATGGTTTCTCTTTTTTGTTTTGTATCAAGAATGTTTTCAATATTTTTGAAAAATGAAAAATTTGGTAATTATTGGTAAGGTTTTTCCCGAACCTAATTCTACAGCTGCTGGTTCTAGAATGCTTCAATTGATGGAGATATTTCTCTCACAGAATTATCAAATCACCTTTCTTTCTACCGCTTCTATTTCAGAAAATAGTTTTGATTTAAACTCAAAAAACATTCAATTTCAAAACATTGTACTCAATGATAATAGTTTTGATGATTTGATAAAAAAGCTCAATCCTGAAATTGTCATTTTTGATAGATTCACCACAGAAGAACAATTCGGGTGGAGAGTTTCAGAACAAGTTCCTAATGCAGTAAAAATTCTTGATACAGAAGATTTGCATTTTCTCAGAAACGCCAGAGAAAAAGCCTTTAAACAAAATAAAAACTTAGAAAATTCTGATTTGGTTAATGATGTTTTTAAGAGAGAAATAGCTTCTATTTTAAGATGTGATTTATCGCTCATTATTTCTGAATTTGAGATGAATATGCTCAAAAATCAATTCAAAATTGATGAAAAAATTCTTTTCTACCTTCCACTTTTTGCTGAAATCAAGAAATCTGAAACTCAATTTTCTGAAAGAAGAAACTTTATAAGCATCGGAAATTTCTTGCACGAACCAAATTGGCAAACTGTTCTTCAACTCAAGAAAATTTGGAAAAACATCAAAAATCAACTTCCAGAAACAGAAATTCATATTTATGGAGCTTATGCTACGGAAAAAGTCTTCCAATTGCACAACCAAAAAGAAGGTTTCATCATCAAAGGAAGAGCCGAAAATGTAGAAACTACTTTCAACCAAGCTAAAGTTCTACTCGCACCAATTCCTTTCGGAGCTGGGATTAAAGGGAAATTGCTAGAAAGTATGCAATTTGGTTTGCCGAACGTAACTTCCACAGTTGGAGCAGAAGCTATGCACGGAAATTTCGATTGGAACGGTTTCATCACTGATAACGAAACAGAATTTGTAGAAAAAGCAATTCTACTCTATCAAGACGAAAATATTTGGCAAAAATCACAAGAAAACGGTTATCTAATTGCTAAAAATTTATTCAAAAAAGAACTTTTTGAAAGTGATTTTAATGAAAAAATAAATTGGATTTTAGAACATTTGAACGAACACCGAAATGCTAATTTTCTAGGGCAAATTCTTCAACATCATACTTTACAAAGCACTAAATATTTAAGTAAATGGATTGAGGAAAAGAACTCTAAAAATCAATAATTATAATTCTTCCCTTTTATTTCTTTTAGTTTCCGTATTTTTACACTTTCATTTCAAATGAGGCAAAAAAGCCTTCAGAAAAACCTATGGATACAGAAAATTTACAAATTCAAATAAAAACATTTTTCGGTTTAGAAGAAGTTCTAGCCGAAGAAATTAAAAAACTCGGAGGCAGAAAAGTAGAAATTAAAAACCGCGCCGTAAACTGTGAAGGCGATCTTGGTTTTCTTTACAAAATCAATTATTCTGCAAGAACCGCTGTGAAAATTTTGGTTCCAATAGCTACTTTTAAAGCTTGGAATGAGAATAAATTGTACGACAAAATTTTCGATTTTCCTTGGGAAACTGTAATGAGTGTAGATCAAACTTTTGCGATAGATTCTACGGTTTATTCTGAAACATTCAAACATTCACAATTTGTAGCCTTGAAAATGAAAGATGCGATTTGTGATTATTTTGTAATGAAAGAAAAACGCAGACCAGACGTTGACCCGAAAAATCCTGACATCAAATTTCACCTTCATATTGATAGAGAATTGGTGACCATTTCTTTAGATTCTTCGGGAGACCCTTTATTTAAGCGTGGTTACAGAAAAGAACAAGGAGAAGCGCCAATTAATGAAGTCTTGGCTTCGGGAATGTTGCAATTGGCTGGTTGGGACGGAAAAGGAAATTTTCTTGATCCAATGTGCGGAAGTGGAACACTTTTGATAGAAGCAGCGATGCTCGCAATGGATTTACCAGCGCAAATTTTCAGAAAGAAATTTGCGTTCCAAAATTGGAAAAATTATGATGCTGAATTGTTTGCAAAAATCAAAGAATTTAGAATCAACAGAATTAAAGAATTTACGGGAAAAATTGTA
>ERZ650306.830-NODE-830-length-18694-cov-13.168786_pt1 | contig 18694 bp, 13 predicted proteins | sample MGYA00376242_ERZ650306 | MGnify/ENA primary metagenome ERZ650306 (study PRJEB26733, sample SAMN07839244) | wastewater metagenome | biome: urban; feature: wastewater treatment plant; material: waste water | place: USA: North Carolina | collected 2016-03-31 ... | reverse complement strand
ACCAAACATACCATAGATACCAAGATCATTAGAAGGATATTTTCTTACATCTGCAGTAGTAGGCGAACCATCATTGTTCCAACCGCCAACACCAGAATAATCTCCTCTACCTTGTTTGAAGTTTTCTAGATACATTCCTTTTTGGCTACCTTTTTTACCTCTTAATTTTTCAATTTCAGGGTCTTTTCCTAAAATAGCATTGTAATTTCTATTTTTTTGTACGCCAAGAGCTGCATATTCCCACTCTACTTCTGTAGGAAGACGGAACTTGGTTACTAAACCAGCTGTTGCATTTCTATTGGCAGCTTGTATTCTTGCATTAGAAGTTCTAATACCAGATTTTTGTTGAAGTCTTTGTTTGTTAACATAACTTTCTAACTCTGGATCATTCGATTTGAATTTATCTAGGTTAAAAGCATTAGCACCTTGATTGTTGGCATCATTAGCATAATAATCTTTATTTATTACGCCTTGCTTCATAAGTTCAGATTCATTGGCTCTATCGGTCAACCATTCACAATATCTAGAAGCTTGTTGCCAAGAAACACCAACTACAGGGTAATAATCGAACTCTGGAGAACGAAAATATGTCTCTGCATAGTCATTTCTAGACAATTTATTATTCCAAACTAATGTATCTGGCAATGCGCCAGTGTATATATTTTTATAACTAGGATCAGATGGAGGAAAAACAAATTTTAACCAAGTAACATAAGAACGGTAATCTGCATTTGTAATTTCTGCTTCACCAATAAAGAACGAACTTACTTGCATTCTTCTAGGTGTATTATTCCAATCATGCATTACATCATCTTTTACCAATCCCATAGTAAAAGTACCTCCTTCTACATATACCATGTTTGGCCATCCTTTTGGCTTTTGTTGTTTTCCCGAAAAAAACCATCCTTTTGGATCGTTTGTTTTCCAACCATTCATTCCAACCTTATTTTTGGAACCACCGCCACTCTTTACATGACCGCCACCACCACCGCAACTTGTAAGTACAAGTGCCGCACCTAGTGAAAGCAATGAAATAAACTTTAGTTTTTTCATAATTAATCTAGATAATTTCAAGCTACAAAGAAAAATAATTTATTTTACCTAACAAAATTCTACTATTAAGTTTTTATGATTTTCTTAACGCTTGATAATAAATTTTATTGTTTGATATGAAAATTTTATTTTTTTCGTTTATTTTGTAGCTCATTTAAAATTATGAAAACAATTAGATTTTTTATTTTATTTTTATTCTGTTTCAGTACTGTATATTCTCAAAAAGTAACTCTAGAGTGGGATAACAGTAAGGAATTTGATTACGGAAGTTACAAAAAAAACTTGCCTTTTTTTAAAAATGGTAACTATTCTGTGATTAATGGCAGCCCGTTTTTTACTTTTACACAAAAAGATAAAGAATTTTTACCCTTAGAAATTAAAAATTTAGTTTGGGAAAAAATTAACACAAAAGATCTTTTTGAACTCAATACCGATTTTATTCCTCAAAAAGAAATTGCAGAAATTAACACTTCTAATCAACCTTCGGATGGTTTTTTTCTGAGTAACGTGGTGGTTTCTGCCTTCAAAAAAGACAGTAAATCAATCTATAAACTCATTTCTTTTGATATTGTAAAGAAGAGTAGCACATCAAAAAGAAATTCTTCTAGCAACAGAACCGCAATTGGCGATACCGAAAACCCTCTAAAAACTGGAACTTTTTATAAAATTAAGGTTGATAAATCTGGTGTTTTTAAAATTACATCAAAATTTCTAAGAGATATTGGTATAAATCCGTCTAGTGTAAATCCTAAAAATTTCAGAATCTATGGAAATGGCGGAATTATGTTGCCAGAGTTTAATCAAGACCCTAGATTCTCTACTCTACAAGAAAATGCAATACAAGTAATAGGCGAAGACGATGGGAAATGGGATGACACAGATTATGCTCTTTTCTATGCACAAGGCCCAAATGGTTACAATCTTTTTGATTCTTCTAACGGAAACGGAAATAAAAGACAAGATACCAGAATTACACACATCAGTCAGAATTATGTAAATATATATGAAGATTATTCTTATTATTTCATCAATTTTGACAAAGGACCAGGTAAGAGAGTACAAACTTCAAATATAGATTTACCTACAGATAACCTCCATATTTTTACCCGATATGATGACTATCAATTCCTTAACGAAGAAAAAACCAATTTTCTAAACATAGGAAGGCTTTGGGTAGGTGAGCCATTTAATACTTCAAAATCTGTAAGTTTTACTACTAATACACCTATTCTGACAACCGATGAGATAAAGCTAAAAACATCTGTTTATGTACAGAATGCTAATAATGATAAAATAACATTCAGTTTAAACGGACAAGCAATTGGAAACTACACCGTTACGAATACTTCAGACACCAAAATAAGAGAAATTTCTTTACAAACCAATGCTCAAAACATTAGCGGAAATACTTTGAAATTTGATTATACTCCTACAGCTGGCAATCCGCTGGTTACTTATAATCTAGATTATGTAGAAGTGCAATATAAACAAGATTTAAAATTTAACAACTCTCAGATGAATTTCAGAGTTTTTGATATTTTTGAAGGATCTGGCATTAATTATGGTTTCGTAATAGACAACACCTCTGGCCTAGAGCAAATCTGGGATGTTTCTGACCTTACTAATGCAAAAAAAGTAACCAATAAATCTACAGGAAGTCAATTTAGTTTCGGGTATAATGCAGATAGTTTTGTTTTCAATAATGAATTTGTAGCATTTAAAAGTGATGCTGCGTACCAACCAACCTTTGTAGAAAGAACAGAAAATCAAGATCTAGCCTCTTTACAAAACATTGATTATCTAATTTTTACCACCAAAGATTTCGCACCACAAGCAGAGAGAATTGCTACTTACTACAGAACTTCCAAAAATTATAAGGTAGAAGTAGTAGATGTAAGAAAAGTGTATAATGAATTTAGTTCTGGCGGACAAGACCTTACCGCACTTAGAGATTTTGCGACTAAGCTTAATACCCCATCTGGAACTTTGAAATACATCTTAATTCTAGGAGATACTACTTTTGATTTTAGAAACAAAACCACATCTAATAAAAATTTTATCCCTAGTTACGAAAGTGATTTCAGTGAAAATTTTGAAGCGTCTTTTGTTACAGATGATTATATTGCGATGACTGCACCGCAAAACTCGTCTTATATTTATACTTTATTTCCTAATGTAGCTATTGGTAGATTAATTGCTCAAAATGTACAAGAAGCAAAAACCTTAGTAGATAAAACTTTATCTTATTATAATGCTGCACCTAGTCAATCATCACCTTTCGGAGATTGGAGACTGAAAATGAATTTTGTGGTAGATGATGATAATGATAGCAAAGTAGATAATAGCAGTAATCCTTTTATGCGAGGAGCTTTCCACGATGTAATGAATTTGGTAATTGCCAATAATTTCGAAGGTAATACAGACAAACCTGAGTATAATATTAAAAAACTATACTTAGATGCATTCCCTGCTCAAAGTTCTGCTGGTGGACAAAGATATCAGCAAGTAAACCAAGGAATTACTAATGCAATGAGCAATAGCTTATATTTATCCTACTTCGGGCACGGTGGTATCAATGGTTGGGCTCAGGAAAGAGTTCTTACTTTACAAGAAATCACGGCATTCAATAATTTTAATAATGCTTATAGTAGATTTCCGTTTGTAAGTACCATTACATGTGAATTTACACTTTGGGATGATCACAATACCTCTTCTGCTGGTGAACAAATGATAAAATTACCGCAAGGTGGTGCAAATGCTATGATTACTTCTAGCAGAGCCATTGCAACAGTGTATGGAAGATTATTTTCTAATACATTTACCTCCAATTTATTCAAATTAAGCAACAATGATTTTTCTCCAATTGGCGATGCTTTTTTAGCTGCAAAAAGAGAATATGGCACAGACTCTAACCACCTAAAAGTTAATCTATTAGGAGACCCCGCCCTTAAATTAAGCAGACCAAAAAATTTAATTGTAATTGATAATATAGAATCTCCTGTAAATGGACAACTTAGAGCACTAGATTTTGTGAAAATTACAGGGCATATTAATAATAACGGAGGAACTACGGATAATACCTTTAATGGTAAAGTTGTAATTAATATTTTTGATAAAAGATTAAACAAAAAAACATTAAATAATGATGGCGGACTTACGCCAGTTCTAAGTTACACAGAAGAAGGAAGCCCAATTGTAAAATCATCTGGAACGGTAACCAATGGTACTTTTACCGTAGAATTTTACATGCCAAAAGACATTAATTATACTATAGGTGATGGTAGAATATTAGCTTACGCAGATAATAATGTATTTGATGTGTACAATAATAAAACTCAGAAAATTGGAGATATAAACCCAACAGGAATCAATGACAATGAAGCTCCAAAAGTACAATTGTATCTCAACAACACCAATTTTGTAGATGGAGGAATAGCCAACACCAATCCTAATTTATTGGCTTGTGTTACAGATAATACAGGTATTAATTCTACAGGTTCTGGTATCGGTCACGATATTACTGTGATCCTAGACGGTGAAGTAGTAAATACTACCGTGCTTAATGATTTTTATGCACCTGGTGCAGGAAATGGTTGTATTAATTCATCATTTTTAGATTATCAGAAAGGCTCTGTACTATATCCTTTCCAGAATTTAAGTCCTGGTGAACACCAATTAACATTTAAAGTTTGGGACATAAATAATAATTCTACTACTCAAACGTTAAACTTTATAGTAAAAGATCCGAATGCAGAAAATTTAGTGATTAAAAAATTACTAAATTGGCCAAATCCTTTTACTAACAAAACATTTGTACAATTCGAGCATAATTGTGATGAAATTTTAGATGTAAACGTTCAGATATATACCATTACAGGTAAATTGGTGAGAACCATCAGTACAAGTGTAACATCAGATCCTTTCTTAGAAGGATATAGAACCAACAGAACCGCTATAGAATGGGATGGAAATGATGATTTTGGATCGCCTGTAGGAAAAGGAACTTACATTTATAAAGTTCTTGTAAAAAGCCAAAATCAAGAAAAATGCAAAGGAACTGCTTCTTTAGTAGAAAAATTAGTAATTTTGAAATAATTGGAAAAATAGCAAACCATTAAACATGAATATAACTAAAAAAATTGCCCTAGGAATAGGATTAGGAATAGGTGCATTAAATTACGCGCAAGATTTATCAAACATAAGGCCTGTACTTACTGGTGCACCTTTTCTTAGAATATCTCCAGACGCCAGAGCTGGTGGTATGGGAGATCAAGGTGTAGCAACATCAGCAGATGCTTTTTCCCAATTTTGGAATGCTTCTAAATACCCTTTCAGTTTAAATACATCGTCTGTAGCAGTAAACTACACCCCATACATGAGTAAATTAACCAATGATGTATTTCTTTTGTATGGTGCTTACAATACCTCTTTAGGCGAAGAAGGGCGTTCTGCTCTTGGTGTAAGTCTCTACTATTTTAATATGGGAGAAGTAGATCTTACCAAATTGAATACGAGTACTGGGGAAGTTAATTCTGAAGGAACTGTAAAACCTAACGAATTTTCTATAGATGTTTCTTATGGTCTAAAGCTTTCAGACTCCTACTCTATGGCAGTTACTGGTAGATTTATCCGTTCAGATTTATCTGGAGGATTCAATACCGATAGCTCATTGAAACCAGCCAATACTTTTGCAGTAGATGTTTCAGGATTTTTACAAACTCCTAAACACCAAAGTTTCGGAGATTATGAAGGTAGAATAAGAGCAGGATGGGCTGTACAAAACTTAGGCCCTAGATTAGATTACACTGGTGACGAAGAATCTCGTTCTTACCTACCAACCAGTTTAAGAGTAGGTGCAGGATATGATTTGTTTTTAGATGACGCCAACAAAGTAGGTTTTACCGCAGAAGTTTCTAAATTATTAGTACCTGGACCAGAAATCGTTGGCTATAACACATTACCTTCTGGAGAGCAAGTACCACAATATGACGTTCCAAATGTGGGCGTAATTTCGGGGATTGGTAAATCTTTTAAGAACGAAAAAAGCTTTATGTATAGTGGTTCATTAGAATATTCTTATGACAATACCTTCGCTCTTAGAAGTGGTTATTTCTACGAAAGTCCACAGCAAGGTGGCCGTCAGTTTGCAACAGTAGGTCTTGGTCTTAAGTACCAATCTTTTGGGCTAGATTTATCATATTTAATTAATACTTCTAAGGTTAATTCTGCTTTAGACAACACCCTAAGATTTGGTCTTACTTGGAATATTGGTGAAGAATCTTATAACAATGATGATTATTAAAAAATATTATTTATATTTGATAAACAATTAAATAATCACAACACAATGGGAAAATTTGTAATCAGAACCACCGCTACAGGTATTAAATTTGACCTTAAAGCAGGAAACGGACAAGTAATTTTAACAAGCGAAGTATATACTACCAAAGCTGCTTGCCAAAACGGTATAGAATCTGTAAAGAAAAATGCACCAGACGATGCTAGATACGAAAGAAAAGATTCTACCAATGGAAAACCAATGTTTAATCTAAAAGCTACCAACGGACAGGTAATAGGCACTAGTGAACTATACGAATCTGTAGCTGCCAGAGAAAACGGCATAGAATCTGTAAAGAAAAATGCACCAGATGCAGAAGTAGTAGAAGAATAATTTTTTTTTTATAAAATGAGAGCCACCGAATATTCGGTGGTTTTTTATTTGAATCCTTATGCATAACTTTGCAAAATGAATTACACCTCAGAACTTAAGAAATTTGTAACCAGTCAATACATCTATTCTGGCGTTAGAATAGCACTGGCGGTTGTAATTCCTAGTATTATTTTAGCATATTTGGGTGTTCTTAAACAATTTTTCTTATTCCCTTTAGGCACTATTTTCTTGGCACTTACAGATATGCCAGGTCCGTTCCACAGAAGACGAAATTCATTAATACTGGCTCTATTTTTCTATTTTTCTATTTCATTAGTTGCCGGATTACTTAAAGATTTCCCTATTCTTATTTTTCTAGAAATCATTATTTTCGGACTATTCTTTACTATGCTTGGCATCTATGGTAAACGTTTAGACATTGTAGGCTCTCTCACCTTGGTTGTGTTTGCTATTTTTATAGATGGCGCACCTGGTGTACACTCAGCATTATGGAATGCTTGCGTATTTAGTCTAGGAGCTGCTTGGTTTTTCATTGTTTTTTTATTGGTAACGGTACTTAAACCTTACAAACTGGCTGAACAAATGATTGGGGAAAATTATATAGAATTAGGAAAATATTTAAGATTAAAATCTCAATTTTACTTAAAAAATCCCGATTTTGAAGCAATATATTCACAAATTTTCGGATTAGAAGTTAGGATTAAAGAACACCAAGAAGCTACCAGAGAAGTAGTTTTTAAAACCAGACAAATGGTAAGAGAATCTACCTCTACCAGCAGATTATTGATGCAGCTTTTCCTTAATAGTTTTGACCTGCACGAAATGCTCATTCTCTCTACCAATGATTACAAAAAGCTTCAAAAATCTTTTGGTGACAAAGAAATTTTAGAAAAAATAAACCTTTACCTCAATAAACTATCCAACGAACTCATTAACATTGGGATTTCTATACAAGGTGGTATGAAGGCCTCTCCTATCATTAATATTAGTGATGAACTGCACCAACTGCACGAAGAGTTTTTCGAGTTGAGAAATAAAGAAATGAACGCCGAAACATTAGAAAATTTTATGATTTTGAGACAGATTTTTCTCAGAATTACAGAAATTTCAGATGAAATACAAACCATTTATAAACTAAAAACTCAGAATATTAAACTCGTAAAAAGTCTTTCTACGGGCTTAGATTTAGAAAAATTCGTAACCAAAGAAGAGAAACTTAATCATAAAGTTTTTATTAACAACTTTTCATTAAAATCTAACCACTTTAGACACGCCATCAGAATCACTTTGGCAATGATGATAGGTTATGCTATTTCTAAATTTCAGTTTCTGAATATTCATAAAGTCTATTGGATTCTCATCACCATTCTCGCCATTATGAGACCTGCTTATAGTATTACCAAACGTAGAAACATTCTTAGAATTTATGGTACAGTAGCTGGTGCTATTGTAGGCTTTGTTATCGTATATTACATCACAAATCCTATTGTACTTTTGGGGATTTTCTTGGTTTGTCTAATGCTTACTTTCAGCCTATTAAAAGACAAATATGCTTGGGCGGTATTTTTTATGACCGTCTATATTTTTCTCATTTTTGATTTTATGAAACCTGGCAATTTCAATGATATTTTCTTAGAAAGATTGTTTGATACGTTAATAGCTGCGGTAATTGTCTTTTTAGTTTCTTATTTGGTTTTACCTGTTTGGGAGCATCAGAAAAACAAAACACTTATCCTAAAATACATTAAAGCAAATGATAAATATTTCAATAGGATTATTGATATTTTAAATCAAAAAAATATAGAAATTCAAGATTACAAAATGAGCAGAAAAGAAGCCATTATTTCTTTGGCAAACCTTTCTGATAATTTTCAGAAAATGCTCTCAGATCCTAAAGATCAACAAAAAAATCTAGAAAACATACATCTTTTTGTAACCACAGCTCACCTTTTTACCGCCTATGTAGCTTCTCTTTCTCAGTATGCACTAAAGGGAGAAAACTACTCAGAAATAGACCTTTCTGGCTGGAAAAACAAAATAAACAACGAATTAATTATTGCTAAATCTATTCTAGAAAACGAAAAACCAGAAGAAAAAAATACGCTGAGTTTAGAAATCAGCACCTCAGATCAAGTAGATGAACTCTTAGAAAAACGCAAAAAAGAAATCCGCGAAGAAGAGTTTCTAGACAGAAGAGACCCAAAAGTAATTAGCCATCTCACCGAACTCAAAAATATAAAAGAACTGCTAGAATTAATCTACAACGAAGCAAGAGAACAAAGAAAAATAGCTAAAAAATTAATTTAAACTTCATCAAAATCTCTGGTTTCTTCTACAATAGCAAAGTAAAAATCTTCTACTTTACTCACTTTCGCTGTAAAATTGTGATTAAAAAAATCATCGAAAACTCTGCATTTTACTTCTCCTAGATGATCAATATCAAAAGGATAAACTTCATAATAATCCTTTAGAGACCAATATTTAGAGAGGTGAACTTTATAAAGACTTTCTTTAATTACCCAAATTATAGTAATTAATTCTACTTCGTTTTGTTTTCCTTCCGTCCAAGCGATTTCGTTAGGATGAAGAAATTTTTTCTTAATTCTAAGAATTTTATCATTTACTTTTTCTAGGTCTATGCCTATTCTATTTTTAGAAATTGCCAAAGCAGCAAACGGAAAAGAATGAGTAATAGAAATCTGTGCAGCAGGCGGCCATAGATACGGTTCACCAGCCGTTTTGTAAAGAATTTTACGATCAGGAAGCACCATTTTCAGTAATTTTCTTACCATCAGATGCTCTATTAATTTTTTAGGATGATAGTCTTTTGTTTTCTCTAGATTTTCGGGTTCTATAAGCTCCTCTGCATCGAAATGGTCTTCTTCGCTATACTTCCAATAAAGAATGGTTGCATTTTCATCAGAATAATCCTTGTAAAATGGCATATTTTGTCAATAAGAAATTAGATTGTAAATTTGCAAAAGTTTTTTGGATTTTTTTCTAAAAAAAATATAAAATAACTCATATAATTTCAAATTAATGGAAACTAAAACTCAATACATTCCTTATAAAGTTAAGGACATTTCCCTAGCAGAATGGGGAAGAAAAGAAATCATGCTAGCTGAAGCAGAAATGCCTGGTTTAATGGCAATTAGAGAAGAATATGGCCCTTCTCAACCATTAAAAGGCGCTAGAATTGCTGGTTGTCTTCACATGACCATCCAAACTGCGGTTCTTATCGAAACTTTGGTAGCTCTAGGTGCAGATGTTACTTGGTCTTCTTGTAATATTTTCTCTACACAAGACCACGCTGCTGCTGCTATTGCTGCTGCCGGAATCCCGGTTTACGCTTGGAAAGGAATGAATGCAGAGGAATTTGATTGGTGTATCGAACAAACTATTTTCTTCGGAGAAGACAGAAAACCATTAAACATGATTCTAGATGATGGTGGTGATTTAACCAATATGGTTTTTGACAAATTTCCAGAATTAACTGCAGGAATTAAAGGTTTATCAGAAGAAACTACTACTGGTGTACACAGATTATACGAAAGAATGGCAAACGGAACTCTAGTAATGCCTGCAATTAACGTAAATGATTCTGTTACTAAATCTAAATTCGATAACAAATACGGTTGTAGAGAATCTGCTGTAGATGCAATTAGAAGAGCTACAGACGTAATGCTAGCTGGTAAAAGAGTGGTAGTTTGTGGTTTTGGTGATGTAGGTAAAGGTACTGCTGCTTCTTTCAGAGGAGCTGGTTCTATAGTAACCGTTACAGAAATCGACCCAATCTGTGCTTTACAAGCTGCAATGGAAGGTTACGAAGTAAAAAAACTTGAAAATGTAATCGAAAATGCTGATATTGTAATTACTACTACTGGTAACTTCAACATTGTGAGAGCTGAACATTTCAAAAAAATGAAAGATAAAACTATCGTTTGTAACATCGGACATTTCGATAATGAGATTGATATGGCTTGGTTAAACGAAAATTACGGAAATACCAAAACTGAAGTTAAACCTCAAGTTGACATCTATAATATTGATGGTAATGACATCATCATTCTTGCAGAAGGTAGATTGGTAAACTTAGGTTGTGCAACTGGTCACCCAAGTTTTGTAATGTCTAACTCTTTCTCTAACCAAACTTTGGCTCAAATAGAACTTTGGACTAATTCTGAAGCTTACGAAAACAAAGTATATATGCTTCCTAAAAAATTAGACGAAAAAGTAGCGATGCTTCACCTTAAAAAAATTGGGGTTGAATTAGAAACTCTTTCTCCTGATCAAGCTAAATATATTGGTGTAGAAGTAGAAGGCCCTTACAAACCAGAATATTACAGATACTAAGAAGTTCGAAATCGGAAGATTGAAAACTAAAAAATCATATTACAACTCCTCAGAAATTTCTGGGGAGTTTTTACTTTAACAAAGTTTTTTATTATTTTTGAATAAAAGAAAAATGTCAAAATCTAGATTAGAGGAATTTTCGGATGGATGGGAGAACATAATTTCGAACAAAATCCTTTCATTTTATACGGTTTTGTACTGTTAATGAACGCCATCAGTTATTGGATCTTGGCAAATTTAATTATTAAAACGAAGGAAAAGAGTCTCATCTTGCAAAAGCAATTGGCAATGACATAAAAGGAAAATTATCTATGGTATTTTACATTTTAGGAATTGTTTTTTCCTTTTTGCATCCTACAATAGGCATTTTATTGTATGCAATTGTAGCTTTTATGTGGCTTATACCAGATAAGAAAATAGAAAAAATGTATTAATTTTTTTTCGTATATCAACTTTCATTCAGTTTTTTTTAGAATTTTAATAATTATTTTACGTTGATATTCAATTTCTTTGTAAATTAATTGAATGAAATTCATAAAACCAATTTTAATATTTTTTGTAGTATTAATCAATGCTCAAAGCGGTTTTCAGATTTTAGATAACAAAAAGAAAATTGAAATTCCCTTTAGGCAGATTAATAATTTGACATTTATTGATTTAAAAATTAATAATGTTGACCTTACATTTCTCTTAGACACCGGCGTTGCAGAAACCTTGCTTTTTAGCCTAGAAAACAAAGAAATTTCCTTCGAAAATGTAGAAAAGGTAAACTTCACTGGTCTAGGTGGAAGTAGCTACATAGAAGGTATAAAATCTTCTAAAAATACGCTCGTCATCGATAAACATTTCATTGACGATAATCACACATTATACATTATTTTAGACGAAAATTTCAACTTCTCTTCGCATGTAGGCATTCCCGTAAACGGAATTATGGGATATAATTTCTTTAAAAATCATCCTACGAAAATAGATTTTGAAAATCATAAAATTACTGTTTATAATGAAAATTTCTTTAATGAAAGTAAATTCAAAAAGTTCGAAAAACTGCCCATTTCAATCGAAAACCAAAAGCCTTATTTGATTACAGACATTCAACAAAACAAAGAGTTTTTTCCTGCAAAAATGCTCTTAGATTTAGGAAATAGTGATGCGCTTTGGCTTTTCCCTAACAGAATCCCTAATTTCAATTACAACAGACCTAATATTGATGATTTTTTAGGAAGAGGATTTAATGGAGACATCTATGGAAAACGCAGTAGAATACACGCCATAAAACTAGGAAACAACACACTAAACGAACCTATAGTTTCTATGCCAAGTAATGAATCTGTGCAATCTATGAACTTTGTAAAAGATAGAATTGGCTCCATAGGTTCTGATATTTTAAAAAGATTTACCGTAATTTTTGATTATAAAAATTCTAATTTTTACATCAAAAAAAGCAAGCGCATAAAAGACCCTTTTAAATTCAACATGAGTGGATTAGACATAAAACATGATGGTATGAAATGGGAAAATGACTTGGTAAAAGTAGATACTCCAAAACCAAAAGAATCTACTGTCAACAATAATAATGTTTATAATGCTGTAAGTGATTTTCAGTATAAATTCATTCTAAAACCAGAATATTCGGTGGTTGGTGTAAGAGAAAATTCGCCAGCATATTTTGCAGAAATAAAAAAGGGAGACAAATTGCTTGAAATTAATGGCAAAAAAACTTCCGACATGACACTTCAACACATTAACGAAATTTTTCTTTCGGAAGAAAACAGAAAAATTAAAATAAAGCTATTGCGAAATTCTGTAACTTTATTGAAAGAATTCATATTAAAAGACCCAATCCCTTTTCAAGAAAACTGATGGAAGAGAAACTTAATTCACTAAGAACAAGACCAAGATTCAAAATTTATACAGATTTCGATACGGAAATTTGTGCTAAAAAAATTAAGTCTTTGCTTGCAATTTACAAAGAGAATTTACAAGGAAACATCAATAATGAAGTTGCCAATATTTGGATAAAAACAGAGCATAACGAATTCTGGAAACCTTATCTTTCTCTTAGAATTGAAAAAGAAAATCATCAAACTGTGATAAGAGGAGTTTTTGGACCAAGCGCTGCTGTCTGGACGTTTTTTATGTTTCTATATTTTATTTTCAGTATTACTTTTATGGTTTTTATTACGATTTGGTTTGTCACCAAACAAATAAAAAGTACAGATTTTCCTTGGGCAATTCATGTTGCAATATTATCTATAATACTTTTACTTATTTCTTTTTTTGCTACAAAAATTGGACAAATAAAGGCAAAATCTGAAATGGAACAACTAAGAGATTTTGCAGAAAAAACAATTGAAGATTTATAAAAAATTGGATTTATCAATCTGTAACAATAATATTAACTCCAAATTTTTTCAAAACACTTTCAAAACTTTCTTCAACTTTTTGATTGGTAATAAGACAATCTACATCTTTCAGACTGCAAATTCTACCTAAACCTTTTTTCCCAAATTTGGATTCATCCGAAAGCAAAAATGTTTTGGTAGTATTTTTAATCATTATTTGATTTAGATACGCTTCTTCAATATTAGAAGTAGAAACACCAAAATCTTCATCAATCCCGTCAACTCCTAAGAACAATTTGTTTGCAGAAAATTGCAACATCATTTCTTGTGCATTTGGTCCCACTGTAGATTGCGAAGAATATCTTACACTTCCGCCCAATTGTATAATCGTAACATTATGAAACTCGCATAATCTTGCAGCAATTAACAAAGATGAAGTAATAACAGTGATATTTTTTTCTTTAGAAATATAGTTCACCATATTATAGATGGTAGTTCCAGAGCCTAAAATCACCACATCATTATCTTCTATAAACTCCACAGCTTTCTCAGCAATTCGGTTCTTTTCTTCAATCTTAATGTTTTGTTTTTGACTTACAGGCAAATCTACCACATAAGGATTATTGAGGCTAGCTCCACCGTGATGTCTATATATTAAATTTTTCTCTTCCAGATAATTAAAATCCTTTCGAATGGTAACTTCTGATACACCAAGTAACTTAGATATTTCGGATACTGTAATATGTTTCTCTTGTTTTATTACAGCTAGAATTTCCTGATGTCTTTGTGTGATATTCATAGCTAAAATAATATTCATTCAAATATAGCAAACTTAACAAAGCAAAACAAATTAAATAGTTTCTCAATCGAAACATTACATATTATTATGACTTTTATCAACTTTCGTTTCATTTCAAAGATTAAAATAAAACAAATCAACCATTTAAAAACCTATAAATCAAGTATTTAAATAAAATATTTATAATTTTTAAAAAATCAGACCAAAAGAATTTTCAAAAAAAATCAAAATATAACGAAAATCATATTGTTTCGTATTATTTCATTTTATAGATTTGTAAAAGAAAATTTAACAAAATGTTACGAGCAGAAATTTTAAAGAACTTCGAAGACCAAAACCAAACAACATGGGACTTCGTAATAATAGGAGGAGGAGCCACAGGCTTAGGAACAGCAATTGAAGCTGCTACAAGAGGATATAAAACTTTACTTTTAGAACAAAGTGATTTTGCAAAATCTACATCTAGTAAAAGTACAAAACTTGTACACGGAGGTGTAAGATATTTAGCTCAAGGATATGTAGACCTAGTAAGAGAAGCATGTAAAGAAAGAGGATTATTACTTCAAAACGCACCGCATCTTACCAAAAATCTTTCTTTCGTAATCCCAATTTACACTTGGTGGGACAAATTATTATATACAGTTGGTTTAAAATTTTATGATCTTTTAGCTGGTAAACTCAGCTTAGGAAAATCTGTTCCGATTAGCAAATCAGAAACGATAAAAAGATTACCAACCATCAAAAAAGAAGGACTAAAAGGAGGAATTCTTTATCACGACGGACAATTCGACGATTCTAGACTTGCCCTAAACATGGCTCAAACCGCTATTGAAAACGGCGCTACAGTTTTAAATTACGCTAAAGTCATTAAACTTAAAAAAGATGCCAACGGAAAATTAAACGGAGTAATCTTTCAAGACACCGAAACAGGCAAAGAATTTGAAACAAAAACGAAAGCAATCGTAAACGCAACTGGAGTTTTTGCAGACGATATTAATAAAATGGATCACGGAACTGATGACAAAACCATTAGCCCAAGTCAAGGTGTGCATATTATGATTGATAAAAAATTCTGCCCAACAGATTCTGCAATCATGATTCCAAAAACATCAGACGGAAGAGTTCTTTTTGCAGTTCCTTGGCACAATAAAATTATTTTAGGAACTACAGACACTCCTATAAAACAAGAATCTCTAGAGCCAAAACCAACAGAGCAAGAGATTAATTTCATTTTAGAAACAGCAAGAGGATACATGAATCCTGCACCAACTAGAAAAGACATTTTGAGCGTTTTCGCAGGCTTAAGACCTTTAGCTGCAACCAAAGAAGGCGCTAAAACCAAAGAAGTATCTAGAAGCCACAAAGTAATCACTTCAGAATCTGGATTGGTAAGTATTATTGGTGGAAAATGGACAACTTACCGTAAAATGGGCGAAGATGTAGTAGAAAAAGCCGAAGAAATTATGAAAGTTCCTCATAAAAAAAGCAATACAGAACATCTTAAAATTCATGGATACAGAAAAGACATAGATTACAAAGACCCAATGTATTACTATGGCACAGACAAAGAAAAAATATTAGAATTATCAAAAGAAATTGAAAACGGAAATGAGATAATTAGCAAAGAACAAAACATTATTAAAGCGCAAATTGTTTGGGCTGTAAAAAATGAAATGGCAATTAACATTGAAGATTTTTTATCTAGAAGAACAAGATTATTACTTCTAGACCAAAAAGAAGCTGTAAGAATTGCTCCAATTGTTGCCGAAGTAATGGCTAAAGAACTAGGAAAGGATGAAGTTTGGCAAAAAAACGAAATAGAAAGTTTCAAAAATATTGCAGAAATATACCATACACATATTTAGAAATATTGTAACACTACTAAATAAATAAACATCATGCAAGACAAATTAATCCTAGCCTTAGACCAAGGAACCACATCTTCTAGAGCTATCGTTTTCGACCACAGCGGTCAAATTGTAGAAGTATCTCAAAAACCTTTCGAACAAATCTTTCCTCAACCAGGATGGGTAGAACACGACCCTAACGAAATTTGGTCTTCTCAAATCTCCGTTGCCGCAGAAGTAATCGCCAAAACTGGTGTTTCTGGAAAAGAAATTGCAGCTATTGGAATTACCAACCAAAGAGAAACTACCGTAGTTTGGAACAGAGAAACCAGCGAACCTATATACAACGCAATCGTTTGGCAAGATAGACGTACTGCAAAATATTGCGACCAATTAAAAAGTGAAGGTAAAGCTCAATTAATTAAAGAAAAAACAGGTTTAATTTTAGATGCTTATTTTTCTGGCACAAAACTGAAATGGATTTTAGACAACGTAGAAGGAGCTAGAGAATTAGCTGAAGAAGGAAAACTTTGCTTCGGAACAATAGATACTTGGCTTGTCTGGAAACTTACCAGAGGAAAAATGTTTATTACAGACGTTTCTAACGCAAGTAGAACCATGCTTTTCAATATTCATAAAATGGAATGGGACGAAGAATTATTACAACTTTTAGACATCCCAAGAGCTATTTTACCAGAAGTAAAACAAAGTAGCGAAATCTACGGAGAAACCTCTACAACTCTATTTTCAACAAAAATTCCAATTTCTGGTATCGCAGGAGACCAACAAGCAGCATTATTTGGGCAAATGTGCACAAAACCAGGAATGGTAAAAAACACTTACGGAACAGGTTGTTTCTTATTAATGAACACAGGAAACAAAGCAGTTTACTCAGAAAACAATTTACTTACAACTGTAGCTTGGAAAATTAACGGAGAAACTACTTACGCATTAGAAGGAAGTGTTTTTGTAGGAGGAGCAGCAGTTCAATGGTTAAGAGACGGAGCAAGAGTAGTAAAAACAGCTCCAGGAGTTAACTCTTTAGCAGATACTGTAAAAGATAACGGAGGTGTATATTTTGTACCAGCTCTTACAGGACTTGGAGCTCCATATTGGGATCAATATGCCAGAGGTGTAATTATCGGTATCACCAGAGGAACTACAGATGCGCACATCGCAAGAGCAACATTAGAAGGTATTGCTTTCCAAGTATATGATGTAGTGAAAGCTATGGAAGCAGATGCAAAAGAAGAAAGTGTAGAATTAAGAGTTGATGGTGGAGCTTCTGCAAGTAATCTTTTAATGCAAATTCAATCAGATTTATTCGGATTTAAAATTATTAGACCTCAAACATTAGAAACTACAGCATTGGGAGCAGCTTATCTTGCTGGTTTAGCAGTAGGTTTCTGGAAAAACATAGAAGAAATTCAAAATCAATGGATTGTAGATAAAGAATTCTATCCAAAAAGAGATAAAGAACAAGTAGAAAAGGAATTGCACTATTGGCATAAAGCAGTGGAAAGAACAAGAAATTGGATTGAAGAATAATCAATAAAATAACTAATTTAATACCCTATATTTATGACACCATTTATAGCCGAAATCATCGGCACAGCAATTCTTATTCTTTTAGGAAACGGCGTTGTAGCAAACGTAGTACTTAAAGATACAAAAGGAAACAATTCTGGTTGGATTGTAATTACCACAGCTTGGGCATTTGCAGTTTTTGCAGGCGTTACCATCGCAGGCCCAATTAGCGGAGCACACCTTAACCCAGCAGTAACCATAGGCTTAGCAACAGCAGGTTTATTTCCTTGGGAAAGCGTTCCTACTTATTTAGCCGGTGAAATGATTGGAGCAATGATAGGAGCATTTTTGGTATGGCTTTTCTACAAAGACCATTTCAAAATTACAGAAGATGAAGGAGGAAAACTAGCTTGTTTCAGTACAGGTCCTGCCATCAGAAATACTTTTTCTAATTTTATTTCAGAACTTATAGGAACTTTTGTATTGGTATTTGCCGTATTTTATATTGCAGGTCCATCTTTTTCAACAGAAGTAACAGGAGACGCAAAAATAGGATTAGGCACTATAGGAGCATTACCTGTTTCTATTATCGTTTGGGTAATTGGTTTAGCATTAGGTGGAACTACTGGATATGCAATAAACCCTGCAAGAGATTTAGGCCCAAGAATTATGCACTCTATTCTTCCTGTAAAAGGCAGCAGCGATTGGGGATACGCATGGATTCCAGTTATTGCACCGTTAACAGGCGCAGTATTAGCAGCACTACTTTACCTTGCATTACAATAATTTTATTCAACTTTATTAAATCAAAAAAAAATGAAAAAATTTATAAAAATTGGATTACTCGTACTTCCATTTATATCTTACGCTCAGACAGATAGTTTAAAACAAAGCCCTTTAGAATTTACGGCTGGCATACAAACCAATCACCTTTGGAGAGGTTTAATCATCTCAGACAAACCAATGGTTTCTGCAATGGCAAGTTTATCTCTTAACAAAGAAAAATCTTTGAAACTTGGTGTATGGGGCGGGACTTCTATCTCTAATGAAGCAGACGGAACCCACTATAAAGAGATTAACTATTTCTTAAAATATGAAA
>ERZ650306.827-NODE-827-length-18751-cov-7.923246_pt1 | contig 18751 bp, 18 predicted proteins | sample MGYA00376242_ERZ650306 | MGnify/ENA primary metagenome ERZ650306 (study PRJEB26733, sample SAMN07839244) | wastewater metagenome | biome: urban; feature: wastewater treatment plant; material: waste water | place: USA: North Carolina | collected 2016-03-31 ... | reverse complement strand
GCTTAACTCGCTCTGTGTTGGCGTCTGCCGTCTCAGTGGGGCCGCATTATAGGGAGTGATCTTTTTTGATCAAGCGCTTTTTTAAAGATTGTTTCTGACTGCACTTTTTTTAATCATCATGTACATAAAAGACTCCAAAATTGCCTTTTAACCGTTCAATAGAGAAAGTAATCATCAATTGAATATCATTAATTCTCCGGATTACGGGTAAGTCATAGGTTGATTTAAAGATTTTGTGCCATTCTTATTGGTACATTCATGTTGTTTTTCATGGGGTATGGATTTATGAAACAACTGACAATGGAATCTTCCCGCTTTCAACTCTTTGTGCGTCAGGCTCTGATTTTAGCCTTATCTGTTCATACGCTCTTTCTTATGCTTTTTGTTGCACTCAATATTCCAATGCTGATTATGGCTCATATAGCCAGTGTCGTTCTTTATATACTAGCCATCCGGCTTAGTCGTTCATCTGCCTTTAAAACCATTGCGGCATTAATTTGGATCGATCTCTTTGGGCATGCATTAATATCTAGTGAGGTTTTGGGTTGGCAAAGCGGATTTCATTTGTATTTATTGCTACTCATCCCTATTACGTTTCTTTATGACGTCAAACCACAATCCCGGCGCATTTTGCTGGTCGAAGTCTCTGTCGTGCTTTACCTACTATTGGACTATCACTTATATGATCAGGCAGCCATGGTCGAACTGCCTCCGATTTATGCCATGCTGATTCGCTACCTGAATGCAATCGTCTGTTTTGCTGGTTTGAGTTATCAACTGCATTTTTATGCGACTTATTGGCAAGACCGCGGATATCAATCTGTTGATAAGCCTGATACGGATAAATTAACCGGGTTACATAATCGAGAAGCGATACTGTCAAAGATTGATGAGATATTTTCTTCATCTTCACTGACCAGACAGCATATGTCGCTGATCATTGCTGACATTGATTATTTCAAAATGATTAATGAACAGTATGGTCACAACATTGGTGATGCCGCGTTGGTTTATGTGGCTCAAATCTTACATGACTCCATTCGCCAGAATGATCGGGCATCTCGTTGGGGAGGCGGTGAATTTTTGCTTCTGTTACCAGGTGGTCCATTGAAATCTGCTGAGCAAATTGCTGAACGGGTACAAAATAAATTACGTAGTTTGCCTTTGCATAAAAATGGTAAAACTATTTCTATTTCGATGACATTTGGTATCGCGGAATTATTGCCAGGCGAGGATTTTAATCAATGTTTGATCCGGGCGGATATGGCGTTGCGTCACGGTAAGGAACATGGCCGAAACCGTATTGAGCTTGCTGCATCAGACATTCCTGTAACTACACCGGTGTAATGCCGGTGTAGGCCCGATCTGTATGTCATATTGTACAATATTTAGATTGTTTTTTAGCCTTTACCCCCTTCTTTTCTGCTCTGCTATCGCCTTTTAATAGATTTAAAGAACACTTAATCTGCAAAAAGGCGGCTTTTTGTAGTAAATTCGCCCAAATATCCGGATATAGCACCTTTTGCCTTCGACGTTTTCTGTCTATGAGGTGGCTTTTATCTGCCCGGATATTTACGCATCGCCGATGCGGCACAGGGAGGAATGTTATTGACGGGATGTCTATTAGCTTTATCTACTTAGGAATAAAACCATAATGAAAATGAATAAACTGACAGCCATGATTCTGGTCAGTATGTTAGTGGGGATCCTCACTGGCCATCTGTACCGTTCGAATGTGACTGATCCGGCAGCGATTGCTGCTTTTGCATCGAATATTTCAATTCTGACTGACATTTTCCTGCGTCTAATCAAGATGATTATTGCACCATTGGTATTTTCTACGCTGGTCGTGGGTATTGCCAAGATGGGAGATAGTCAAACCGTAGGCCGCGTCGGTATCAAAGCCATGGCTTGGTTCATGACAGCATCACTGGTTTCACTGGCATTAGGTCTGGTGATGGTGAATTTGCTACAACCAGGTGTTGGTTTGAATTTGCCATTACCCGATGTTGCAGCCAAATCAGGTATTAGTGCAACGGCTATTACACTGAAAGATTTTGTCACTCATGCAATTCCAAAAAGTGTTGTTGAAGCGATGGCGACTAACGAAATCCTGCAGTTAGTCATTTTCTCCTTATTTTTCGGGGTTGCGGCAGCCGGTTTGGGTGAAAAATCTAAACCTGTCGTCGATGTTATGGAAAGCATTGCCAATATCATGCTGAAAGTGACTGGCTATGTAATGAATTTTGCGCCATTTGCTGTTTTCGGTGCAATTACCGCTTTAATTGCAAAACAAGGTCTGGGTATTCTGCTGACGTATGGCACGTTTGTCGGTGAGGTTTACGGCTCGATTCTGATCTTGTGGGTTCTACTGTTACTGATGGGCAGCCTATTTTTGGGCCGTCGAGTATTGAGCCTGCCGAAATTCATTCGTGAACCTATTCTACTAGCTTTTTCTACTGCCAGTTCAGAGGCGGCCTATCCAAAAACGTTGCAGGGTTTGAAACGTTTTGGCTGTTCAGAAAAAATTTCCAGCTTTGTGTTACCTGTGGGTTATTCATTTAACCTAGATGGTTCCATGATGTACTGTACTTTTGCCACTATGTTTATCGCACAGGCTTACGGTATTGAAATTACTATCGCGCAACAGATCACCATGCTGTTGTTGTTGATGGTGACATCGAAAGGTATGGCCGGTGTACCTCGGGCCTCATTAGTTGTGATCGCTGCTGCCATGGCACAATTCCATATTCCTGAAGCAGGTTTATTGCTGCTCTTAGGTGTCGATCATTTCCTGGATATGGCGCGTTCTGCCACTAACGTCATGGGTAATGCGATTGCATCTTCTGTAGTAGCAAAACTGGAAGGTGAGCTAACGGAATCAAATGACGACGATGAAGATCTGCTGGGTGATGCGGTATTGATAAAAGAGTAATTTAACCAATATTCATTGCTATACCCAATAAAAAGCCCGCAGTTGCGGGCTTGAATTTGAATATTGAGTAACCTCAAAAAATCCTTTAGTGACAAGGGTTTTTCTAATCACAATTTCCTTAGTGGTACACCCTTTGGTACACCCCTTTTTGATGTGTACCATCATATTTTAGAAGAATGGGTATCACTTCGAAGTAATAGAGCAACGAAGCTGGAATATCACCAGCAAGCTACAGACGGATCAAATGATCCAACCAACCCATTAGACACTTCAACCAATCGCCAATCGAAAGACTGATCTAGCAATTGCAAATCATGATGAACAAATCGAGCAGTATCTGTCATACATTTCAACTTGGCGACTAAGAACAATTCAAAACAGAGCCATAACACATTGAAAAATAAAACCAATACCAGAAATGGATCTTCAATGGATTTCAATCCAATATTTAGAACATTTCAAATCACACTAACCCAACAATTCAAATCCAAATATGTTTATCGCATCGACATAACGCAATAACGTGTCGATAAAATCGATTTTTTTCAACATATCATCGCTGCCTGTGATTAAACCCTATCCAAATACAAGGGGTACACACAATCTGCGGCCCCTTCCCCTGCTGAACCATTGAGCGCAATTCTGCATCCAGTCACCAGAACTGTATGGACGCAAAAACGAGCCGATACCGGAATGCCTGGATCGGGCATCTCGGCACCCTCATTCTGAGGTTCTCGAAACCTACAGTTTGTCGGTTATGCTGCTGGTGGTCGTGGCAGGCTTTCTCCCCACCAATGGTGGTTGGATTTGCTTGATCGTTGCTTGATTGAATGTGTTTTCAAACCACATTTGGAAATGGTGTTATTTGCCCACTATTTAACAGGGCTCACTTTTGAGCTTTGCTTTTATATCAGTGATTTAGCAAGTGCGCTTTTGTTCTGGCTGAAGTGTGTAGATTCTACACATTATGGGTATGGGCTGAATTTTCAGCTTATACAACTAGAAGCCTTTATACAGGCTTTTAGCAATAAGCCGCTCAGACTCCATAAAGGAAAAGGGTCGGCATATCACCAACCCCTTTCAACACTGCGCTATATCGACCGCCGCCGGGTTTGTTTTCTCGCCACACTCTGTGCTGCTGATCGGCTGGTATTATATACAGCAATTCTAAAAGGGAGCAAAAATCCCTTTAAAACAACCAGCTCATTTTTAAGCCGGTCAACCATTGTCATTATGACCATAGTTTAAGGTGTGGCCGTGATGACCATACCCTACCGGAATTATTTTCCAGTTCATGACCCACATTTGGACGGTCAGAACTGAACGATACTGAAACAGGTGGTTTCAATCTCAACATGGGGTATCGTTTTTGGAATGCCCCCCCAATGATTCATCTGTTTGAATATTAGGTTTTATAAGGTTCGATGTCAGGTTTTGACAGGTTCAAATGTCAACTTTTGTCAACGGGCTGGCAGTCTTCAAACCTTAACAATTACTAACATGTATCATCCAGATAGCTGCTCAGATCAATTACGTCGCCTTTGCGTTTCGATGCGCACAAAAACCTGTGGAATCCTGATGACTGTTCGCAAAAAAACGTGCGTTTTCGTAAGCACCTACTGCACAAAAAACGTTATAAATCGTTATATTAAACAGCGAATAAAACGCCAGTTTTCGCCAGTAGCAACAAAGGGTTGCGGCCAATGCCAATAAGGCTTCAACGCCTTTTACTGATTGGTTTTTTGCAGGTTCGCACCTCGGTTCGCAGTGCGAACTTTTGCGGACTAATATTTGCGAACTGCGCAATGCGAATTGCGCAAAACCTTCCCGGATGTCACCTTTAAATTTGCGCACACTATTCACTACGCGCACAGCCATCAGCGCATCATAAAGCCAGTAACGACAAGGCTTTGCAGAGCATCCCCGCACAACCAGCCGCACAGCTCACAATCATTAAACTGAGTGATCGCCGTCGCGTTTCGTTTTGCGCAAATACCTTTGTTTATCGAATCAGGCACACACTGAAAAATGCGCACTAACTGCGCGTACCGTGCTGCGTACCCGCTCAGATTACAGCCAGATGATATTCCCCTGCATGGTCATCATAACCACTCAGGTATTGCTCCATTGCCATAATGGCAACACAGGCATTGTGAATGCCTCTACACTCGGACACCCAATGACAGTACGCTACGTTTTCCTTGGGTTGTTCTATGGGTTGCTGCTTGGGTTGTAGCTACCATCCAATGCCTGATTACATGCTGGATTCAATGGGTCGCTGCTTGGGCCATTTGGCTGGTCGTTGGTTTGGTGCGTTCATCATTCAAGGCTTTATGTGGTGCGGTTTCTGGCTGGTCGTTCCTTGGGTCGTTTGATGGATTGTACCGAACATGAGTAACGAATAATCACTCTCCACTAATGGTGGTCAATACCGTGAAAATCTCTATTGCATGGGGTTGTGTTTAAAAACCGTAGCTGATACTGCTCTATACCGTGGAAACCTAGCATCTGGAAACCTCGTAAACTGTGGTAACTAGTCTGGTAACCTATCTCTTGGTAACCGGTCTAGACTAGCTACTTTCCGTGGATACCAGAGTGGATACCTCTCTTTTGGATATCGCCCATGAAACACCCCATTTCAACGATGCCCACCAACTGAACGCCCTTCACGACCATCAAAATGAGGTTTGGATGTCAACTTTTGTCCACTTTTCTGGATGTAGCTGGCTCAGTAATGGTGTCACGCAGATAAGCCCACCAGCTAGAGCCAACACAGAGCGCACAGGATTAATATCAAAGACAGAACAATATCTGTGTAGCCATACAGTACGCCTACTCTGAAAATGCGATTTATACGGCTTTAACGCGATGCTAATTTTTAATTATTTTGCGGATAGGGTGAAAGCAGTTTTGCAGTGGCTGATTTATCTAATGTCTCAGCATTTTTGCGTAGACATTGGATAGAAGTAGCGCCAAAGGTTTCGTAATCATGAAATAGGTATGTGTGTCTTTTGTATGACCGAGGCTAATTATCCTGCCAACAATGAACATCAATTGAATCTTTTATCAGTAGGTATAAATTGACACATGAATACAGACTACATCAGTGAGTTAACGATGTCAGATAAGCACTATTGGTTTCCTGCAATGCGCTACGGCTTTGGCTGGGGGCTTCCTCTCACATGGCAAGGCTGGTTTGCAATGCTGGCTGTCATCGCTCTGGCTGCCTTGGGTGGGCTGACCATTCCAGAACGTTACGGCACTTTGGTATTCATCATTTATGTCGTGATACTGGTATCGCTGTTTCTAGGGCTTTGCTGGTGGAAAGGTGAGCCACCGAAGCGGCTCCATTGATTGGGTTACATCAGCAGGTTATCCATGATGTCGTCTGATTCGTCCATGCCTGTTCTCTCATGATCTCGCATATACTTCAGCACAGCCTTTGCTTCATCCCTGTTCCTTGGTCTGATCTCTGCAAGCAATCCAAATATAAACCTTTCACGGGCTGACGATTCCGGTGATGTATCATAATAACTGTCGTAAGCGTTTCTGAGTCGATATAGCTGACTCCAGTAATCCAGCTCATACAAACAATCAGCAAGCGTATTGGGTAGATACTCCGGGCATTGTTTGAACCGTTCTGCTGCTTCATGCTTATCGTAGCCAATCACATATTTCCTTGGGTCTAATCCCCTCAGCATCTCAGTGCAGAATACCTCTGCCCTGGTGTCATCAAATATCGCGTCACCGAATCGGGCCAATGCCTCACAGCGCCGTTGCTCTCTCATGATGGATTTCTTAGCCAGACTATCCAGATCTGCAAAGCCAATCGCCCCGAACGTAGCAAAGAAGTTTCCCGGCTGACTGACATGCAGATAGTCATGGTAACGCTTCTCCAACTCTTTGAATGGTGTCTCAATACGTTTCGCGGCTTCCATAGCCCGTTCAATCAATCCGGCCTGACCCGTTGAAATCACAGCCCGGAGCCATAGCAGCGCATCCACTTCCTTGTCACCGGTAACGACCTGCTGTGGTGGTAGATCTAAGGTTGCGGGTTGTGTACTTGTGGCTTTCTGTTCCTCCGGCAAAGTGAACATAGCCCGATGCTTTGGATTGTCTTTAAAGCGGCCGGAGCGCGACAGGATAGTTTTGACCGTACCCAACGGCAGGCCGACCAGTTCAGATACTTTGCTCAATGAGTTGTTACGGCGTAACGTAATCACTCGCTGACGTTGCTCATCCGATATTCTTGAAACCCCTAGTTTCATTGAGTCCCCCTGTTTCAGAATGCCAAATCATCATCGAACGGTGGGACATCACCGGGATATTTAGCCGATGCGGTGGGTGGTAGATGATTTGCCGTGCTGGTTTTCCTGCCGGGTCTCACTGTCTTTGCACTGATCAGGGTGTCGGCTATCAGTTGGTGTGTTTCTCGCTGCGTGCCGTCCTGTGTCTTCCAACGGTTAAGCTGTAACTGTCCTGACGCACTGACCATATCCCCCTTGTGATGTCCGGCCAGCAATTCAGCCTGTTTGCCAAACGCCAGCAATGACACCCACCAGGTGGCTTTACCTTCGGGATCTTCTTTGCAGGGCAGATCTACTGCCAGCTTTGCCGATGTCATGGCGGTGCCGGTTCGGGTTTGGTGAGCTTGCGGATCTACCGTCAGCCGACCATAGAGAGAAGTTTGTGCGGTCATGTTTCTTGCTCCGAAAACACGTATATATATACAGAAAGTACGGGTCACACGGGTCATCCGGTCACATAATGAAATTAATCAATAAAATCATATTGTTATGATTGAAAGATGTGACCCATAGGCTGGGTCACACGCCCAATGTTTTGGGTCACACCGTTAAAACATCAAATAACACCCCGTGGTAATGGGTCATGTGGGTCATATGTGGGTCACATGTAAAATGATTAATAAATTGATTTATATCTGTTTTTTACCTGTATGACCCAATGACCCATGTGACCCATGCTTTTCTCGCGTACGTGAATAAAAAATAAAGCCCGAAGGTTATCCGGGCTTGAAGGTCAGTTAAACATCATCCTCTTGGGCGGCATCGCCTTCTGAGGCAAACAACAACGCATACAAGCGGGTGTATCTGCCATCGACCCGAAGACGGGCCGTGTATCGACCTTCCCTGTCTTTGTCATGTTTCAACATGCCGCAATCGGATAGGATTTTTGCGACAGCTTGCGGATTAAATCCATGTGCCGTTTCATTGATGAATACATGCGGGAAGGTGTAGAACGTCCATCCGTCAGCATTAGGGCCTTCTTGCTTGCGATAACCTGCAGGATCTCGAATTGTTGGCTGTGAGCAATCATATGGGATCACCATGTACCGGCTAAACGCATTGCTATTCAGAAAGGCCACCGCTTGCTCAATAATGGTCTTACGTTCCCTGTTCTCCATACCGAATAGCGCGACCCATTCATTAAAACAACGCTGTACCGCTTCTTTGCTCTCGTCTGGTGTCCAGCCTGTCAAGTGTGAGCCACACACCAGTGCTGCTTCCAGAATGGCAAAGCGTGACGCGACACGGCGAACCTGATCACTGGCTTTCTCCGGCAGTCTTGCCTGCCATGCGGTAGTCGTGGTTTTAATAGCCTGAATAACATCTTCTTTGTGGTCGGCCAGATAATTGACCCACGCACGCCCTACTGCGCCATAGCAACGCTTTGCGGCCTGTTGTACCGCATCTGCATGGGCTCTGCTGTCAGTAAGTCCGTGAATATTGGCAATTGCCTGAATAGGCACATTCAGTAAGCGCACCAGATGACCGGCATGTACCTTTTCACCCGCTTCATGCAGGAAGGTTTCCAAATCCTTTTCACCGGTACTTAAAGCCAGTACCCGCCAGCGCATGGCCTCACGGTTACCGCCATCTTTAGCGCCCTGTATCTTCCCGACCCCGTTGAATAACGCATAGGCAGAAGTGGCTACATCTTTAGGTTTGGTGCTCTGTCCGATTTCATCCAGTGACATCAGTCCGTCATTGTGTGCGGCCGCCTCATTAGCCAGACCCAGCGCGGTAGAGTACCAACTCAGTTTCAGTTCTTCAGGATGCCCCCAGATACTGTTCGCCACCATACCAATGGTGGTTTTCCCGGTGCCGGAATTGCCGAACAGATGAACCCCGAAGCTATCTGCCTCAACTAAATCCAGCAATGGCGCTGCCAACGAACAGGCCACACCCAGCATCATGCAAACATTGCCTTGAGCCAGTGCGCCTACCTGTTCCTGCCATTGCGTTATGGTGCCGCTGACACGGTAAGCATTGGCACTAGCAGAGCGGCCATTGAAGAACACCGGATCGGCCGGATTGCCGACCACTTCAGCATTGGGTAGAACATAGGCACCATGCTGCCAGCCACTGCGGGAAACTACACGCCAGAACTGATTTAAACCAGCCAACTGCATATGATTACCCAGGTGCGCACGTAACAGGCGGGATGTGGTCACAGACAAACCACCACGGCGCATACGGGCCCAGCCTTCCCGCTCACCGACAATCTCCAATGGGAAAGCATCTGTGCGTTCTGCACCAGCGCCATTTTCTTTCCAGCGGATCATGCGAAAGTGAGCCCCATCCTCATCTCGCCCACGGCCTATTAACTCAATGGCCGTACACAGCCAGCTCTGGGTTTCGTGAATTTCCCCGGTGTCTTTATCCATCTTAGGCACGATATAAACCAGATCGCTGCCTTTGGTCTCTATGCGGGGCTTGATGTCATCCTTAGGTGCTTTGGCTGCTGGTTTGGCTTTGTCTGCCAGTGAAACAACATTGCTTTGTTTGCGGCTCATCAGAATAGCCTCTCTGGTTTTATCTATGCCGTATTGCTGGTGGTAGTCGTTCCAGTCACCGGATATCGGCGGCAACGCAACAACCCCGCCAATCGAATCAGCGACAGCCTGTGCTTTGAGTAGTCCAATATTTTCTTGGCGGTCTGCGTCATTGTCAGCAGCCAGAATGATTTCAGCTTGTGGGTGCTGCTCTCTCACTGTCTCAGCCACGGTGCGGAGGTTACCGGCATCTACGGCACAGTAAACAGTGAACCCGGTAGCTAGGTGAACGGATAATCCGGTGGCGTAACCTTCACAGATAGCCAGTACCTCAGAGCCAGCAATACGATGAAATGAACCCGCTTTACGGCCACCAGCGAGAAGATATTTATGCCCGGTATCATCAATGGTCTGGCAGGTGGTCAGCTCTCCGACTGCGTTATACAGCGGAATAACTGAAACCCCCTGTTTCAATTCCGTATTTCCGGCCATGACCGGGCTTTGCAGAATGAGCACTTCACACTCAGCCAAGCCTTTGCCGACCAGATAGGGATGTCCTTTGGCTGGCTGGCATTGGTTCAGAATGTTTTGCGCCAGTTCAGCAGCAGCTTTGTGTTTAGCTTGTTCGCGTTGCTGTTCCTGTTCTGCCTGCTGTTTCGCTTTAGCTTCATTGGCTTGGATAGCTGCCATATCAAGACCAGCGGATAACCCTAAAGCCTGAGCCACCAGCAAAGAGGCTGCTTTGTTGTCATTCCCGGTGACTTTACACACCAGATCGAGCCCATCACCAGCATGTTTACCTTCACACTGGCGACAAATCCAGGTACCACGGCCTTCTTTGTCATCAAAATGAAAACGGTCTTTACCACCACATACCGGACAAGCGCCGTGTTTGCCTCGGGCCGGAACGGTAATGCAAAGAGCGTGGAAAATACTTCCCCACTGACCCTGCGCCGCTCTGGCAATATCACTGATTTTTAATGGTTCAGTCATAGCGCCTCCTAATGAACCGGCTGGTTCATAGCGGCAGTTAATGGCTGCCCCTGTGACAATGATTCATAGGCCATTTCAGCCAATGACTTGAACAGCTCGTCCATGACGGTGATGCCCAACTCTGACAGCCCACCAGTTGATAGATCGTTATTCAACATCGCAGATAACATGTCAGCAGAATCAATGACACCTTGATCAGCACCATGTTCAGCAATCAATGCGCCTTCAATGTTGTTCTGGATAGCACAAGCAATGACATCAGGCGTTACTTCCATACGGATGCGGTATTGCTCGTTCTGATACCAGGGGCCACCGTTCAGCACTTGAAGCCGGACGTGATAACAGGCCGCTACTGCCTCCCGGATAGTAGGTAATGCCTCTGCTGCGCTCATATGGGGTTCAGCGTTCATGCTACGGCCTCCATATCGCTTTCAGCATCAAATCTGACAGAGCACAGCAGTGTATTGATGTTTTCAAAGAGAGGTGTTGTTACCTGTTCCGTGGGGCGGCTTGAATACATCACAGCCAGCAAGCCCAGTAACATCATGGCCCTTTCTGTATTTTCCTGATTTATAGACCGCTGCTCTTTAGCTGCTAAGCAATGGGCGTGATTGATCTCGCCCAGTATTGAACGGGCATAAATCAACGTATCTGTTACCAGTTCATCTGTCGGGGTATAAGTGATAGAAAGCCATACACCATTAGAAATGGCTTTGGCTAATTCAATGGCTGATTCGTTCTTTTCAATATCAGCAGTGCTGGTCAGTGACGATAATTGGGTAAATGCGTTCATGCCGTTTTCTCCAGAAGGTGTCGGGTAAATAGTTCGGTTAACTTCTCTTTGCGTTGCTGGAAATCCATGTCCATCTCTAAAAGCGTGGTATTGGTGTGTTCCAGATAGGCGAGATATTCCAACTGGTCAGCAGAGAGATTATCCCGCAGCTCACCAGTGACGCCGTTCGCAACCTTCCACTGTTCGGCATCCATCCCCAGCATGATTTTATTCAGCATCCGATCTTCATTGATGTAATGATGGGCTTTGGTCGGCTTGTCCTGACGCGCTCTTGATACAACTAAAGCTGCACACATCCGCTTGTGAAAATCACAAGTGTGTACTCGGTTTTTGCGCCAGTTATCTACGGCTACACGATGTTGTTCAGGTGAAATAGCAATCAGCCGTTTTTCACATTCGATGAAATAACGGCGAGCAATACGGCCTTGTTCGTTATTTTCAACCATTGATAGCTCTTTCGCCGTATCCAGCGATAACGCATATTCTTTACTTCGGCGGTCCCCACCCCGTTGCTTTTGGTTCCCCAGATTTGGGGAATCAAATTCAGTACCATTCAGGATGTTTTCACCAAATTTGGCGACAACATAGTCAATGCCTTCGATAAAGCCGTATTGGTCAATGCGGTCTTTGAGCCATGTTGAGAAATCACGCCCCACCTCCAGAAAGGTATGTAGTTCACGCGCATCAACCGCACGAATTTGGTGACCTGCAATCTCTACCGGTTTTAAATTGAATAGCTCGTTCATGCAGCCACCCCGCTCTCAATGTTGAAAGCAGCCGTATTTAGCAGCTCATCAATGTGGTGGAACATAGGGATAGCCATCCCTAGAGACATGTTTTTGTCGAATGCGCTGGCGAGTAAATAAATCAGGCTTGTCGCATTATCAACGTGCTGCCATGTATCGATCCTGAGTTGAGAGTTGTTGATGTTGCGGATCAATTCGTCTGCCTTACCAGCGCATTCAGCGGCATAACAAAGCTGCGTTACATGTAGCGTATCTTCGCCAGTATCTGGGCTAGCAGTAAGCAGAACGGCATGAGTAATTGAACGAGCCACTGCAATCAGGGATTGGATTTCTCCGATGTGTTTATCGATATTAGTTTTCATGCTGCCACCTCCTGAGCTGGAGAACGGCTCAGAAACACCAACGGCAGGCCAGATAAACGCTGACGGGCTTCGGTTTCAGATTTGGCAAAAGCAGAGATAGTACGGATACGCTGAAAATCAGCAATACGACCACGGTTAGTGGCGATCAGGAATGTGTAAATCATGGTGAGTATACCTACGTCATGTGTGACATAGGCGGATCGGGTAGCCGCAAGACAGTGCCGACGTAGGCAAGCACAGGGGGAAGCTGTTTCTTTGGCTCCCGATCCATACTTCCCCAAAAACGGAGAGATCACCGGCATGATGCCAGTGATTGAAGTATGTGATACAAATTTTCCTACGTCAGTCATTGCTTGCGGGTGTCTAATCCGCCAGCCGTGTTGTTGGGTGTCTAGGCCAACAACGTTTTGAACTTTAGCTGTTTGGCTTTCATTAGGCAAGCCGATGCCCTGCGAAAGAATCGCATTAATTTGAAATGGCATTGAATTATTCTTTAAGCTGCTGGCGGTAAATCGTTATTTTCAGGAAGGAAACCAGGGCGTGGCCATTCAGGATTACCGAGTGAATAGAGAGCTGCTCGCTTCCGGATTTTCCCGCGAAATACAACTTCTGATTGAAGATTCGTAATGACATTAAACCCCTTAGCTCTTAAGTCATGAACCCTTGCAGCAGCTTCTGGAATTGCATAATCGGCCGTTAAAACAAAGCTTAATATTGGGCCTTTACGCAATATTGATAAAACTTCTGCACATTGCCCATCTACCATTGGTGTATTGGTAATATCAGCGATATAATTATTTTCAGCGGTATTTGATTTATTGATTGAGGCTTGATCCTGTGCGGGGATTAAGCCTTTTTTATTCTCGGTCATAATCCCTCCTACGCTGCTAATTTACGAGCTGCTTCTAATTCAGAAACCAATACTTTGATTTCATCATCAGATTTACCAGCAACACGAGCCGCAATAATTGCGTTAATTTCATGCTCAAGCCAACCGACAGAATTAGCTCCCATTTTTATGGTGGATGGCAGAAGACCCTCAGATATTTTGAGATAGATGGTTGAACGGGAATAACCAGTCCTCGACTCAACTAGCTTACGGCGGATTATGGTTAATTGATTTGTTACTGCTTGAATAGTCAAATTATATCTCCTAAGCCAGTGCTGGATTGCAGAGGCAGGAGCTATATTTAACGTTTCAATGGTGAAAGTAATTACCGGAAGACCTTACCGGATAACCGGAAAGCCTTACCGGATATGACTAATTTTTCTTATCAGGTTTGCCGTTATTCATTGCTGAAGCAATTATTCTCTCTATTTTTTCCAAAGTAAGTGGTGGTTCATCTAATTCAGGCCAATAAATACGTGAATGATTAACAACAGCCTGAGCCCATTTTGAAAACCCTTGGCACTCATCTGGATAATTTTCCCTAACATTAACGGCAGCAGCTAAAACCTGCTCTCTATTTATTGCAGTTGATTCAGATCTATGGTGAGGCTTTTGTCTATTACTCTGAATTTGAGCATCAATTTTGCTAATCTTTCTTGCTGCTTTCGGATCATTAAACATATTGGGTAATTTTCCATCACCATGGATTGCATCGTAGAGTTTTTCTAAATCTGGCCTTACTACCCATAAATCGTTAATTGTAAAGTCAGAAAAATCATCATCATCCAAACCCAACCAAGCAGCAGCTGTATGATCAGCCAGTTCTTCTTTTGTTTTTAGTACTGCATAAATTTCGTATGATTCATCACTCTGAAAACAGGGAACTAATGCAGTTCGTCGCTTTATTCCTGATGTTAAATCATTATCGTATAGATAACTAAAAGCCCACAAACCATAAAGGTAAGCATCATATTTACAAATTTCAGTTAATAGTACACTGTCTTGATCATCAGATGATTTAGCATCAGTGGCGCAACGCGAATAATCCGATAGCTGCGGAGATAATTCACCATCACCATCAATTTTAAATGTTGCTGAATCAGCACAATCAAGAGGTTCCCCAAGCATTGAAAGTACGAGCAAACTAGCAACCCCAGGGTCTTTTATGCACAAATTTATTGCGCCTATACTTCCCCAATGAATCAGGTCTTCCACTTCACACCCCAAAAGCGTTGCTGCTCTGTCCAATTTGCAATATTCAAGAGGTAATAACTTTGGCATGCAGTGTCACCGTTCCCGCAAACCTTATGAGGATGTCGGATCAGGCAGATAAGGTGTTCCGCTTTTCGATTGGCCGATCTAGGCCCGACTGATTCAGATATGTGGTCATTTATAAACCACAACTAAGGCGAGGTTATCACTGGAACAGATTGGATTCCAGTAGATAGGCTGGATAAAAATACAGTTACTGATTGCGTCTTTTAGCCTTGGCTATTGGCGTGACGTTGTAATCCCTTCCCTCAATCAATGCTTCAAGCAATCCAGCCCATTTGTTCAGCGCATCTTTACGCTCTTCAAAGTATTGGTGCCGGTTGTAGATCCCCTCAACCCCTTTGATTTTGTGGTTCAGGCAACGTTCAGCCACAACCGGGTCAACACCCAACGCGGCAAGGTGGGTTCGTGCAGTACGGCGCAAATCATGAACCGTGAACCATTCCATGCCGACCAGGTGGGGTTTCAGCTTAGACATGGCAACAGGCAGTGTGCTTTCAACAATGTGGGGAACCATTCTGTTCTGCATCTTTCTGGCTGGCAGCACCCAAGAACTACCGCATGACATCCGTTTCAGATCTAATAACCACTCAACCGCAATCTTTGGCAGAGGGATATCTATTCCCTCGCCTGTCTTGGTTCGTTCAGCAGGTAAAGACCAGATCGCCTTATCTAAATCAAATTCAGACCACGAGGCTGCACACAGCTCCATTTTCCGGCAACACAGCAGCATCAATAGTTTTATGGTGATGTCATTCTGGATGCTGAAACCTTTGGCGATACGCATAGCCTGAAAGACCCGGATCAACTCTTCACGACTTAATGCCCGTTCTCTGGCTGTCTCTTTACCACCAGCATCTGCTATTTCAAAAGCAGCCGCAGGGTTAACTTCTATCATGTGACGCTTGATTGCATAGTTGAACATACGGCGTGTCCATCTCAGCACATCATTAGCAATGGTCGGGGCACCACGCTTCACAATGGATTGAAGCATGTCATCAATATGGCGGGGTTTCACATCTTCCAGTTTCAAATTGCCAATGCTGGGCCGGATATCTTTATCAATGCGACTGCGAACGATGTTGGGATGTTTCCAGCGACCCAAGATCTGCCGCTCGAAATACTCCTCAGCCAAATCAGATACCCGGATAGCATTTTTCTCAGCTTCCATTTTCTCTAAGGCTTCGGCTTTCCGTTCCTGCTTCTCGCCAGCAACGTCATAGCCAAGGGCAACACGGGCGGATAGTTCTTTTGCTACCTTCCTTGCTTCTGCAAGAGACAACTCAGCATATGAGCCAATCCACATCGATCTAGCTGTACCCGCAAATTTATAGCGGAACTTCCATCGAGGAATATTGAAGGTTGCTCGATAACTTAGATACAAGCCATCACCATCAGCTTTACCTTCAAAGCGTTCATCTGCCTTTATCCAAGCCTTGATCTGAATATCCGTTAATTTACCCATGGCGCACCCTGAATATTGAATAGGCCGTGTACCAAAACTTTTGTACAGAAATGGCGTTTGGTACACCTTTTGGTACACGCTAAAACGTGGCTTCCCTTGGAATAGTATGGCACACACTGGAATAAAAAAACCCGCTGGAATGCGGGTTTAGTGGGATTAGCTGGATTTCTGTGGAAGTGCTTGGATACTACTCAACGTTTTGAATTTGCTCATTGAGTAGCGGCCTAGACCCTAACAAACTCAACAACTTATCGAAAAGAAACCACTCAAAAATGCCTGTTTGCCCACCAAACTGCCCACCACTTGCCTATGGCTTTTACTAAATCTTAGTGGTTAGCAATAGAAAAACAGTGCCGTTTTTATGCTGCTGTTAGGGTCTAAAAATAGCAGTTTTGAAGGGCTTTATCGAGTAATTTTTTCAACACCCTATGCACTGATGGATATTATAGTGTCCACTTTATGATTTATTTCGCTATAATGGATATAACTGTATCCACTTGGCCTTTGCGGATGAATTTTACCTTACTTGATGATACCGATGTAAGCCAAGCCTATGCGGCTTATTTACGTGAGTTACGCAAGCAGGCAAAGCTGTCACGAGCGGCGCTTGCTGAGCGAAGCTGCGTACCTGCGACCACCATTAAGAAATTTGAGCTGACCGGGCAAATTTCATTTCGCCAATTGCTGTTGCTTTGGCAGACTCTCGACTCGCTTGGGCGTTTGTACGAACTCACACAACCTAACAAAGAGCTTGCTGCTATACCCACAAGTATTGATGAGGTGCTAAAAGATGAGTTTTAAACCCATTCAAAAACTCATGGTAACTCGCACCTTAAGTTCAGGTGAGCAGGTCGCAGTAGGGGTCTTGGCGCAGAATCGCCAAGGCGTTTTTTTTCAGTATGCAGACCGCTATTTGCAGCAGTTTGGCAATTTATCACCGTTTACCTTGCAGTCGAGCACACAAGTTCAAGTCGCACCTAAGCAGCCGCACCAAGGTGTACATGGCGTATTTGGAGATTGTTTGCCCGATGGCTGGGGCATGCTGTTGCAAGATCGTATTTTCCGGCAAAAGGGCATACTGCCTAATCAATTAACGGCAATGGACCGGTTAGCCTTTGTCGGTGATAAAGGCATGGGAGCATTGTCTTTTTCTCCGGTGTCTGAGTTTTCAGCCACCACGCACGCGGATATTGATTTAGCGACGTTAGGCTTAGAAGCACAAACGCTGTTCGATTCTTCGATGTCAGATTATATGGATGATAATCACGATGAGTTAGATGGGCATACGCAACAGGTGTTGGCCGCATTAGTCGCCGGAGGTAGTTCGGGTGGGGCAAGACCTAAGGCACAAATTTATATGCCTGCTGGGGAAACTCAGCATTGTCGAACCTTTGCTCAGCCTGGAGATGAGGCTTGGCTGATTAAATTTACCTCAAAAAATCTTGCGCTCGGCCATGAAGAAGGTTTGTGTGAGGCGGTTTATTTACAAATGGCAGAACTTGCTAAGTGTCAACCGCCGCAATGGCAACTCATTGAAGCACCACCTACAAGCGGTGCGTCTGCCTGGTTGGCGCTTAAGCGTTTTGATTATGTCACGGAGCAGACCAATTTAAGCGGCAATCGCAGTTCAGGTCGCCTGCATATGCACAGCGCTTGCGGGCTACTGGATGCAGACTTTCGAACGCCAAGTTTAGATTACATTGATTTGATTAAAGCCAGCCGTCAGTTGTGTAAGTCCCCCGCTGCTGGACAACTGCAATTTCGCCGCGCCGTTTTTAACCTGCTGTCGTCTAATCAAGACGACCACAGTAAAAACTGGGCGTTTTTGCAAGCGGATGACGGTCAATGGGATCCTGCACCTTTTTACGATGTTACCTACAGCCCACATCCATTCAACGAACACGCCACTGCTTTCGGCGGTTATGGCAAAGCGCCATCGCTTAAGGTGATGCAAAAACTTGCTACTAGTGCTGGCTTTGCGAATTGGAATGATGCAAAGCAAGTTATTGAAGAAGTCGCAGAAGCCATCAGCCAATTTACGTATCTTGCCAAGCAACAAGGGATCAGTAAAACAACAATGTCCGTGATTGCTAAGACATTGGAGCAGCGTAAACAAGAAAATGCAGCGCTTTTTCTATAACAATAAGAAGGGACAGTAATGAAGCTCGGCCGAAACGATCCTTGCCATTGTGGCAGTGGTAAAAAATTTAAACGTTGTTGTATGAGCAGCGTTTCCAAGCAACATGCCCAAGTCTTCGATGATGTTGAAACCATGCTGGCAATGAACCCAAATTTGAGTCTTGATGAACTCAATGCCGCTTTGCAGCAGAAAGTGCAAGAACGCGATCATCAACCTCATCCCGATTTTTGTGGCGTAACGCCAACGCAAATGGCCAATTGGCTTTATGCGCCTTTTGATGAATTAAAGTGGGTGACAATTTGCACTCCCGACTCTCTTTCTGCCAGCCCAATAATGCGTTATCTAGCCCTCATTCTTGAT
>ERZ650306.825-NODE-825-length-18769-cov-11.389708_pt1 | contig 18769 bp, 14 predicted proteins | sample MGYA00376242_ERZ650306 | MGnify/ENA primary metagenome ERZ650306 (study PRJEB26733, sample SAMN07839244) | wastewater metagenome | biome: urban; feature: wastewater treatment plant; material: waste water | place: USA: North Carolina | collected 2016-03-31 ... | reverse complement strand
AAAATGGATTAAACGACAAAGAAATCATCGCGCTTTTACCTGGTTCTCGAGAACAAGAAGTAGAAAAAATGCTGAGTTTAATGTTGTCTGTTCGTGATTCTTTTAAAAATTATCAGTTTGTAATTGCAGGAGCGCCAAGTTTACCAAAGGAGTTTTACCAAAAATTTGTAGATGACGATGTGCATTTTGTTTCTAATAAAACTTACGATTTGTTGAGGTGTTCTAAAGCAGCTTTGGTAACTTCTGGAACGGCAACTTTGGAAACAGCATTGCTTAATATTCCTGAAATTGTATGTTATAGAACCAGTACTATTTCTTACGAAATCGGGAAACGTGTGGTGAAAAATATTAAATTTATTTCTTTGGTTAATCTCATTATGGATAGAGAAATTGTAAAAGAACTCATTCAAAAAGAATTAAATACAGAAAATTTGGTGAATGAACTTCAAAAAATTCTAGAAGGACAAAAACGCGACAAAATGCTCGAAAATTATGAACTTTTGAGAGAAAAACTTGGTGGAAAAGGTGCTAGTGAACATGCCGCAGAAATTATTGTAAATTAAATGATGAAAAAATTAATTTCTCAACTAAACGAAATTGAAAATTTAAAACAATTTTCAGACAAAAGCGCTCCAGAAATTTCGGAAGCGAGTGTTGGTTGGCATTTGGAGCATTCTCTTATTATTATTTCTAGAATTTTGGAAGGATTAAAAAAGTCTAACCCAAAAGAATTTAAACCTCATTTTAGTTTGCCTAAATTGTTAGTAATGACTACAGGTTATATTCCTAGAAAGAAAGCAAAAGCGCCTAAATTTACTATTCCTAGCGGTGGTGAAATTATTCAAAATATTGAAAATCTTATTGTTGATATTAAGAAAAATCTTCCCGAAGTAGAGAAACTTAATGCCAATTCTTTTGTAGAGCATCCACTTTTTGGGCATCTTAATTTGAAACAAACGATTAAATTTCTTAGCATTCACACCCATCATCATTTGAAAATTATAAGAGATGTTTTATGGAAATTTTAACTTTTTTATAAGTTAAAAAATATTAACGTGGTGATTGATTTATAAATTGTTCAGTAAATTTGAAAAAAAAATACATATGGTTATAAATGAAAAAGGGTTTCAGAAAATTTCGACTGACCGAAAGTTTGTTATAGCTTGTTATGCAGAAATGCTTACAAGAATTAATGAAAATGAAGTGGCAGCATTGATTAATAGTAATTTAGTTGAGGGGAAAATTGAAGAAAATGATTTGTCAAGTGAAAAAATTATACAATCTCTTAGTATTTATTTCCAATTGATGACTTTGGTTGAAGAAAATGCAGCTACACAATACCGCAGAAAATTAGAAGATCAGGAAAAGATTACCGCAATTCGTGGTTCTTGGGGAGAAGCCCTCCATCATTGGAAGAATTCTAATATTACCGAAGATGAAATGCTAAGTGCTATTTCTAAAACAGAAGTAATCCCTGTACTTACTGCGCATCCTACAGAAGCAAAAAGGGTTACTGTAATAGAATTGCACAGAGAATTGTATTTGCTTTTGGTAAAAAAAGAAAATTCATCACTCAGCAGATTAGAACAAAACGAGATAAAAGAAAAAATAATCAACCTTCTAGAAAGATGGTGGAGAACTGGCGAAATTTATTTAGAAAAACCAGACATCAGAGACGAAAGAGCTAATGTTTTGTATTATCTAACTAAGGTTTTTCCTAAAGTTTTGGCAAAAAGTGACCAAGAGATTATCAATTCTTGGCTAGAATTAGAGCTTAATCCTAATAAAATTAAAAACCCAGATTTTTTTCCGAAAATCAATTTCGGAAGTTGGGTAGGTGGTGATAGAGATGGGCATCCTTTTGTAACACCAGCGGTAACCAAAGAAACTCTTTTGCTTCATAGAAAAGCTGCGCTTAGCTTAATTAAAGAAGATTTGATAAATCTTGCCAAAAAAATCTCAATTTCTGCCGTTTCTAATCCTGTACCTTTTGCACTCTCTGAAGCGGTTTCTCAAAAAGCAAATGCTTTAGGAGAGGTTGGTGAAAATGCGATAAAGCGTAATCATTATGAACCTTGGAGACAATTTGTGAATTTAATGATTTGCCAATTAGAAAATACCATATCAGAGAATTTCGCAGATTCTAAAACTTACTATAAATCTAGCAAAGACTTAGAAGAAGACCTAAAGACATTAATAGAAATTTTAGTTCAAAACGGGCAAAAAAGTATTGCAGAAGATTTACTTTTTTCTGTAGAACGTTCTGTGAAATGTTTTGGTTTTCATTTGGCTAAATTAGATATCAGGCAGAATAGTGCATTTCACGATAAAGCTGTTTCTCAGATTCTAAAAAAAATGGGTGAAACAGACTATGATTTTGAAAATTGGGAAGAAGAAAAAAGAGTAAATTTTTTAAATAAATTATTAGAAAACAATGCACCTATTACAGATGTTACGATTTCTTATGGTGCAGAAGCAGATAATGTTTTGGATTGTTATAGAGTAGTTCGCCAACACATCAATCTCTATGGTGCAGACGGAATAGGTTCTTTTATTGTGAGTATGACCAGAACTTTAAGTGATTTGTTGGTTGTCTATCTATTAATGAGAGAAACTCAACTTCTTAATACTAAAATAAAAGTAGTTCCTCTGTTAGAAACCATAGAAGATTTACAAAACGGGCCAGAAATATTGAATCAATTTTTGAAACATCCTGTCACTCAATCTAGAGCCAAAAATTTAGATAATAAACAAGAAGTGATGTTGGGTTATAGTGATAGTAACAAAGATGGAGGTACTATTGCTAGCAAATGGAATCTCTACAAAGCAGAAATTGCGCTTTCTGAAGTAGGTAAGAAAAACAATACTGAAGTTTATTTCTTCCACGGTACTGGTGGTACTATAAGTAGAGGCGGCGGAAAATACCATCGTTTTTTAGAAAGTATGCCCGAAAATACCGTTTCTGGAACAGTGAAAATCACCGTTCAGGGAGAATCTGTAGCGCAACTTTTTGGAAATCCTATGACTGCGAAATATAATCTAAATGCACTTTCTTCTGGGGTAGCCAAACATATTATCGCGAATAAAACTTCAGCAGAAAATCCAAAATATTCTTTTGATTCTATGGAATTTCTTGCTCAAAAATCCTTTGAACATTACCGAAATCTAATCGAAACATCAGGTTTTATCAATTTCTACGGAAAAGCAACTTGTATAGATGTATTAGAACGTAGTAAAATAGGTTCTAGACCAGCCAGAAGAACAGGAACTAGAACACTGCAAGATTTGCGAGCAATTCCTTGGGTGTTTAGTTGGAACTTATCAAGAATTTCATTAACGGGTTGGTATGGTTTAGGAGAAGCTCTCAAGGTGTTGAATGTTGAAAAACCTTCTGATTTTCAAAAACTAAAAGAAGCAGCTAAAAATTGGAATTTCTTTAAATTTCTAATGATACAAACCGAAACAAATCTTATCTTGTCTAATCTAGAAATGATGAAACAATATGCAGATTTAGATGAAGATTTTGAGGAAAGAGAATTGTTTATGAGTAAATTTCTTGCAGATCACCAAAATGGAGTGCAATTAATAGAAGAACTTTTCGGGGAGTCTGCTTTGGAGAGAAGAGGCGGTCAATATGATAACCTGCAATGGAGAAACCAAAAATTAGAAATATTGCACCAATTGCATATTAAATATCTAAAACAATGGCGAAATCTAGAGGATGAAAATAATAAAGAAAAGGATAAAATTCTCAATAAGTTGTTAAGTTTGATTAATGCTATTTCTAGCGGATTAAAAAATACAGGATAAGCTCATTATAAGTCCCTTAAACATTGTTTTAAGGGATTTTTTTGTGAAAATTTTGAATTGCTTGAGATTAGAATAAAATTAATTTTTTATATTTGCTTAAACTATTAGCCAATAATGAACAAGCAACCTCTTCTCCTGATGCTTTTGTGCTATGTTTTGGGGATTTTTTTCTGCGATTTAATACCGACTTCTATTCATCAAACTGTATTTTTGATGAGTTTTGCATTGGTTTTCACGATGCTTTCATTCTTTAAAGTTAAGATTTTAAAAGAATTGAAAAACTATTCTCTAGGATTTTTGTTTTTTTCGGTAGGTGTTTTTTCGCATTATTGGCATTCTAAAAAATCTGAAATTCCAAATTTTCAAGGAAAACAAACGGTTGTTTTTCAAATTAATAAGAAGCTGAATTCTAATAAAAAGTACAGAAAATACGAAGTATTGGCAAAAGCTGAAGGAAATGAAATTAATGCTATTCTGTATGTTCCGAAAGAAGAAAAACAACTTGATTTTAAAAATTATTATCAAACCAAAGTATATATAAATAAAGTAGAAAGTCCGAAGAATGATTTTCAGTTTGATTATGCAAAATATCTTGCAAGAAAAGGAATTTATTATCAAAGTTTTGCAACGGATGAAATTCTAGAAGCTCCAAAAAAAACGCTTACCATTTCTGAAAAAATCAGACAAAAAAGACTAGAAATCCTCAATACGATTGATGGTTCTAAACTTCCAAAAAGAGAAAGAGAATTTCTAAAAGGAATTATCTTGGCAGACCGCACAGAAATGGATGCAGAAATGGTTTCGGATTTTAGCAAAAGTGGTTTGGTGCATTTTTTGGCAATTTCGGGTACACATTTGGCGATTATTTTTTGGTTGATTTTATATCTTTTGAAACCCATTTTTCCTGCAAAATTCAGAAAAATTCCTATAGTGCTTTCTTTGCTATTTATCTGGAGTTTTACGATTTTTATAGATTATGGCAGTTCTGTGGTCAGAAGTTGTTTAATGATTACGGCGTATTACAGTTTTGTGCTTTTACAGCGCAAGCCAGATTTGCTTCACGCAATGGCAATTGCAGGTTTTGCGATTTTAATTTTTGATACGCATCAGGTTTTTGATGTTGGTTTTCAGCTAAGTTTTGTAGCTGTTTTTGGAATTTTTTGGTTGAATGAACCGATTTTGAAAAATTTACCCAGACCTAAAAACAAAATTCAAGATTTTCTGTTTAATGTGATTTCGGTAAGTCTGGCAGCGCAAATCGCTACATTGCCTTTAGTTATTTTTTATTTTCATCAATATTCATTTTTATCAATAGTTGCCAATGTAATTATAGTGCCGTTTTCGGAAATTATTATCATTTTTTCTTTGTTAATGACCGTTTTATTTGCCTTTAAATTAGAATTCTCTTGGTTAAGTTTTATTTATGAAAAATTAGTAGATTTTTTGTTGAAAAGCATTCATTTTTTTGCAGACCAAGATTGGTTTTTCATTAAAAATATCCCGTTGAATTGGGTTGAATTAATTATTCTTTTTGTGGTAATTTTTCTATTAAGAGGTTTGTTTTTACATCAAAGTAAGACTATGCTTCGCTTTTTGGGAATTGCATTATTGTTTTTTATGGTTAGGATTATTGTTGATTTTTATCAATTTAAGAAAACAGAGACATTGGTAGTAGAAAACTTTAATCAAAAAACAATTATTCAAAAAGAAGGTAATCGAGCTATTTTTTGGGTTGATAAAAAGTCTAATAATGAAATGCTAAAACGTTTTATAATAGAGCCTTATATTACTTCCAGGCGAATTGAAAGATATGAAATTAAAGTTGATCCAAAGGGTTTTTCTGAAGTAAAAATACGTAGTGAACTTATAAGATAAAGAAAATCTTATTTAGAACCATTACAAAATACAAAAAATGACATTTGTCATATTTTTGACCGCTCTATAATTCTTAATTTTGTGGAAATTCAAAAAAAATATAAACAATGGCAGGATTAACTCAATCTACAATCGGTAGAAAGTTTTTAATGGCGCTTTCAGCAATGTTTTTGCTGATATTTTTGGTGATTCACTTGTCTATTAATCTTATTTCTGTTTTCAGTGAAGAAGGATTTAATGCAGCTTCAGAATTTATGGGTAGTAATCCCCTAATTCAATTTGCAATGCAGCCGGTATTATTTGCAGGCGTAATTTTCCATTTTGTGATGGGATTTGTATTAGAATTGAAGAACAATGCTGCGAGACCAGTGAAATATGCTGTGGCGAAAAACAGTGGTAACTCTACATGGATGTCTAGAAATATGATTATTTCTGGGGCATTTATCTTGGTTTATCTAGCGATTCACTTAGCAGACTTTTGGGTGCCAACAATTTCTAAAAATTATTTAGGTGCTGTACACACAGAATCAGACTTTGAGCATTTACAAGAAAAATTTCAACCGTTATGGAGAGTTGTATTGTATGTAGTTGCTTTTGTGTTGTTAGGATTGCATTTAGCACACGGTTTTCAGTCTTCATTCCAATCTATTGGCGCGAGACATCCTAAGTATTTAAAATGTGTAAACACACTAGGAACTTGGTATTCTATCTTAATTCCACTAGGATTTATTATAGTAGCTGTTTTTCATTTCGTAACTCAATAATTACATCTATATTATTATGAGCATTCTAGATTCTAAAATTCCTAAAGGTCCATTAGCAGACAAATGGAAAAATCATAAAGATCATATGAACTTGGTTGCACCTAACAACCGAGACAAAATTGACATTATTATCATAGGTACTGGTTTGGCTGGTGGTTCTGCTGCTGCTACATTGGCAGAACAAGGATATAATGTAAAAGCTTTTTGCTACCAAGATTCGCCAAGAAGAGCACACTCTATTGCAGCACAAGGTGGTATAAACGCAGCTAAAAATTATCAAAATGATGGTGATTCTGTTTACAGGTTATTCTATGATACCATAAAAGGTGGAGACTACAGAGCAAGAGAAGCTAATGTATACAGATTGGCAGAAGTTTCTGCGAATATTATAGACCAATGTGTAGCACAAGGCGTACCTTTTGGTAGAGAATACGGTGGTCAATTAGATAACCGTTCTTTCGGAGGAACTCAGGTTAAGAGAACTTTCTATGCTAAAGGACAAACAGGTCAACAATTATTATTAGGTGCCTATTCTGCAATGAGCCGCCAAATTGGTAAAGGAAGAATTAAAATGTACAACCGTCACGAAATGATGGATCTAGTACTGGTAGATGGCAAAGCAAGAGGTATTATTGCTAGAAATATGGTAACTGGCGAGATTGAAAGACATTCTGCTCACGCTGTAGTTATTGCTTCTGGTGGTTATGGTAATGTGTATTTCCTTTCTACTAATGCAATGGGAAGTAACGTATCTGCCGCTTGGAAAATTCACAAAAAAGGAGCATTTTTTGCTAATCCTTGTTTTGTGCAAATTCACCCGACTTGTATTCCTGTTCATGGAACTCAACAATCTAAATTAACCTTGATGTCAGAATCTCTTAGAAATTCTGGTAGAATTTGGGTTCCTAAGAAAATTGAAGACGCTGTTGCCATCAGAGAAGGTAAGTTAAAGCCTGAAACCATTAAAGAAGAAGACAGAGATTACTATTTAGAAAGAAGATATCCTGCATTTGGTAACTTAGTTCCTCGTGACGTAGCGTCTAGAGCTGCTAAAGAAAGATGTGATGCTGGTTTCGGAATCGAAAATAATGATACTAAAGAAGGGGTTTATTTAGATTTTTCTACAGAAATTATGAAAAAAGGTAGAGAAGCTGCTACCGAAAAAAATATCCACAATCCTTCTGAAAAACAAATCTATGATTTGGGTAAAAAATGGGTAGAAGAAAAATACGGAAACCTATTCCAAATGTATGAAAAAATTACAGCAGACGATCCTTATGTAACTCCTATGAAAATTTATCCAGCGGTTCACTACACAATGGGTGGAGTTTGGGTAGATTATAATTTACAATCTACCATCCCAGGATGTTTCGTAATAGGTGAAGCTAATTTCTCTGACCACGGAGCAAATAGATTAGGTGCATCGGCATTAATGCAAGGTTTGGCAGATGGTTATTTTGTACTTCCTTATACCATCGCAGATTATCTTTCTGCTGATATTAGAACAGGGCAAATTCCTACCAATTCTTCAGAATTTGACGAAGCAGAAAAAGGCATCAAAGATAAAGTAGAATTCTTCTTAAATAATAAAGGAACTCATTCTGTAGATTATTTCCACAAGAAATTAGGAAATATTATGTGGAACAAAGTAGGTATGGGTAGAACTCCAGAAGGTTTAGCAGAAGCGATTAAAGAAATAGAAGAAATCAGAAACGATTTCTGGCAAAATGTAAAAGTGGTAGGTGATGCAGATGGTATGAACCCAGAATTAGAAAAAGCTTTCCGTGTAGCAGATTTCTTAGAATTAGGACAATTAATGGCTATAGATGCTCTTAATAGAAATGAATCTTGTGGAGGTCACTTCCGTTGGGATCACGCAACTCCAGAAGGTGAAGCAGAAAGAGACGACGAAAATTACAAATACGCCGCAGTTTGGGAATATAAAGGTGATGATATCAATGCCGAAGTATTGCACAAAGAAGAATTGGTGTACGAGAACATTGAAGTTAAAACTAGATCTTATAAATAATCTCCAACATAAAAAAAGATAATTATGAGTACTAAAAAAGGATTAAATCTGACTCTAAAAATTTGGAGACAAAAAAATAATAAAACAAAAGGTCAATTCGAGACCTATAAAATATCAGACGTTTCACCAGATTCTTCATTCTTAGAAATGCTAGATATGCTTAACGAAAATCTAGTAAACGAAGGAAAAGAACCTGTAGCTTTTGATCACGATTGTAGAGAAGGTATTTGCGGTATGTGTTCGCTTTACATTAATGGTAGAGCTCACGGTCCAGATACTGGTATTACCACTTGCCAATTGCACATGAGAATGTTCAAAGATGGTGAGACCATCCACATAGAACCGTGGAGAAGTGCAGCCTTCCCTGTAATTAAGGATTTGGTGGTTGATAGAAGTGCTTTTGATAGAATTATGGCAGCTGGTGGTTTTGTTTCGGTAAATACTTCTGGTAACACATTAGACGCCAACGCAATCCCAGTTCCGAAAGAAGATGCTGATAAAGCTATGGATGCTGCAGCTTGTATTGGTTGTGGAGCTTGTGTAGCAACGTGTAAAAACGGTTCTGCAATGCTATTTGTAGGAGCTAAAGTTTCTCAGTTTGCACTTTTACCTCAAGGTAGAGTAGAAGCCAACAGAAGAGTACTGAATATGGTAAAACAAATGGACGAAGAAGGTTTCGGAAACTGTTCGAACACAGGTGCTTGTGAAATTGAATGTCCAAAAGGAATTTCTCTAGAAAATATCGCAAGAATGAACAGAGAGTTTCTTGTTGCAAAGTTTACAACTGCTGAATAAGTATTATAAACTAAATAAATTGAAAATCACCTCTCTGTTTGAGGTGATTTTTCGTTAAATAATTCCCAAAATTTAAACTTTATTTTAGCAAGTAAAACTAAAAGTATATTTTTGCTATTCAAATTATTAAAAACAATTTTAAACAAAAAATGAAAAAGTATTTTTTATTATTATTTTTTGCAATTTTAATTATTTCTTGTTCTAAGGGAGGTAAAGTAACCCTTACTGGTACATTACAAAATGCTAAACCACTAGAAAGAATAGAGCTAATAGAAACCACAGGTGTAGCTACATTACCAGTTGCCAATTTTGGTACAGACGCAAAAGGAAATTTTTCTCAGACGATAGAAATTCCAAAAAATGGAGTTTACCTAATTACCTACGGTGGTAGTTCTGGTTTTATCTATCTAAAAGGAGGTGATAAAGTAGATATAAAAGCAGATGCTGTTATGTTCCCTATGAATATGCAAATCTCTGGAGATGCTAAAGGAAATACAGAATTTTTGACTGAAAGTCAGAAATATATCAACGATTATTTGTCTAAAATTAATCAATCTGTAGCCTCTAAAAATGAATCTGAGTTCTTAAAAGAATTAGATAAATACAAAAAAGAAATTACAGCTCAATTAGACAAAATAGCTGATTCTAAAAAACCAGATAGCGATGTGAAAAAACTAAGCAACAGTGAATTAGAAGTTACATTGCTTAGAATTTCTACACAGTATGAAGCGGTACACGGGCAAATGACCAATAATCCAAACTTCAAGCCTTCTGAAAAATTTAAAGAATATCAAAAATCTTTAGAAAACGAAGATTATGTAGAAAATATGCCTACTTATAGAAACTATTTGCTTTCTAAGCTTGGTGCAGATTTCCAAAAATATTTTCAAGAAACTCAGAAAGGAGTAGCTCCTAATTCTAATATCGAGATTTTTTCTAAGTTCTTAGATACCAAAAAAGATATTTCAGACAAAGTTAAAGATTACCTTCTAGCTACAGTAGCTACACAATATGATTTACAACCGAATAACCCTAAAATACCAGAGGTAATGAAGGTGCTTAATTCTAAAGTAAAATCAGAATCTATGAAAGCTGACCTTAAAAAAGTAGAAGAAGCAATCTATGGTCTGCCTGTAGGAACAGATTATTCTAAAACAGAATTGGTGAAATTAGATGGTAAAAAATCTTCACTTTCTGAACTAAAAGGAAAACCAACCGTAGCTTTATTTTATGCTTCTTGGAATCCGTACATTAACCAAAGCGTAATTCCTGTAATGAAAGAAATGGTAAAATTCTACGGAACAAAAATTAATTTTGCTTTTGTAAATTTAGATGATACTCAAGATCAGTTTAAGAAAACTGCCAATGCTATGTTTAAAGACATAAAAGGTGTAAATTTCTATGGCGAAAATGGTATGAAGGCAGAAATCGCAAAACAATTTGCAGTGTATGGTTTCAAAATGCCAAATTTTGTAATCTTAGACAAAGATGGTAAAGTATCTAGTAGAACATTTTTTAACATAGGTGATCCTCAGTTTGTAGATGCCCTCAATAAAGCTTCAGGACTTACTCCACCTTCTGTAATGCCAAATCAAAATCAGCAAATGATGCCTCCTCCTGTAGAAGAGCATTCTGCTAACGATGGGCACGGTCATTAATTAAAAAAAAATAATTGATATCAACGAAGCGGACTTTACGAAGTCCGTTTTTTTATTTTTAAAAGTGTAATTTTGCCAAAGTTTTAAAGAAAATGAGCAAGAAAAAGAAAAATATAATTTTAGAAAACATTAAATTAATCTCTGCAGGAGCTAAAGGTGTAGCAGTAGGTAAAACCGAAGAAGGTAAAACCGTTTTGGTTACTGGTGCAGTACCTGGTGATGTAGTAAATGCCAGAGTAAAAAAAGCAAAATCTAAATATTACGAAGCAGAAGTGCTAGAGGTTATAGAAAAATCGCCTTACAGAGTAGAGCCAAAATGTATTCACTTCGGGGTTTGTGGTGGATGTAAATGGCAAAATCTTTCTTATGAAAAACAATTAGATTTCAAGCAAGAAGAAGTTTATAATAATATCAAGAGAATTGGTGGAATAGAAAATTTCGAAACATTACCTATTCTAGGCTCAGAAGAACAATATTTCTACAGAAATAAAATGGAGTTTTCTTTCTCGAATGCACGTTGGCTTACCCAATACGAAATTAGTTCCGAAGAAAATTTTGGCAATAAAGATGCGCTTGGTTTCCATATTCCAGGGATGTGGAGCAAAATTTTGGATTTAAAAGAATGCTTTCTTCAAGAAGAACCTTCTAACGAAATAAGATTAGCAGTGAGAGATTACGCCATCAAAAATGGTCTAGATTTTTATGATGTCAGAAATCAAGATGGTTTCCTTAGAACTTTAATGCTTCGCCAGAATTCTAAAGGAGAATGGATGGTTTTGTTTCAACTATATAGAGAGGAAAAAGAAAATAGAGAAAATTTATTCAATTTTGTTTTAGAGAAATTTCCGCAGGTAAAAACTTTGGTGTATGCCATTAATCCAAAAGGGAATGATTCAATTTATGATTTGGATATTCAAAACTATTATGGTGAAGGATTTTTGATGGAAGAAATGGACGGTTTACAATTCAAAATTGGTCCAAAATCTTTCTTTCAAACCAATTACAAACAAGCTTTAGAATTGTACAGAAAAACGATAGAATTTGCAGAAATTTCTGAAAATGATGTAGTTTATGATTTATATACAGGTACTGGTACAATTGCGCAATATATTGCTAAAAAAGCAAAATATGTAATTGGGATAGAATCTGTGCAAGAAGCAATAGATGCTGCAATAGAACACGCTAAATTGAATGGTTTAGAAAATTGTGAATTCCATTGTGGTGATATGAAAGATGTTTTCACCGAAGAATTTTTAGCCAATCATCCTAAAGCTGATGTTTTGGTAACAGACCCGCCACGAGACGGAATGCACCAAAAAGTGGTAGAACAAATTCTGAAGCTTTCTCCTCCAAAAATTGTCTATGTAAGTTGTAATTCTGCTACACAAGCCAGAGATTTAGCACTGATGAAAGAACATTATAATGTGGTCAAGATTTTACCAGTAGATATGTTTCCGCAGACGCATCACGTAGAAAATATCGCTTTATTAGTAAAAAAATAACTAAATTGGGGGTTCAAATAAGAATCCCTAATTTTTTTAATCATTTTTTGATTAAAATCTAACCAAGAAAAATAATTAAAATCGAATGAAAAATGTACTAAGATTTTTTTGTGCTTTATCGTTTTTAGCATCGGTAAGCACATTTTCTCAGGTAAAAGACAGTGTAAAAGTGGATGTGAAAGCCAAGAAAGACACTGCTAATGTTACCAAACCAAAAGACAAAAAACCAGAAAAAATTCAACCGTACGAAAAAGTAATTACAGACAAAGCGGTAAGCGATGAGGGGATTATTACCGTACACAAAGTAGAAGATAAATATTTCTTCGAAATCCCAGATCAATCTCTTAAAAAAGAATTTTTAGTAGTAACTAGATTAACCAAAGCTGGTGCAGAAATGCGTTCAGGAATGGCAGGTTATGCTGGGGATCAAATCAGTCAGAATGTAATTAGTTTTGAAAAAGGCCCAAATGATAAGGTATTTGTGCGCTCAATTTCTTTTGTAGATTATGCTAAAGATTCTACATCTGCAATGTACAACACGGTGATGAGAAACAATGTAAACGCGATAGAATTTGCATTTGATGTAAAAGCTTTTGGCAAAGACAAAAAATCTACCGTAATAGATGTTACAGATTTTATTAACGCAGATAATGATATTGTTTCTTTTGATACAAGATATAAAAAAGGATTTAGAGTAGGAAGTTTCCAAAAGGATAAGTCTTTTGTGAATTTTGTAAAATCTTTCCCTACCAATATTGAGATTAATACCACAAAAACGTATAACAGAAGTGCAGGAGATCCTTCTCCTATTCCAGGTGCTCCAAAGCCAGAAATTAGTGGTAATTATACAGTAGAAGTTAATTCTTCTATTATTTTGCTTCCAGAAGAAAAAATGCAGGCAAGATATTTCGACCCAAGAGTTGGTTTTTTTGCAGTAGGTTATACCGATTTTGACCTTAATCCTCAGGGTGTGGAAAGAGTTTCTTTAATCAAAAGATGGAGACTAGAGCCAAAACCGAAAGATTTAGAAAAGTACAAAAGAGGCGAATTGGTAGAACCTGCAAAACCAATTGTTTTTTATATAGATCCTTTAACACCGAAAAAATGGATTCCATATTTAATTCAAGGAGTAAATGATTGGCAAAAAGCTTTCGAAAAAGCGGGTTTCAAAAACGCCATTTATGCTAAAGTTCCTAATCCTAAAGATGACCCAGAATGGAGTTTAGAAGATGCTAGATTTTCTGCAATTGTTTATAAACCTTCGGATGTTCCTAATGCTTCAGGACCTTCTATTTCAGACCCAAGAACGGGCGAAATTTTAGAAAGTCATATCAATTGGTATCATAATGTGATGAAACTTTTGAATGATTGGTATTTTGTACAGGCTTCACCGAACGATCCAAAAGCCAGAAAAGCGGATTTTGATGATGAATTAATGGGACAACTCATTAGATTTGTCTCTTCTCACGAAGTGGGGCATACCCTTGGCCTTAGACATAATTATGGTTCTAGTTCTACTGTTCCTGTAGAAAATCTTAGAAATAATTCTTGGCTTAAAACCAATGGACATACTCCTTCTATTATGGATTATGCAAGATTTAATTATGTAGCACAGCCAGAAGATAAAATAAGCATAGATAATCTAATGCCAAGAATTGGAGATTATGATAATTGGGCTATAGAATGGGGTTATAGAAGATTTTACAACTATAATTCGCCAGAAAAAGAAAAACCTTTTATCAATAAATGGACGATAGAAAAACTACAAAACCCAAGATTGTGGTTTGGTACAGAATCTAATCCTTTCGACCCACGTTCACAAAGCGAACAAGTAGGTGATAATCCTATGATTGCAGGGAAATATGGGGTCAAAAATCTGCAAAGAGTAATAGATAATCTAGAAGCTTGGAGTACAAAACCAAATGAAGATTATAGCGTATTAGCAGATAGATATAATCAAGTTTCTGGGCAATTTTCAAGATATTTAGGTCACGTTGCTAAATATATTGGCGGTGTAATGGAAACTCCCAAAACAGTAGAGCAAAAAGGTGCTGTCTATGAATTGGTCTCGAAAACAGAACAAAAAGAAGCGCTTAAATTCTTAAATGATTATGCTTTTACTACCCCTAATTGGATTCTTAAAAAGGATGTTCTCAATAAAATTAATAGAACACCAGTAGATGTGGTGAGCAATCTACAAAATGGAGTTTTGAATAGAATTTTGATGAATGGCGTTTTAGAAAACCTAAATAAGGGAGAATCTATAGACATTAATGCATATTCATTGTTTGATTATCTTCAAGATTTGAAATCTACTATTTTTTCTGAATTAAAAACGTCTTCTAAAATTGATATTTATAGAAGAAATTTACAGAGAAGTTTCGTAGATAATTTGTTGTCAAAAACTGATTCTGCAACCAGCGCTTCTATCATTAGAATGGGCAGTTCAGACAATTCTGATGTAAAAGCATTGGTAAGAGGAACTCTTAGAGATATTAGAAATGAAGCTTCAAAAGCAGCTTCTCAGTATTCCGACAGTGTAACCAAATATCATTTAGAAGATTTGGTTTATAGAATAGATAAAGCTTTAGAAGTAAAATAAAAATCTTAATTTTGAACCACAAAAGTAATCATTGCTTTTGTGGTTTTTTTAACTTAAAAAATGAATAATGAAATATTGCTTTTTATTATTTTTCGGAATGTTATTTCTATCTTCTTGCCAAGGTGATGATGATGTATGCGTTTCGGGAGAAGCTACCCCTAGAATGAAGGTGAAATTTAAATCTGCTGACGGTAGAGTTGCCACTTTAGATTCATTGTATGTAGATATAAATTATGGTTCGGGTTTAGTAAATGTTATCAAGGCTAAAAGCATAGATTCTGTTACGATTCCTCTAAGAGTTGATAATAATCCCTTTACAGAAATTTCTCTTAGAACAACCAATAAAGGAAATTCTTCAAAAATAAAAATAACGTATTCTTTAAAATCTGAGTATGTTTCTCCGGCATGCGGCTTCAAAAGATTATACGAAAATGTAGGCGGAACATTGGTGACACCAAATCCTGTAATAAAAATAGAACAAAATCAAGATCAAATTATTGATGAAAACAAAACTCACTTTTATTTTATTTTTTAGTTTAGGTTTCTTTTTTGCCCAAGAGAAAAAAGATTCTATAAAACCAAAATACAAGTACGAACCTAATCTTGCCATTGGTGTAGATGTTTTAAATGCTGCCATGTCTGCTTTTAGTGATCGAAAATTATTTCAAGCACATGCTTCTACAAAAGTGAGAAAAAACATCAGTGCAGTTTTAGATGCAGGATATGATAAAAATGTTTATTTAAAAGGAGGTTATGATGCTTCTGCCAAAGGAATTTTTGCAAAATTAGGTGGTTTTTATATGCTTTCTATGGATCAAGAGAACAAAGATAATGGTTTCTATGCTGGTGGAAAATTAGGTGCTTCCTTCTACGAACAAGAATATAAAGCAGTGCCAATTAGAGCTTTCGGTGGAGCAGATCAATACCTGCAATTGCCATCTTCTAAACAATCTTCATATTGGGTTGAAGCAATGATAGGAGCTAAGGTTCAGCTTTTTAAATCTAATTTTTATGTAGATGTAAATGCACAACCTAGATATTTGGCCTATACTTCTAAACAAGAAAAAATGCAACCTATGATTATCCCAGGATTTGGTAAGAGTTCTTCTAAATTTAATATGGGATTTAGCTGGAATATTGTGTATCAATTTTAAGTTGATTTACAAATCCATTTTTTCTAATTCGTTGATTGTTTGTTTTGTAAAAGATTTTAAAGTTTCAAGATCCGAATTATTTTCGATAATAAAATCTGCTTTTTTAATTTTTTCTTTTTCGGGCATTTGTTTTTGCATAATGGCTTCTATTTCTCGGTAGGTTTTATGGTCTCTATCCATTACCCGTTTTATTCTGATGTTGTCTTCTGCGGTTACCAAGATAGATTGATAGCAACTTTCATTCAGTTTTAATTCAAATAAAAGAGCTGTTTCTTTAAAAATAAATTTAGAATTTTGAGCATTTACCCAATTTTCGAAATGCTCCTTTACCGCAGGATGAATTATTTTATTCAATTCAAGAAGTAGCTCTTCATTTTCAAAAACGATAGAAGCAACATAAGGTCTATTGTATGCTCCGTTTTCATCATAAGAATTCTCACCAAGAAGTGCTATAATTCTATGTTTTAGGTTTTCATCTACATTCACCAATTCTTTAGCCCAAAAATCAGAATTATATACAGGATAGCCCAATTCTTCTATAAATTTCGCAACTGTAGATTTTCCACTGCCAATTCCTCCAGTTAGACCAATAATTTTTTTTGCAGTTTTTAAACTTCCATCTTCCATCTTCTAACTTCCTTTCAAATTAATACCCAAAAACATCATTAAAACTAAAAGTTTCATCCAATTTCACTCCTTTTTCAGTCATTTTCAGACTTGCCAATTCATTATGAGCGTCGTGTTCAAAAAATAATAAATACTCATTATCCACACATTGTTTTAGAAATTTACCTTTTTCTTCCATCGTAAGAAGTGGTCTGGTGTCATATCCCATTACATAAACTTGGGGAATATGCCCAACTGTTGGAATTAAATCTGCTGCAAAAACAATCGTTTTTTCTTGATATTGAATGACAGGAAGCATCTGTTTTTCGGTGTGTCCGTCCACAAAAATTACATCCATTTTCAAATCAGGAGCGAAGCCATAATTTCCAGTTTTCGGAGTTGGCAAAAACTGCAATTGTCCGCTTTCTTGCATTGGTAAAATATTTTCCTTCAAAAAACTCGCTTTTTCTCTAGGGTTAGGTTCTGTAGCCCATTGCCAATGATTTTCATTAGTCCAAAACTGCGCGTTTTTAAAAGCAGGTCTGTAACCAGATTTATCATCATTCCATTCAATGGCGCCACCACAATGATCGAAGTGAAGGTGCGTGAGAAAAACATCGGTAATATCATCTTTTACAAAACCATATTTCGCCAAATTTTTCTCTAAAGTATCATCTCCATAAAGCGAATAGTGCCCGAAAAACTTCTCATCTTGCTTATTTCCTAATCCGCAATCTATGAGAATGAGTTTTTTGCCATCTTCTACCAAAAGAGAACGAGTTCCGAGTTCAATTAAATTTTTAGAATCTGCAGGATTAGTTCTTTGCCAAAGAGATTTCGGGACGACGCCAAACATAGCGCCTCCGTCTAGTTTAAATTTTCCGCATTGTATAGGATAGAGTTTCATAATTTATAAGTGATAATTGATGAATGATAAATGATTAAAATATTGTTCTTTCTATTTTTGTTAAATTAAAAATATTTCAAAATTATTTACAAATTTCTTCTTTTAATCTTAAAATTTCTTCACTTTTGTTTCCCAATTTTAAAGAAGTTTCAAAATCTTTACACGCTTCTTCATTTCTCCCTAAATTATAAAATAATTTTCCTCGCTCAAAATAACCTAAAGGTTCTTGTTCTCTTTTTATGTATTCATTAAAATCATTTAATGCTTCTTCATTTCTATTTAATTTAATTTCTAAAGACGCTTTATTATAATAATTTTTAGGATAAAACTCTGGATTCATCTCAATTGCTTTAGAAACATCTTTTAATGCTAATTCGTTTTTATTGATTTGATTGTAAGCAAATCCCCTTAAAGTGTATAATTTAACATCAATGAACCCAAGTTTTTCTGCCGAAGTAAAATCATCTGTTGAATTGTCAAATTTTTTTAAAAGATTATTACATAAACCTCTTGCAAAAAAGGCTTCTGATTTGTTTTGATTTTTATCAATTGCTATTGATAAATATTCAACTGCTTTTTCAAGATTTTGATTTTTCATCTCTTGTTTGCCTAAATCAAAATAATTTTTATTGTCTTGAGATGAGCAACCATTTGAAAATAAAATAATAAAGGTTAAAATTATATTCCTCATAAAATGTTTATTAAATCTTTTTAAAAAAGTTCTCCAGGGTTTTTCGTCCTCGAAATTCCCAAATGTTTGTACGCTTTTTCCGTCACTTCTCTTCCTCGTGGAGTTCTAATGATAAAACCTTCTTGTATGAGAAATGGCTCATAAACTTCTTCTATTGTTTCAGGATTTTCGCCAATTGAAGTTGCCAAAGCTGAGATTCCTACCGGTTTTCCTTTGAAATTTTCTATCATCACCCGCATAATTTTATTATCCATATCATCCAGTCCGAATTCATCTACATTCAAAGAATTTAAAGCAAATTTGGTGATTTCTATTTCAATTTCGCCGTTTCCTTTAATTTCCGCAAAATCCCGAACTCTGCGCAAAAGTGCATTCG
>ERZ650306.820-NODE-820-length-18859-cov-13.667198_pt1 | contig 18859 bp, 18 predicted proteins | sample MGYA00376242_ERZ650306 | MGnify/ENA primary metagenome ERZ650306 (study PRJEB26733, sample SAMN07839244) | wastewater metagenome | biome: urban; feature: wastewater treatment plant; material: waste water | place: USA: North Carolina | collected 2016-03-31 ... | reverse complement strand
CTTCCGATCTTGGCTGCATCCGAGAACTTCGGGCTGCGCCCGCGTTTGCCGCTCGCAGCGGCAAACCATTGCATGCGCGGATCGAGCCAAATGTTCAATGAACCACGGGACTTTAATGCTGCGTTGTAGCTCGGCCAGTTGGTGGTGCGATAACGGGGCTTGGAGGTACTGCGTGGCTGACTCATCTCGCAAGCTTACCAGCTTGAGCGGGCAGATTTATGCAACAACGCCGACACCCCTAACACTCTTTTGTGTGCTTCGTCAAGATTATGCGCTACCATAGCCCCTATGATAACCAGGGATTGATGAAGATGGCAGTGATCGATTTGGTGAAGTGGAATGGGAACCCATCTATCTTGGCTTGGCGCTTTCCAAGCGACCAACTCTCGACGTGGACTCAGCTAATAGTCAATGAGACACAAGAAGCATACGTTGTAAAAGAGGGTGTCTACCAAGGACCGTTTGGCGCGGGCAGGCACACGCTCGAAACTGAAAATATTCCGCTTCTGGCGTCGCTAATGGGACTGCCGTTTGGTGGCAAGTCCCCTTTTACTGCAGAAGTGTGGTTCGTTAATCGCACAACCAATCTTGATATTAAGTGGGGCACTCCGGATCCAATACAGTTGCAAGATCCAAAATATCAATTGATGGTGCCGGTGCGGGCATTTGGCCAGTATGGCGTGAGGATCACTGATGCAAAAAAATTCCTGTTAAAACTTGTCGGCACGTTACCAGGATTTGATGCGGCGACGTTGGCTGAATATTTTAAAGGTGTTTTTACTACAAAAGTTAAGTCAAACATCGCTCAAGCCATCATAAAAAATGGCCATTCGGTGTTGGAGATATCCACCCATCTCGAGGAACTTTCCGAGATGTTAAAGGTTTCGTTAGCCCCGGAAATGGAGGAGTTTGGCGTAGGTTTGGCACAATTCAATATTCATTCCATCAACGTTCCGGAGAACGATCCCGCTGTAATTTCACTGAAGGCCGCCCTGGCCAAGCGAACCGAAATGGGAATACTTGGCTTCAACTACCAGCAAGAGCGTAGTTTTGATGTGTTACAGACAGCGGCTGGCAATGAGGGTAATGCTGGTGGAGTCATGGGTGCTGGGATGGGCATGGGAATGGGGATGGCAATGGGTGGCCCTATAGGAGGTGCTTTCGCTCAGATGGCACCAATAATCCAACCCGCGGGTCCAATGGGTGGAAGCGGTGGTGCGCCTGCAACCTGCCCTAGTTGTAATACCGCAAACCCTCCCGGAACTCGTTTTTGCGGAAAATGTGGCACCAATTTGGAAGGCTCGAGTAAAGTAGTCAAGGCCGGTATCACTTGCGACAAGTGCGGAACAACTATCCCTCGTGGATCTAAATTCTGTCCTAATTGTGCTGATGAAGTGAATCCATGTCCGGAATGCGGTGAGGACAACGATAAGAACGCAGCGAAATGCAGAAGCTGCGGCAGTGCCTTACCGATTCAATGTCCAAAGTGTGCTGCACCTGTGGCATCAGACTCAAAGTTCTGCAATTCATGCGGGACAAAAATGATACCAACCTGTGCTAAGTGTGGAACTGATTTGGTTGCGGGCGCTAAATTCTGCAATAACTGCGGTCATCCGCAGAATCCCACTTAATCTACCCAAGGCTATCCATGAAAAGCGTATCTTTACTTAATGTCGCGGCCGCTATCGCCGCACTGACGGTTTTGGTTATTTCATTTATTTTGGTGCCAGACCCAATGTGGTCAGCAGTCACAATCGTTACGGCAATCGGTTTTGCTGGTTCAGTGGGCTTTGTTTTTTATATTCCATCGATTCTTCGCCAAAAACAACAAGGCACCGACGCACAACAGATGGCTGAGATAGGGCCTTATGCGGTTAGCAGTACGTTCCTTCTGCTCGCGATGGGTGCCGGCTTTGTATTAACCCTAGTTGGATATCAGAAGCTGGGTTTGGCAATGGTGGTTTTTGGTATTGGTGCCTTTCTAGTGACGAGCTTGATATTAAACGCCGCCTTAAAAGTTGTCGGAGAAATATCTAGTAAATGGTCACAACCAAGCCACCATTTCGATTGGAAAAATCAAGTTGCTATTTTGATGTCTCAAGCCACCCACAGGGAATCTCTTGAAAAGCTACATGCGCTGTCAGAAAAATTGCGTTATTTGGCGAGCGATGTTCCGGGCGGTAGCCCGCAGGATTCAGGCATTAAACAGATTTTCGAAGAAATGACTGGGCAGTTGCAATCTGATCCAGCAGCCGACTTGACTAACGGATTTGGTGAACTCAATAGCCTGTTGGTCCAGCGCGATGTTTATCTGCGTACTGCGCGCAGCAAAGCCTGATTTTAAACGGCTTAGAAAATATATTGAATTGGGGAATTGATGGCTGATACGTGTAACTCCTGTGGAGCTGAGATCGCATTTGAAGCAGGGAGGCAATCTCTGACCTGCCCATTTTGCGGGGCCGTAAATAAAATTGAACGCCCAGAAGATGCATTGGAGACGGCGTTTGATCGAATCATACCAATTACCGTTACTCCTCACGAGCTAGATAATCGACTATACGCCTACATGGCAAGCGGTAACTTTACTCCGGATGACATGATCGAGGCCTCTACCATCACTCTGCGAGAACGATATTACGTCCCGGCATTTGCTTTTAAAGTCGATTATGAAGCCACATGGACTGCATCTTTTGGTTTTGATAGAAAGGAGCCATATACAGCATATCGTAACGTCACTTCAAATGGGCACACCCGTCAAGAAGCTTATACAGCCTATAAAACAGTAACTGACTGGCGGCCGGCTAATGGTGTCGAGGCCGGAATATTTGATGTTGCAGGTTACGCCGGGTCACAACTGAATGGTTCGCCACTTGCGCCGGCCTACCTCGTGGTACATGCGGTCATGAATGGTAGCTCAACCGAGTACAACCCTTCTTTTACCAAGGGGTTTGAAGTTGAAGGTTTTTCAGTTCCGGAGAAGAAAGTCTTTGATTCACTAAACGGTGAAATTAACGCCAACATTGACCAACGAGTAAAGAATCACGCCCAAGGCGATAAACAGCGTGATTGGCACTGGAATGCTCGTATGAGTCATGACACTACAACATATTCGGTGCCGATTTGTCACGCTGCCTTTCAGTATGGCGATAAAGAATACCACGTTTGGGTGGGAGGTCATGATGTGGATACAATTCGTGCGGACGAACTGCCGGTCGACAAGGACAAGCAGAAAGCTGCGAATATAGGATTTATGCCTGGCGCCCTTGGCTTAATCACCGCAATCGGAAGTGCTTATTATTGGAGTTTCGTTTGGTCTAGTTTGATAGCGACTGGCGTGGCATTTGGCTACGGCTTTTTGCGGCGCAAGGCGCTGATCGACTACTCAAAGTCCATTCGGAACTCATTGCTGATTCAAATGCAAGCCTCAAATCGCGCGTCAACTTTGAGCGATGAGGAGCAGGATAAAGTCGCGAAAGCGTTTCAACGCCCAGAGCGCCCGTTCTTCGCCAAGATACACAGGGACAAAATTATTCTTCCAACGGTTGCTGCGTTTGCTTTTTTCGGTGCCATCGTTCCAAACGCAGTTTTAAACCCGGCGGCAATTAGTCAGCGGTACGTCGCCCGTCAAGCTGCAGAGCAAGCGGAACAAGAAAAGAAGAACGCAGAAGCGCGTGCAGCCCAAGAGATCGCTGATCGCAAAGCAGCAGAGGAAGAGGCCGCAAAGCGTGCCCAAGCAGACGCACTTGCAGCTCAGAAAGCTGAAGCTGAAAAGGCCGCTCAAGTTGAAGCAGCTGTGCCTGCTACGCAAACGCCCACCACACAAGATGCGCCTCAAAGTCCAACTCCAACATTACCGCTACCATCGCCATCGCCATCGCCAGCCCCCACAGTTGCTAATAGACAAATAGCCATTAGTGCTGGGTTTACCGTCCTCGCCCCTGATGAATCAAAGCAATTGTTGACAGCAATGGTGCAGCAGGCAAATAGTGCCTTCAAAATTTCAGAAATTAAGGGAAAAATTGAATCGCTACCAAAACCTGCTACGGGTGATAGAAAAACCTCTAGAAAACTGAACGAGCAGGGCCTTACGGCGCTGAAGAATGAAGATTTTGCGCAGGCTATTGCTGCCCTAAAAAGCGCCACTTCGGCTGACCCTGCGGATGTCGAAGTGTTGAATAATTATGTTTATGCCTTAATCAAGGCTGGGCGCCTTCAAGATGCTGAGTCTGAAGCGGGGCGGTTATTGACAATGAGCCCCGGACGATCTTCAGCGTGGGCAAATCTCGCTGAAGTTTACGCCCTAAAAAATAGAAAGGAAGAGGCAGTTGCTGCATTAATTTTGGCTTTTCAATTTTCTTCGAATAAAGATCGTACTATCAATTTCTTGAATGAGCGTTCTGCAGACTCAACTTCCCCATTGCAAAGTACAGCAAAGAAGGCGATTGAAATAATCCAAACACTCTAATCGCTGCAATAAGTTATTCTGTGGATAAATCCGATGGGACTCTCTTGTTAATTGGAAAATTCAATGCCTGCTCTGCAGGATGCAAGCACGGTTGCAAGGCATCCCATTACACACAAGTCGCCGCCTCGCTGAACTCTCTGGCGTAGCGGGCGCCCTCGACAAAGATGGCTATCTCCTGCAAGCCCAGCCATAGCGTCTTGGCCCCAGGCTCACCATCGCCCTTTCTGCCCAGAAAGCCCCCGCGCTGCGCTATCAGCCGGATCACTTCGTTGAGGGTGGGCATCTTCTTGGGCACGGGCTTTTTGTTCAAGATAAACGCCGCTCGCCATTCGTCGGGCTCGAACACCAGCCCAGCCTCCAGATCGGGCACCGTGCGCCCTAGCCGCATCAGCCGGCTGGGCGACGAAAAACTGCACTACTACGGCATTTCGTATGGCACCTGGCTCGGGTTTTGGTATGCCGGCCTGTTTCCCGAGCGCGCCGGGCCCATGGTGCTGGACAGCAACATGAACTTCAGCCGCTCCATCCATGAGGCATCCATCGCCAGCAAGCAAGGGCAGGCCCTGACGTTCAACGAATTCATCGCCCCCTATGCAGCCCGGCATGACGACTTGCTGGGCCTGGGCGCCAATGCCACCCTGGTGAAGGCCAACCTCCAGTCGGTGGGGCGCCAGGTGACAGAGGCGCTAATCCCCCTCAATGCCACCGAACGGGCAGAGTCGTATCTGCTCACGAGCTATCTCGCCACCCTGAAGGCGGCGATGGAAACCCAGAGATTGCTCGACCAGAACAAGACGCTGGCTGACATTGCAGACATCCTGCAGAGTGAAATCCATATTCCCAACGAACCACTGGATGCTGCCTTCAAACTCGCCGCCCAGCGCATGGTGTCGAACCTGCAAGCCCAGGCCACCCCGGGGTATTACGAGGCACCCCAGCTTTTCTACCTGAGCAGCATGGATTCTGTTTTTGACACGGTGGTATGTAACGACGAACCTTTGCTGAACAAGGACCAGGACCATTGGGTCAAGACAGGATTTGCCTTGGCACAGGCGCTGCCCATCGTTGCCAACGCGGTTGCAAGGCAGCCCTGCATCCACTGGAAGGATAGAAACGCCTATACCAAACCCACCATGAAGTCCTTGCAGTCGGCTTCCGTGTTGATGTTGCAATCCCAGTACGACGTGCCCACGCCTTCCTCAGGCGCCTTAGAGACTTTTGCGCAGCTTCCTGCGGCCCGCATGGTGTATGTGGAAAACGAAGGCGGGCACGGCTTGCTGTTCTATGGCACGGAATGCGTGGATCTGGCTGTCTACGACCACCTGCTGGGCAAGCCCCCCGCCCCCCGCCAAACCACCTGCCAGGGCAAGCCTTTGGCACTGGATGAGAAGCCAGCCAAGGCGCTGGGGCCGGTTCAGGCAGCGCACTTCAGTGACCCGGAACAGGCCCAGCGCCTGTACCAGCGGCTGCGCCAAGGGCTGGATGCCACCACGCGCCATGGACGGGCTTTCTGACCCGCCCTGGGGCTGCTCCACCCCGCACCACTGCTGAATGACCAGGGCCCTGCGGGGTCCTTGTATTTTTGGGGAACAGCAGCACACCGCTACGGCCAGCCGTCCTACACGGGTGAGGCCCAGCGGATTCAACAATCGTTTGCACCCCTTGGCACGCCCGTAGCGCGGGTCAACCCAGGGGCTTGTTCACAACGATTTGTTCACCCATGGCCACCCCACCCTCCCTGCCGATTGCGTTCAAGGTGCTCACCGTGAATGTGCACAAAGGCTTCACCACCTTCAACCGTCGCTTCATGCTGCACGAGCTGCGCGAGGCCGTGCGCGGTGTGGCGGCAGACCTGGTGTTTTTGCAAGAGGTGCAAGGCAGCCACCAGCGCCATGCGCAGCGCGTGGCCAATTTTCCGCAGGTGCCGCATTACGAATTTCTGGCCGACACGATCTGGTCGCAATACGCCTACGGGCGCAACGCGGTGTATGACAACGGCGACCACGGCAACGCCCTGCTGTCGAAGTTTCCCATCACGCATTACGAAAACCACGACATCTCCATCCGGGGGCCGGAGCGGCGCGGCATGCTGCATTGCGTCCTGCAGCCGCCGGGCCACCACCTGCCGGTGCATGCGGTGTGCGTGCACCTGGGGCTGCAGGAATCGCACCGCCAGCAGCAGTTGCAGCGCGTGTGCGATCTGATCAACAGCTTTCCGGCCGACGAGCCCGTGGTGCTGGCGGGCGATTTCAACGACTGGCGCCACCGCGCCCACGCCGTGCTGCAGCGCGAAGCCGGTTTGCAAGAGGTGTTCGTCCATGCATTCGGCCGTGCGGTGCGCACCTTTCCGGCATCGATGCCGCTGCTGGCGCTGGACCGCATTTACGTGCGCAACGCCGCCGTGCACGCGCCACTGGAACTGCCCCGCAAACCCTGGGACCAACTCTCGGACCACGCCCCCCTGGCGGCGGAGATTCTGCTATGACCCGCCCCTTCTTTGCACCGCGCTCTTCCCGCTGGGTGCCGGGCAACCACTTCGAATTGCTGGAGAACGGCGAGGAATTCTTCCCCCGCGTGTTCGATGCAATTGCCAACGCCCGGCACGAGGTGATGCTGGAGACCTTCATCCTGTTTGAAGACAAGATCGGCCAGCAACTGCACGCAGCGCTGCTGGGCGCCGCGCAACGTGGCGTGGAAGTGCATGTGCTGGTGGACGGCTTTGGCTCGCCCGACCTGTCTGAACAGTTCGTGGGCAGTCTGGTGGCCGCCGGAGTGCATTTCCGCATTTTTGACCCGGGGCGGCGCATTCTGGGCCAGCGGCTGAACGTGCTGCGGCGCATGCACCGCAAGATCGTGGTGGTGGACGGGCAGCTGGGCTTCATCGGCGGCATCAACTACTCGGCCGACCACGTGGCCGAATTCGGCCCCGAGGCCAAGCAGGACTACGCCGTACAGGTGCGCGGCCCCGTGGTGGCCCACTTGCACCACTTCACGCGCCAAGCCGTGCTGCCCAAGGCAGAACGCCAGCGCGCCCGGCAGGCGGGCGTGCTGGGGCGCCCCCATGCGGGCACGGCGCACGCCATGTTCGTCACCCGCGACAACCAACAGCACACCAATGACATCGAGCGCCACTACCGCGTGGCCCTGCGTGCCGCGCGCAGCCGCGTGGTGATTGCCAATGCCTACTTCTTTCCGGGCTACCGCTTCATTCGGGAGATGCGCCGCGCGGCCAAGCGCGGTGTGGATGTGCGGTTGATCCTGCAGGGCCAGCCCGACATGCCCATCGTGCGCACGGCCGCGTCGCTGCTGTATGACCACCTGTTGCGCGCCGGGGTGCGCATTTACGAATACTGCGACCGCCCGCTGCACGGCAAGGTGGCGCTGGTGGACGAGGCCTGGGCCACCGTGGGGTCCAGCAACCTCGACCCGCTGAGCCTGTCGCTGAACCTGGAGGCCAACGTCATCATCCAGGACCGCGCCTTCAACGCGCAGCTGCACCGCCGCCTCTCGCACCTCATGAACCACAGCTGCCGCCAGGTGCAAGCTTCGCCCTCGGGGCCGTGGGAGGGGCTGCGCCTGCTGCGCAGCTATGTGGTGTTCCACCTCATGCGCTGGTTCCCCACCTGGGCCGGATGGCTGCCCCGCCATGAGCCGGTCATTACCAAGGCCAAAGCCGGTCCAGCCGCCGAGCCCACGCGCCATGCAACCCGCAGCCCTGCCTGAACTGCATCAGCGGCATGAGCAGCGGCACGGCTGGCGCAGCCTTCCGCAACGCCCGTGGTGGCCCTGGCTGACACGCGGGGCTGCCGCGGCATTCTTTGTGCTGGTGGCCGGGTTGCTGTTTCGCCAGGCCCGCACGGTGGACTGGCCCGCCGTGCTGCAGGCGTTGCGCGCCCTGCCCCCGGGCACCCTCGCCGTGGCCGGTGCGCTGGCGCTGGCCAGCCACTGTCTGTATGGCACGTTTGACCTGGTGGCGCGCCACTGCTGCGGGCACCACCTGCGGCGCAGCACCACGCTGGGCATTGCCATGACCAGCTATGCCTTCACACTGAACCTGGGCTCGCTCGTGGGAGGGGTGGGCGTGCGCTACCGGCTGTATGCGCGGCGCGGGGTGGATGCGGGCACCATCGGCCAGGTGGTGGGCACCAGCGTGTTGACCAACTGGGTTGGGTACCTGCTGCTGGCTGCTGTGCTGCCCTGGCTGTGGGCACCGCCGCCGCTGGCAGGCTGGAGTGCACCCGCATGGCAATGGCGCCTGGGCGGCGCCTTGCTGGGCTGCATTCCACTGGCTTACGGTGTGCTGTGTGCGCTGCGCGCGGGGCGTGCCCTCACGCTGCGGGGCCACGCGTTTGCACTGCCCCGCTGGCCCGTGGCCTTGTGGCAAATGGCTGCGTCGGCCGGCAACTGGATGCTGATGGGTGCCGCGCTGTGGGCCACGCTGCAGGCGCAGGTGAGTTACCCCGCGGCCTTGGCCACCGTGTTGCTGGGCGCCGTGGCGGGGCTGGTGCTGCGGGTTCCCGCTGGCCTGGGGGTGCTGGAAGCCGTGGGCGTAGCCCTGCTGACCAGCCCCAGCCTGGGGCAGGACAAGGTGCTGGCTGCCCTGCTCGCCTACCGTGCGCTGTATTACTTCGTGCCCCTGGTGCTGGCTTCGCTGGCCCTGGGTGCAGCAGAACTGCGCTGGCGCCACAGTGCAGCAGCTCCTGCCAAAAATTAGGGCAAATCGGCCTGTAGCGCTTATTACACAAGCGCTGGCAGCTATCAATTTTGAATCAGTGCATTCACCACAAGCGGGCGCCGCACGGTTTGGCGGTGCGCAGGAAGGCCACCCCCGGTAAAATCACGGCCCCTCGACTTTGCCTGCCGCCCGATCGACACGGGCCCGCAAAACCATGATCCGACTCTCTGAAATCCGGCTGCCCTTCACGGTGGCCGAGGCCCCCGAGGCGCCCCTGCGCGCTGCCGTTTCGCAACTGCTGGGCCTGCCTGCCTCCGACATCGCGCACATCCACGTTTTCAAGCGCAGCTTTGACGCCCGCAAGGCCGACCTGCTGGCCGTCTACATCGTCGATGTCACGCTGATCCAGCCCGAGCGCGAAGCCGCGCTGCTCGCCAGGTTCGCCAGCAACCCGCACATCCAGCCCACGCCCGACATGGCCTGGCACCCGGTGGGCCAGGCGCCGGCCGACCTACCCCTGCGCCCGGTGGTGGTGGGCTTCGGCCCCTGCGGCATCTTTGCCGCGCTGGTGCTGGCGCAGATGGGCTTCAAGCCCATCGTGCTGGAGCGTGGCAAGACTGTGCGCGAGCGCACCAAGGACACCTGGGGCCTGTGGCGCAAGCGCGCGCTCAACCCCGAGAGCAACGTGCAGTTTGGCGAGGGTGGCGCTGGCACCTTCTCGGACGGCAAGCTCTACAGCCAGATCAAGGACCCGCGCCACCTGGGCCGCAAGGTGATGAACGAGTTCGTCAAAGCCGGTGCACCCGAAGAAATTTTGTACGTCGCCCACCCGCACATCGGCACCTTCAAGCTGGTGAAGGTGGTGGAAAACCTGCGCGAGCAGATCATTGCGCTGGGCGGCGAAATCCGCTTCGAGCAGCGCGTGACGGACGTCATCGTGGAAGGCACTGGCGATAAACGCCACCTGCGCGGCCTCAAGGTGCTGAACCAGGCGACGGGCGAAACCACCGAGCTCGCTGCCTCCCATGTGGTGATGGCGCTGGGCCACAGCTCGCGCGACACCTTTGCCATGCTGTACGAGCGCGGCGTGGCCATGGAGGCCAAGCCGTTTTCCATCGGCTTTCGCATCGAGCACCCGCAAAGCGTCATCGACCGCGCCCGCTGGGGCCGCCACGCGGGCCACCCGCTGCTGGGCGCGGCCGACTACAAGCTGGTGCACCACGCGCAAAACGGCCGTGCGGTCTACAGCTTCTGCATGTGCCCCGGAGGCACGGTGGTGGCCGCCACCAGCGAGCCGAACCGCGTGGTGACCAACGGTATGAGCCAGTACTCACGCAACGAACGCAACGCCAACGCGGGCATGGTGGTGGGCATTGACCCGCGCGACTATCCGCACGACCCCGCTGCGTTCGAGGCCCACCTGGGCCAGACCTATGGCGTGGAGGCGCTGCCTGCCGGGCAGTTCCACCCACTGTCGGGCAGCGTGCTGCAGCGCCAGCTCGAATCCAACGCCTTTGTGCTGGGCGGGCGCGACTACAGCGCGCCGGGCCAGCTGGTGGGCGAGTTCATTGCGGGCAAGCCGTCCACCCAGCTGGGTGGCGTGGAACCTTCGTACAAGCCCGGCGTGGCCCTGGGTGACCTGCACGCCGCCCTGCCCGGCTACGCCATCGAAGCCATGCGCGAAGCCCTGCCCGCGTTTGGGCGCAAGATCAAGGGCTTTGACATGCACGACGCGGTGCTGACGGGGGTGGAAACACGCACATCCTCGCCGCTCAAGATCCCGCGGGGCGAGAACCTGCAAAGCCTGAACACCGCCGGCCTGTACCCGGCGGGTGAAGGCGCCAGCTACGCGGGCGGCATCTTGTCGGCCGGGGTGGACGGTATCAAGGTGGGTGAAGCCGTGGCACGCAGCCTGCTGGGCACAGGTGCCGCATGACGGGCGCGCCCCTGCAACGCCCCAGCAAGGCGCAGTTTGCCGCTGCCGCACTGGCCATGGCGGTGGTGGTGCTGGCCTCCAACATCCTGGTGCAGTTCCCCATCAACGACTGGCTGACCTGGGGCGCCATCACCTACCCGGTGGCCTTCCTGGTGAGCGAGCTGGTCAACCGCGCCCATGGGCCAGCGCAGGCCCGGCGCGTGGCCTGGGTGGGGTTTGCCGCAGCCGTGGCGGCATCGCTGGTGCTGGCACCCGCGCGCATTGCCGTAGCCTCAGGCACCGCCTTTTTGCTGTCGCAATGGCTGGACATTGGTGTGTTTGACCGGTTGCGGCATGCCACCTGGTGGCGCGCCCCGCTGGTGGCCACCTTGCTGGCTGCGGTGCTGGACACCGCCGTGTTCTGGAGCATTGCCTTTGCGGGCACCGAGGACCCCTGGGTGACCTGGGCACTGGGCGACCTGGCCGTGAAGCTGGCACTGGGCGTGGCGCTGCTGCTGCCGTTTCGCCTGTTCATCGGCCGCCAGCTGGCACAGCGCGCCGCCTGACGGGCTTCGGTGCCACGTTCACGCGGACTTGGCTGCGGGGAGGCGGAGCACTGGTGCGGCCGCACCGCGCCCCTCTCTTGACTTGCATCAACCCGCGCGCCGGGCAGCGCGCAACACTTGGGGTCTGCGCGCATCTCGCTGAAGTGGCCTTCGGCGGATCGCTCCCGTGCCTTCACAAACCGGAGTTGTTCCATGTCTTCCAGCACGCCCAGTGCAACCCCCGCTGCCCCTTCGGGCAGTCTCTCCAAACGGCTCGGCCTGGTCGGCGCGGTGCTCGCGCTGATACTGGTGCTGGCGCTGCCCACCCCGGCGGGCTTGCCCTTGGCGGGGCAGACGATGCTGGCCATCCTGGCCTTCGCCGTGATCGTGTGGATGACCGAGGCGCTCGAATATTCGGCAAGCGCGGTGGTGATTGCTGCGCTGATGGTGTTTTTGCTGGCCTATGCGCCCAGCGTGGCCAAGCCCGACGGGCCGGACATGGGCACCGGCGCGGCGCTGAACCTCGCGCTTTCGGGCTTTGCCAACAGTGCCGTGGCACTGGTGGCAGCGGCGTGCTTTATCGCATCGGCCATGACGGCCACCGGGCTTGATCGGCGCATTGCGCTCACGGTGCTGTCGAAAGTAGGGGCCAAGACGCACCACATCGTGATCGGCGCCATGGTGGTGGGCTTTCTGTTGTCGTTCATCGTGCCCAGCACCACGGCCCGCGTGGCCTGCCTCATGCCGATCATGATGGGCTTCGTGCTCGCCTTCAAGGTGGACCGCAAGAGCCGCTTTGCCGCCCTGCTGGTCATCACCACGGCGCAAACCGCCAGCATCTGGAACGTGGGCATCAAGACGGCTGCCGCACAAAACATGGTGGCCATCGGCTTCATCGAAAAGCAGCTGGGCGCCCAGATCACCTGGGGTGAATGGTTTGTGGCAGCGGCCCCGTTTGCCGCGCTGATGACGGTGGCGCTGTTCTTCATCATGACGCGCATGATGGAGCCCGAGATGAAGGAAATTGCAGGCGGCCAGGAGACCATTCGCCAGCAACTGGCCGAGCTGGGCCCCATGACGCTGAACCAATGGAAACTGCTGGCGGTGGTGCTGGTGCTGCTGGGGTTCTGGTCCACCGAAAAGGTGCTGCACAACTTTGACACCACCTCCACCACCATCGCCGCCGTGGCGCTGATGCTGTTCCCACGCATCGGCGTGATGGACTGGAAGCAGTCGCAAAAGGGCTTCCCCTGGGGCACCGTGGTGCTGTTTGCCGTGGGCATCAGCGTGGGGTCTGCGCTGCTGCAGACCAAGGCCGCTGGCTGGCTGGCGCAGCTCATTGTGAGCAACCTTGGCCTGCAAATGGCCTCGGCCTTCGTGATTCTGATGCTGCTGTCGGCCTTCCTGATCGTCATCCACCTGGGCTTCGCCAGCGCCACGGCCCTGGCGTCCACCATGATCCCGATCGTCATCAGCGTGCTGTCCACCGTGCAAACGCCGGGCATCAACATCGTGGGCATGACGATGATCCTGCAGTTCGTGGTGAGCTTCGGCTTCATCCTGCCGGTGAACGCACCGCAGAACATGATTGCCTACGGCACCGACACCTTCGAGGCGCGCGACTTCGTGCGCACCGGCATCGTGATCACGCTGGCGGCGGTGGTTCTGCTGGTGGTGTTTGCACTGACCTACTGGCCCTGGCTGGGGCTGATGGTGACCCGCGCATGATGCGCCCCCATCACCGCAGCGCCTTGAGTACACCTGCCGCAGCGGGCAGGCGGAAGGCCTCTACCAAACCTGCCAGCTGCTGCGCCTGCACTCGCAAGCCCTGCGCAGCGGCGGAGGACTCCTCCACCAGCGCGGCATTCTGCTGGGTCATCTGGTCAAGCTGAGATACAGCTTCGCTCACCTGGCTCAGGCCCGTGGTCTGTTCGCGGGCGGCAGTGCTGATCTCGCCAATGATCGTGGCCACCTGCTGCACCGATTGGACAATCTCGCCCATGGTGCCGCCCGCAGCGTGGACCAGTTGGGTGCCTTCGTCCACCTGCCGCACGCTGTCGCTGATCAACCCACCGATCTCCTTGGCCGCCGTGGCCGAGCGCTGCGCCAGGCTGCGCACCTCGCTGGCCACCACGGCAAAGCCCCGGCCTTGCTCACCGGCCCGCGCCGCTTCAACCGCCGCATTCAGTGCCAGGATATTGGTCTGGAACGCAATACCGTCAATCACGCTGGTGATGTCCGCAATGCGGCGCGACGACAGTGCGATACCGTCCATGGTGCCCACCACACGATCCACAGCGTCACGGCCGCGCTGGGCAACGCTGCTGGCATCCGTGGCCAGGGTGTTGGCCTGTACAGCCGCATCAGCACTGTGCCGCACGGTGGCCAGGAGTTCCTCCATGCTCGCAGCGATCTCTTCAAGGTTGGAGGCCGTCTGCTCGGTACGCGCCGACAGATCGCTGTTGCCTGCAGCTATCTCGCTGCTGGCGCCCGCTACCGACGTACTGGCCTGGCGCATGCCCACCACCAACTCCGCCAGGCGCGCCTGCATGCCCGCTAGGCGCGCCAACAGGGCACGCAGTTCGTCCCGGCTGCCCGTTTGCGGCTCGGGCACAGCCGAGGTGAGGTCACCTTCGGCAATGCGATCGGTCACTTCGGTGGCATGGGCCAGAGGCCGCAGAATGGAACGCGACAGCAGCCAAGCACAGGCCAGACTGAGCAACAGGCCCACCAGCGAGCCCGCCGCCAGCAGCGTGTGCCTTGGCGTTCGCTGCGCGCGGCGGCCTCACGGGCCTCTGCCACGCGCTGGCGCTGGAATTCGGCCAGCTTGTTCACCGCTGCCGCATAGGCATCAGCCGCAGGCCGCAGCTGGTTGGCAATGGCGTCCGGCGGCAAAGCCTCGCCCGCCTTGCGGCGCGTTACGAGGTCATCCCGCACCGTGCGAAAGCCATTGCCAGCCTTGTCGATGGCGTCGAATAGCGCCTGAGACTCCGCATCTGCCGCCAGCTCATCCAGGCGCTTGCGCACTTCAGAGGAACGGACCGAGGTGGTTTTGCGGTCGGCTTCGATGCGCGCGGCGTAAGCTGGGTTGTCGATCTCTAACAGCGTTTCCGCGCGGGCGGAGCTGGGCACCACGATCGCGTGCAGTTAACGCGCCAGCAATGCGCGCTCGGACGATGCACCGCCCAGGTCATCCGCAATGTCCTGCAAGCCCGCCAGTCGCCAGATGCCTACCGCTGCCGACAGGGACATGACGAGACAGACCACTCCAAAAGCCAGGGCCAAGCGGACTGCAACACGTGCGTGGGAGATAGACATGGAGGTTCTCGTGAGGAGGAAATGACAATCGCGGCCTTACCGGTGCGGCCGCTACCGAAGTGATATCGACAAATGGTGACGAACCCTTGAACGAACCGACACCAGCTTGCCACTGCGCGCGCGAGAGCAGCCCCAAAACAAAAAAGCCGCCGCAGTACCAGACTGCGGCGGCCTTGAGGGCCGAGAAGGCGTTGCGCCGGTCGTTATTGCTGCTGCGCGTTTTGCAGGGCGGCAATGCGCTCTTCAATGGGTGGGTGGGTGCTGAACAGCTTGCCAATGCTACCGACAATGCCCATGGCGGCCACGCTCTTGGGCAGTTCGCCGGGGTGCATGCCGCCCAGGCGGGCCAGGGCGTTGATCATGGGCTGGCGGCGGCCCATCAGCTGGGCTGCACCGGCGTCGGCGCGGAATTCACGCTGGCGACTGAACCAGGCCACGATGATCGCAGCCAGGAAGCCCAGCACGATGTCGAGCACGATGGTGGTCACGTAGTAACCGATGCCGGGGCCGGAGCTTTCCTCGTCGTTCTTGCGCAGGAAGCTGTCCACTGCATAGCCAATGACGCGCGACAGGAACACCACGAAGGTGTTCATCACACCCTGGATCAGCGTCATGGTCACCATGTCGCCGTTGGCGATGTGGGCCACTTCGTGGCCGATCACGGCCTCGATTTCTTCGCGGGTCATGCCTTGCAGCAGGCCTGTGGACACGGCCACCAGGGCGTTGTTCTTGAAGGCACCTGTGGCAAACGCGTTGGGGTCACCTTCGAAGATACCGACTTCGGGCATGCCGATGCCGGCCTGGTCGGCAAACTTGCGCACGGTCTCGACGATCCAGCGCTCGTCGGGCGAGCCGGAGCCGTCGATCACGCGCACGCCCGAGGTCCACTTGGCCATGGGCTTGCTGATGAGCAGCGAGATGATGGCGCCGCCAAAGCCCATGACCAGCGCGAAGCCCAGCAGCGCGCCCAGGTTCAGGCCGTTGGCGGTGAGATAGCGGTTTACACCCAGCAGGCTGGCCACCACCCCAAGCACCAGCACGACGGCCAGGTTGGTCAGTACAAATAACAAGATCCGTTTCATGTTCTCTCCGTGGGGTCAACAACAAGTGTTTGTTCGCTCATGTGGGGGCTGGTTCCGTGCAGTTCAAGCATGGATGGCAGGATTGCCGGTCCACCGCCCCTTCATGGACGCGATTGCATCGCGCTATGGTAGGGGCAAACTCACTGCAGGGCTTATCACACAGGCCATGGCGGGAATTACGCCGCCTGTCCAAGGTTTAGCCCAAGTGCATGTCTGCTCACCGGGGCGGGCGAAACACCTGGGCGTCTGCGTAAAACTCCGGCGCTTCGTTGCCCGGCCACCAGCCGGGCACCCCCAGCACCGGCAGGGGTGCGAAAGGCTTGGTATCCCAGGGCTGGGGCTGCATGGCCTGCGCCAGCCAGCCATCCAAAGCAGCTATGGATTTTATAGCTTGCGGCGCTTGATAGACGTGCGCCACCATCGGTTTTCGTGGTGAAACCAGCTTTTCCAGCAGGGCGTGGCCGAACAGCAACAGCCGGGCCTCGGCCCACAAAGGGCGCAGCTCGATGAAAAGGCGCTGCCAGTCCCGCGCGCGCAGGGCCTGCCACAGCGCAGCGGGCGCTTGCAGCAGAGCCCCGTTTTCATCAAACACCGTGAGCGCGTCACGCAGCGGACCGCGCACCGCGCCCACGCCGTCTTGCGCAATCGCCTGAGCCTGCAGTTCGTTGATGCGCCGCTTGGCCTGCGGAAATTCCAGCCACACCAGGCCGTTGAAAAAATCGTGCAGGTTGTCGCGCGTGGGCACGCAGCGGGTGTCCCAGATGAATTGTTCGTAGGCAGTTCCCACGGGTAACTCGGACTGGGGAACAAAACGGACAGCTTCCAAAGAAATGACATTCAGGGCTTCGTTTACCGACTTTCCTTTGGACACCTCACTCTGGAGGCAGATGCCTCGCTCACGAACCAAACTAAGCCAAGGCTTACCCCAATCAACCTTTTCCATTCACAAAACCCTGTGGCTCAGAGCTATCTGCAGCCAAGGTGTGCGGAAGGTGCTCCACGTAGCTCACTTGAGTGGGCTGCCTTGGGGGTGAAAGCTTGAAATGGAGAGGGAACTGTCCAAAAAAGGCGGTCGATTTCGTTGTTTTCCCCAAGAGCGTCTTTTGACGCAACACTGGAACGACTTTGCTCAACATTTGCGGCCCGCTCTTCAGATCCGGCACAGCCTTCAAAACCTGCCGAACCATCTCCGGGGACGCATTGACCGACCAGCCGGAGGCAGCCTCCGCAGAGGCCTTGGCCATTTTCTTCGAGTGGACACCAGCAATGTAAGCAATCTGGTTTGGCTGATTCGCAGGCTGCAACCGAAAACTGTCGCCAAACTGGGCGAACCAGACTGATGTTTTTGTGGTCTTTCCCAACACGCCCCGCTGACGCAAAGTAGCTACCACTTGGCCAAGATGCTGTGTTTGCCCATTGCGTAGTGATGGCACAGCGTCAAGCACCCGGCCCACAAGTTCTTGGGCTGAGAGTTGCGGGACCAGAGTACCAAGCTCACCCTCAGCACCGCCAACCGGGGTGGCGCCAGGACTTTCTGCCTTATCTTGGACGCGAGGCTCCGCATCCGCCGCTACCAGTCTTTCTGGCTCCCCCACCTGCGAGGGGATGCAGCTCTCAGGCCGCTCAACTACCTCCAGCAAGATTACTTCGTCATAAAAGCTCTCAGGATTCGCGAAGATCTTGTTGGACAGACTAAAGCAAAGTACGTGGCATCCGCGCTCCCTGACCCACGTCGCCAGAGGGACGAAATCCGCATCGCCCGAACAAATAGCTACGGTATCGAGGTCCTGAGTACAGACAGCCTCGACCGCATCAATGACCAAGGCACTATCTGTTGTGACCTTGTTCACAATCATGTTGCTGACCGGGCGCACTCCATGACGCCAGAGTACCGACTCAATACCCTTAAGACTGTCCACCCGCCCATAAGCTCGCTTGTAAAGCAATCTTTCAGCACGGTGGCGCAAATCCGTAAGCACGCGATCCAACGCCGTGGCATCGTTCAGATTATCTGCGTCGATGAAAACGGCCATATTCCTGGCCGCTACTCCACTCTTGTCCTGCTCCCGTGGCCTGGTCATTTCACCAGGCGCCACGGCAACGCTTCGCCAGCGCGCAGGGGCTTGAGGTTGGCCTCGCCAAACACAAAGCTTTCGGGCGGCGTCCACGACTCGCGGCGCAGGGTGATGGTGCCGGTGTTGCGCGGCAGGTTGTAGAAGTCGGGGCCGTGGAAGCTGGCAAAGCCTTCTAACTTATCCAGCGCACCCGCAGCCTCGAAGGCGGTGGCGTACAGCTCCAGTGCGGCGTGTGCCGAGTAGCAGCCGGCGCAGCCGCTGGCCGCAGTCTCGCTGACGCTCGACAAGGATGCGGACGCGCTCTGGACGCAGGGCCTCTCGGCCGGCCTGCAGACCGCGGGCTACGCGGCGGTGCGCATCGACAGCCGCGAGCACGCCAACAAGATCACCGATGAGCAGATCGTGGATCTGCGCCGCGCGTCGATCGTGGTGGCGGATCTCACCGGCCAGTCGCCGCTCGCCTTTTTCGGCGCGGGCCTGGCGCTCGCTCGTCTCGTCGTCCACCGCGCCGTGGGCGTCCAGTCCGATGTGGCAGTGCGCGTCGACCAGGCCGGGGATGACCCAGCCCTCGGTGGCGAGGGAGTCGGCGCTGGGGATCGGCTCTGGGTGCAGGACGCCGTCGGCGATCCAGAGGTCGACGACCTCGTCGCCGGGAAGCAGATGACCGCGAATGTGAAGGGCGCCGCTCATGGCGCCAGCCTACCGACGCGCGCTCAGCCCCCGGCGGCGGCCTCGGCCTCCGCGAGCAGGCGGTGCGTCTCGGTGTTGGTCGGCGCGTAGTCCA
>ERZ650306.819-NODE-819-length-18864-cov-6.758998_pt1 | contig 18864 bp, 17 predicted proteins | sample MGYA00376242_ERZ650306 | MGnify/ENA primary metagenome ERZ650306 (study PRJEB26733, sample SAMN07839244) | wastewater metagenome | biome: urban; feature: wastewater treatment plant; material: waste water | place: USA: North Carolina | collected 2016-03-31 ... | reverse complement strand
TCCGCGCTGTCCATCCCCGCCCTGAAGCGCGAGGTTTTACGCGCAACTGATAAAAAACCCGCCAGACGGTCTAAACCGAAGATTGGCGGGTTTTCTAGTGTAAAGACAACACAGAGGCAAAAAGCTTATGCAGGCACAGTGTTAGACAGCATATCCACTTTAGCCTTCACTGCCTTACGTAGACTCTTGTAGAGATCTGGATGCGTGTCTCGCAGATATTCAATTACTTCGAAATCTTCGCGGCGAATCTTAGACAAATCGACCTGTTCAATGTGAACAAGACGGAGGAGCTCACGCACAGGCTTGGGCATATTACGACCCGATTCATAGCGGGAACCACCAGATTGCGTTACACCAATTTTGCTCCAGAATTCCTGCTGATTCAGACCAAGCTGGCGGCGGATTTCACGCGGGTTAGGAATTTTTTCAAACAGTTTCATGGGTTTTACCTCTCGTAATTGTGAACCGAATCCCCTACGTAGGGTTATAAGTCAATATTATAAAAATACCAAGATACTTTATGGACTTTAATTCTGAATAAAAGTTCACGATACTGGATTGATTAGTTGATTCTAACCAAGCTCTAATCACCTTAGACAATTTTATACGCAAAACGCAAAAAAACAGCGTATTTCTGTCTAGGTAGAAATGCGTAAATGCAACAAGCAGGGAGAGAGGGGGTGGCGAGCCTGACCCCCGGCACTTGCAATAAATGGCTGTGGCTGCTTCCTTCCGGACCTGACCAAGTTCACCATCTTGCAATGCGGGGAGACCCGCCATAGAAGAAAGGCATTCTATCGGATTTTAGATAAAACGGAAATACTTTTTACGGGTTTTGCCTGCTAAATCCCCCCCAAACAAAGGCGTTTTACTTAAAAATCGCAGAAAATGCTTGGGTAAAGTGCGCAAGCTTAGGGGCAATCAATGCCGCGCAATAGGGCAAGTGGGGGTGTGTTGCAAAATAGTTTTTGTGATACGCCTCGGCGGGGTAAAACCGCGTGGCGGCACATAACATGGTCACCGCAGGATGGTCGGCGGGGAGCGTGCTATTGAGCTGGGCAAGATAGGCTCGTGCTTCTCCTTCTTGTTGCACGCTATGCCAAAAAACCGCTGAGCGGTACTGCGTTCCAATGTCATTGCCCTGACGATCCAAGGTCGTGGGGTCGTGAATACTAAAAAAGACCTCCAATAATGTCTTGTAGCTAATTTGCGACGGGTCAAAACGACACTGGACTGCTTCTGCATGGCCGGTGCGCCCCTCGCACACCGCTTCATAACTGGGGTAAGGCGCAGTGCCACCGATATAGCCCACTGCCACGGCTTCCACACCTTTAAGGCGAGAAAATATCGCATCCAGACACCAGAAGCAGCCACCGGCGAAGGTGGCTAATTGTGTGGGAGAATTCATTGCGTCCTTTCTGCTTAGAACGTGTTAAAAGTCTCAATCGCACAGGGGTTGCCAAGGCGAAATGAACCAAAAAAGCACAGTTGACACACGGTCAATGCGCATGTTTTTGGGGGATTTCAACGCAGAATCACCCGAGTCTCGCAGATCGTAAACAGCTTCTTAGGCAGGCATCGGCATACCGGCTGACACGGTCAGCACCTCATGCCCTGTTTCCGTGACTAAAATCATGTGCTCCCATTGGGCGGATAGGCTGCGGTCTTTGGTCACCACCGTCCAGCCATCGGATAAATGCTTGAGGTGGCGTTTACCCGCGTTAATCATCGGCTCAATGGTGAAAATCATCCCAGGCACCAACTCAACGCCGGTGCCTGCCCGACCGTAATGCAGCACTTGCGGCTCTTCGTGAAACTTCAGCCCAATGCCGTGGCCGCAAAATTCATGCACCACACTATAGCCACTGCTTTCGGTGAATTTTTGGATGGCCGCGCCGATGTCGCCCAAATGCCCGCCGGGTTTAACCTGCTCAATGCCAATCCACAATGCACGGTGGGTCAGCTCGACCAAACGGCGGGCTTGCGGGGTGACTTCGCCAATCATAAACATCCGGCTGGTGTCGCCATGAAAGCCGTCTTTAATCACCGTAATGTCCAGATTCACAATATCCCCTTTTTTCAGGGGCTTATCGTTGGGGACACCGTGGCAAATCACTTGGTTAACCGAGGTGCAAATGGATTTGGGATAAGGACGATGCCCATCGGGGGCGTAGTTCAGCGGCGCGGGGATGCAGCCTTGCTCGTTCACCATATAGTCGTGGCAAAGCTGGTCGAGTGCTTCGGTGGTTACCCCTGGCAACACAAACGGGGTAATGTAATCGAGCACCTCGCCAGCCAAACGACCGGCAATTCGCATTTTTTCAATCTGTGCTGCATCTTTGAGAGTGATAGCCATCGTGTTTTCTTGATTTCAGTTCTAATCGTTAAGTTTAACAAACCTGAGGGGGTGGGGGGGTAGCCCCGTATTCCGCCACTACGCCCCCTCTTCGCCCGCCAAAAGCTCGGCAGCGTGGCGGCGGGTGGTGTCAGTCAGGGTCGCCCCGCCCAGCATTCGGGCGATTTCTGCCACGCGCTCGCTGTCGGTGAGCGGGGTAATGCGGCTGACAATCTGACCCTGCTCGGGGGATTTCGACACCTGCCAATGGGTGTTGCCCCGTGCGGCGACTTGCGGCAAATGGGTGACACACAGCACTTGGTAACGCGTCCCCAACCGGTTAAGCAACCGCCCCACCACTTCGGCCACGCGCCCGCCTATCCCCACATCCACCTCGTCAAAAATCAGCGTTGGTACCGCCGCCACTTGGCTGGTCACCACCTGCAAAGCCAAGCTAATCCGCGACAGCTCCCCCCCCGAAGCCACTTTGGCCAGTGGCCGCAGCGACGTACCGGCATTGGCGGCTACATGGTATTCCACCGTCTCGGCGCCAGATGCATTGGGGCTGGCTTGCGGCAGCAAAACCACCTGAAAGCGGCTGCCTTCCATCGCGAGGTGTTGCATTTCTTGGCTGACCTGCGTCGAGAGCTGCTCGGCGGCGTATTGGCGTTTGGCGGTGAGGGCGGCGGCGGCCAGCACCAAAGCGGCGTGGGCTTGGGTGGCGTGTTCGGCAAGCACGTCGAGATTGACTTCGGTATCGAGCGCCGCCCGCTGACGCTGCCAGTCTGCCCATTTTTCAGGCAGCAATTCGGGTGGCGTGCGGAACTTGCGCCCTGCACTGTGGAGCGCGTCCAGCCGTTTTTCGACTTCGGTCAGTGCGGCGGGGTCTTCTTCGAGGTGTTCAGTGTAGTCACGCAGGGCATAGACCGCCTCACGCAGTTCAGCTTCGGCAGAGGCCAGCAGGTCGGTAATGGGGGTAATCGCCGGATCCGCACCGGCCAACCGCGCCAGCCGCTGGCTTTGCTGGGTCAGCAGGCTAACAACATTGCTGTCATCGTCCGACAGCACACCCAAAGCCGATTGGGCGGTCAGCGAGAGTTCGGCAATATGGCTAAGGCGTTGATGGCGCAGCCCCAAACTTTCCCATTCGCCTTCGGTCGGGGCTAGGCTGGCCAGCTCGCCAATTTGCCAATCGAGTCGTTCACATTCAGTGGTATTGGCTTCGGCATGGTCTTGGGCGTGGCGCAGGGCTTGGGCGGCGGTTTGCCATGCGGTATGGGCGTGGCGCACGGCGGCGGCTTCGGCTTGGGCACCGGCAAAATCATCCAGCAAGACGCGCTGGGCTTCGGCACGCAGCAAAGACTGATGGGCGTGCTGTCCGTGAATATCGACCAAGTGCTCGCCCACCGATTTAAGCTGGGCAAGGGTGGCGGGGCGGCCATTTAAAAAGGCGCGTGACCGTCCTTGGTGATCGACCAAGCGGCGCACCAGCAGGGTATCGTCATCGCCGGATAAAGCCTGCTCCGCCAGCCAATCCAGCACGGCTGGCTGCTGGGACAGGTCAAAGCGGGCGGCCAGCTCGGCACGCTCTGCCCCTTGGCGCACCAAACTGCCCTCGCCCCGCCCGCCCAACAGCAAGGACAGCGCGTCAATCATGATGGATTTGCCCGCGCCGGTTTCGCCGGTCAGCACCGTAAAGCCGCTGGAGAAATCCAAATCCAGCAGGTCAACAATCACAAAGTCACGAATGGAGAGAGAAAGCAGCATGGTGGATGAGCACAGCAGAATGAGAGAAAGAGAAAGGCACGCGGCGGCAGGGCAGAGGGCAGCCCCCGCACCCGACACTACATCAGGCGTTCGCCCCAATGCAGCTTGTGGCGCAGCATGTCGTAATAGTTGTAGCCGATGGGGTGCAGAATACGGAGGGTATTGTGGTAGCGGCGCAAAATCACGCGGTCCCGTTCCAGCACCGCTTGGTGTGATTGGCCGTCAAAGTGAACGTGGGTATCGCTGCCCCGTGTCAGGACAAATTCCACCACGCTGCTATCGTTGACGGCAATGGGGCGGTTAGACAGCGATTGCGGGCAAATTGGCACCAGCGTAATCGCCGGTACGGTAGGGTGCAAAATCGGCCCGCCAGAAGCCAGCGAATAGGCGGTGGAGCCGGTGGGGGTGGAGACAATTAGCCCATCCGACCGCTGGCTATACACAAATTGGGTGTCGATAAACACTTCGAACTCAATCATCGCACCGGTCGCGCCTCGGCTAAACACCACGTCGTTAAACGCCAAAGCGTGGGAGATTTCCACGCCGTCACGTACCAAGCTGGCGTGCAACAAAATCCGGTCTTCGGGGACATACTCGCCGCGCAAAATGGCTTCCACACTGGCCGCCATACCTTCTAGCGGGATGTCAGTCATAAAGCCGAGCCGCCCTTGGTTGATGCCGATCAGCGGCACGGCGTAGGGGGCCAGCAGGCGGGCAATCGACAGCATGGTGCCGTCGCCTCCCAGCACAATGGCTAGGTCAGCTTGCTGACCTAGCGCGGCCCGCTCTACCCGCTGGTAGCGACCGGCTTCGGCGGGGCTCGCGCTTTCGCTGTCCACCAAAATAGTTAAACCGTGGGCAGACAGACAATCGGCCAGCGCAATCAGCGATTGCAGCACTTCGGGTTTGCTGTGGCGGGCAATCAGTGCCACGCGGCTAAAGAGAAAATTCATGTCGGCATTAAAGCCTGTTATCCCTTGCCATGCAAGCCGCCTTCGTCCTCCTGACGCTCATCCACCCCGTACAAATACAGCCTAATCAACTCGGCCAGCGAATTCACCCCCAGCTTGTCAAACAAGGTGGCGCGGTGGGCTTCGATGGTGCGGCGCGAGAGGTCGAGCTTGGCCCCGATTTCGCGGCTAGACAGCCCTTCGGTGACCAGCTTGAGCACCTGATGTTCGCGCTCTGACAGGCTGGCGAGTCGCGCCTCGGCCTCTTGGGTTTTGGCACCCCGCTTCAGCAGAGAAATGCTTTTTTTCAGCGCAGTTTGAATTTGCTTGAGCAGCACATCGCCGTAGACCGGCTTTTGCAAGAAATCATGTGCGCCCCGCTTAAACGCCGTGCTGCATTGCGCCACATCGCCATGCCCCGTCATGAAAATAATCGGTAGCGTGGCTTCAATTGCCAGTAGTTGCTCTTGCAGCACCATGCCGTCCATGCCGGGCATCCGAATATCCAAGACCAAACACGCCACATGGTCGGGGGTGAACGCATCCAAAAAAGCCTGCGCCGAAGAAAATGCGAGGGGCTTTAAGCCCGCGCTGTGTATCAGTAAGGTCATGGCATCCAGCACCGCCAAATCATCGTCCACCACATACACCACCGGTGTTTGGTCAGGGGAACCCTCTGCGGGGGGCTGTCCCGCAGGCGGTACCGCTGAATCAATATTAGGGGGCGATGACGGGTCGTCTGGCAGGGGGGCGAGGTCGGTAGCTATCGGAGAACACAGCGGAAAAGTGGTCATGCAGTCGCGTCCTTGAGGTTAAAACGAGGCGAATTCGCTGCGGTATCCCCAGACAAAGGCAGGTAAATGCTAAAGCACGCGCCCCCCTCGGCAAGATTTTTGGCAGTGATGCGCCCCTGATGGGCTTCGATAATACTTTGGCAGATAGTCAGTCCAAGCCCCATTCCGTGCGGCTTAGAGGTGATAAAAGGGGTAAACAAATTGTCTAGGATGCGTGCTGGAATTCCGCCTCCGTTATCGGTGACAGTCAAAACCACGCCCGCGCCGTCTATTTTGGTGGCTAGCTTCAGCCAGCGTTCTTGGGTTTGCTGGCTTAGGCTATCGACGGCATTGCTAATCAGGTTAAGCACCACCTGCTCGATTTGGATCGCGTCTGCCATGATGGGTGGAAGCCGCTCATCTAACTGCAGCACGGTTCGCACTTTATTTTCTTTCAGTAAATGCTCGGCCAAGGTCAGCGTGTTATGCACCACTTGGGCGAGGCTGATTTGCTCTGGCTGGACGGGCTGCTTGCTTACAAAAGCCCGTAGCCGCTGCAAAATATCGCCCGCCCGCTGGGCTTGTTGCGCCGCAGAGGTCATGGCACGGCGAATCACGTCTAAATCAAGCGGGTCGTCTTCTAGCAAGCGCAAACAGGCTTGGTTGTAGTTGCCAATCGCGGACAGCGGCTGGTTGATTTCGTGGGCAATGCCCGAGGCCATTTCGCCCATCAAATTAAGCCGTGCCACATGCGCCAGCTTTTCTTCGTGCTCACGCACTCGTTTTTGGCTATCAGACAGCCGTGCCAGCACCTTATTGTGGGTAGGGCCAATATTACGGAAGGTAATCAACGCGCCCAGCTCAATTTCACGGTAGAACGGCAAGGGGGTCACACTGCCTTCAATCTGCATAGGCTTGACCACCGTGGTCGAAAGCAAGGTGTTTTCGGGGAACTCTACGGCTTGCCCACTGTTCAGACATTGGTTAATCGGGTTGTCATGTAGCCGCTCGGCCATGTCAAAGTGGATGCGGAACAGGGTAAAAATCGAATCCCCCAACACTTTTTCTGCCGATACATTCAGCAGGTGGGCGGCCATAGGGTTCATGTAGGCAATCCGCCCCAGTTTGTCGATCCGAATCACACCATCGTAAATATGCTGCAAAGTAAGAGCCGCCAGTTCACGTTCTTGCTCTAAGCGCAGTTTGCCTTGTTGGTTTTCAAGGTGGGCTTGCTCGCGCTGGTGGTACGCCAACATGCCAAACCCGACCAACATCAACAGCGAAATCGCCAAATAAAACAGGGCTTCGAGGCTGACATCCTGCCACTGCATCTGCATGGCCAATTGCAGCTCTAGCGGCTGGGCAATGCTGACAATCGGGCGGGCATATTCAAACTGAGGGAGTAAACGGCTTTCCCACGCACTGGTAGGTTGCATCCTTTGGTTAAAAAACAGACGATTGCGCCCTTGGGAACCATTGAGGTAGAAGGTCAGTTTGGCATCCAGTCGTTCTCCCACCACATTGACCAAGCCCGCCATCAGCTTGTCGTTGCGGACTTGAATCGCCAGCACCATTGGCGGCGTGTGGACGTTGCTTGCGCCCTCTACGGTAAATGCTTTCATCAGCAAATAACCCTGCCCGCCCCGCGCCAGCAAATAGGGCGGGGTCGAAATGGCGTAGCCGTTTTTGAGCGTAATATCCAGCGCGTCAAACCGCTGCTTGTCGGAGAGTAAATCGAAGCCCATCTGGCTTTCGGGGTCACTGCGCGGCGGTTCAGTCATCACCAAAGGCAAATACAGTCCGCGCGCACCCGCCGCCCGCAAGGCTTGATCGGCAAATGGGCTGCGCTCTTGCACTGCAAAGTGGGGGTAGCCCTGCTGCTGCATGTCGCTTAACAGCTCGGGCAATTGGCGATAGGATGTGGATTGGTAAAGCTGAATCGCATCAAGATGGGGGTAACGCTGCAACATCTGCCGTGCGTAGCGGTGCAGCTCTGTGGCAGGGCGGGCAGGCGTGGCACGCAACAGCAGCTCTAGCGAGAGCAGTACGGTTTCGTTTTGGTCAAGCCGCTGCGAAAGCTGTTGGTAGAATACTTCGGCTTGCTGACGGAAGTGATGCTCTAACCGGTCGGCTTCGCCACTTAACCACCACGCCGCCGTCCCCGAAAATATCACCAGCCATATCAATAGCCCCAGCAACACACGCCGCACCCGCCAAAGAGATGTGCCTTTTTGGGTGGCGGGGGTGTCTGAACCAATAAAAAAGGGAAAGGTCGAAGCCATCCAGTCAGTCTATGCTGGGCAAAAAAACATGATGCCTGAATCATACCACCCCGCCAACAACAGCAAGTCGGGGTAGGGATGGGCGCAGACACCGTGTGCCATTTTTAATTTTATGAAGGAAATCCCCAATATGGCTTTACCCTCCGCTTCGGTAGGCACGCCCCTGATGTATCTAGGTTTTTTTGTGGCCGTTCTGGCGATGATTTTGGTCGATATTTTCGCCCTCAATCGCCAAGGCGACCACAAAGTCAGCGTCAAAGAAGCCCTGAGCTGGTCCTTGGTCTGGATTACGGTGGCACTGAGCTTTAACGCGTGGCTGTGGTGGACGATTAGCCAAGACACCAGCCTTGCCGCCACCGAAGCTGCCCGCAAGCTGATTGCAAACCAAAAAGCCTTGGAATTTCTGACCGGTTATTTGATTGAAAAATCATTGGCCGTCGATAACATCTTTGTGTTTTTGCTGCTGTTTGGCTTTTTCAAAGTGCCCCCCGCCTATCAGCGACGGGTGCTGGTCTATGGCGTAGTCGGTGCGATTTTTATGCGGGCCATTATGATTGCCATTGGCGCGGTGCTGGTGGCGCAGTTTGCATGGATTTTGTATGTGTTTGGCGCATTTTTAGTCTTTACCGGTCTCAAAATGATGTTGCCTGAAAAAGACAAGCAAGCCGACTTGGCCAACAACCCCGTGCTGCGTTGGATACGCGGCCATCTCCGTGTCACCGACACCTACCACGACCAACGCTTTTTTATCCGCCGACAAGGGGTGTTGTGGGTGACACCGCTGTTTTTGGTTTTGGTGATGATTGAGCTGACCGACTTGGTGTTTGCGGTGGACAGCATCCCCGCGATTTTCGCCGTCACCCGCGACCCCTTTATCGTCATGACCTCGAATATCTTCGCCATTTTGGGGCTACGCGCCATGTATTTTCTGCTAGCCGATGTCGCCGACCGCTTCCACCTGCTGAAATACGGCTTGGCGGCGGTGCTGACCTTTATTGGCAGCAAGATGTTGTTGCTGGAGGTGTTCCACATCCCAATTATGTGGTCGCTGGGCGGCGTGTTTGGGCTGTTGGCGGCCTCGGTCATCGCCTCTTTGCTGTGGCCGAAAGCGGAGGGCGTTTTGCCGAAGGGGTAGACCCTGTTGATGCCCTCCGCCATGCCGAGGTTGGGGGGCCGTCACTGCCGAGAAGGTGCCCACCCCCCCCACATCCCCCGCAAGGCCGCGCCAAAGTGTGCAGCAAACCGAGGGCCGTCACGCAGGGGGCTGGCCGCTACCCGTTCGCGTAACCCGTGGCGCAGGGCGGCAAGCTTGGGCAGGTCGTTGACCAGTGCCACCACTTTGTCGGCGTACTCCGCTGGCGTGTGGGCAATTAAATCGGCCATGCCCAGATTACTCAGCAACGATACCCCCATCCGCCCAACAAACCATTCCCCCGCCAAGGTCACAAACGGCACGCCCATCCACAGGCTGTCGCAGCTAGTGGTGCCGCCGACACACGGAAACGGGTCAAGCGCCAAGTCCAACTGGTGATACAGCGTGTATTGGTGTTCGGGCTTGCGCGGCAGAATGTGGATTTGGGTGGGTTTTGCCCCTGCACTGACGAAGCGTTGACGCACCTCCGCTGCAAACACGGGGTCTTGTCCGCCGTGTATCTCCAGCAGCAGCCGTGCCTGCGGCAACCGCGCCAGAATCTGGCTCCACAGCGCGACCACTGGCGGGGTGACTTTGGCGAAGTTATTAAAGCTGCCCAAGGTCACGACTGGCTGGCTAGGGTCGATGTGGGCAGCTAGTTCGGGCGGTAAATTGGCGAGGGGTTTTGGCGTTGCTGTTTCTTTGCCCCCGTTAGGGATGGCGTGATGGGGAGGGCGTGTCTGTGTAATGTTGTCGCTTTATCTCTCATTCGATAGATTCATGGCAAATAGACTCAGTGCACCTGCCAGAAGAGCGGTATTTGTACATTGATGTGGCCACTAGGCACATTCCGACTCGTTAGGGTCGCTTTAGCGTGTAGTAGTTTAGGTATACAGGTCGTGGTACTTATGCGTATATGCGTTTTAGATATACGCGCTCGCGAGGTTGTTTGAACCATTTAATAGTTCGCTTATATTTTTTGGTTTTTTTCATCTAAGATAGTGTTTTTAATGTGCTGCGTTACACTGTGTTGGTAGTGTGTAATAAAGCTGGTTTCGACATAAATACAGGTGTTTTTATGGCTTCGTTTTCCAAAAAAGAAGTATTTCCTAAAATATCATCAATTATTGATAATGCTTTGTTTACCAACCAGACAATTAGTCGAGACGAAATAGTTGAGTTGGTTGTTTTGATACATAAAGATATGGTCGAAAAAGCATCGGCGGGCTATAAAAACAGTGATTTATTTAACGTTGCTGGGAATATGGTTGACTGGTTTAGCGCAGATATAACCAAGAAATCCAATGTTGCCATACCTTGGATCGGCAAGTACGTTAGAACTAATCGATTAATAAACAAAAGAAAAATAACGGTTTATTCTCTGTCAATCGATATTGCTCAAGACGAAGAAATTAAAAATGCTGATGAGCTTTATTTTAGAGAGGGTGCTGTTAAGCAAGTGCTTATTAATGCCTACGAGAGAAACGCAAAGGCTCGAGAGATGTGTATAAAAATACATGGCTTAACTTGTGTGTGTTGTGGCTTTGATTTTAAAAAAGCATACGGCGATATTGGGTATGGCTTTATCCATATTCACCATATCAAGCCGATTTCAGAAATTGGGTGTGGCTATATCGTAAATCCTGAGAAAGATTTGTGCCCAGTTTGCCCAAATTGCCATGCTATGATTCACCGTAAATCCCCCCCTTTTACGGTTGAAGAAATTAAAGACATTGTGTCTCTATCGCAAACCCTGTTGACGCAAGTTGACGCAAAATGCTAAATCCGCCCCCGAGGGAGGAGACTTCGGGGCGTTGAAAAAGTCAGCCTATCGCTGCCAGTACTGGCAGAAGAGAGGAATATTCGTAGTCGGCACGGGGTACTTGACCTAAAAGCATGTTCAAAGCCTAGCGAATAAAGGGTCAGCCAAGGCAAAATTCGGAAAAAAAGCGCAGTTGGCACGAGGTCAATGAGCAGTTTTTTCCGAATTTCAATGCAGGATCACCCGAGTATCGCAGAGCGTAAATGGGTTCTAAAAACTAGCGCGATGGCACTAAGTAATGAGTCGTAAGGCATTTGCCCCCACCTAACTCTCCGCCCACACCCGCGCCGCCAAGCGCAGCACATGCAGCGCCGCTTGGCGGACAGGGTCAAATTGCACCCAGACGGCTAGCCGTTGCGGACTGATTTCGCTGACCCCAGACAAAGTAATCCGTGCCTGCCCAGCACAGTCCGAAGCCGAACTCAGCGCGGGCGAGGCCAGATACTGCAGCAGCTCCGACTGTTGCCACGCCGCCAGCAGTGCATCGGGCGCGGTGGGGTGGGCAAAGGTTAGGGTCAAGCGCAAGGTCGCGCCAAAAAAGACGGGGACGACGGTCAAGCCGACCTGCACTGTGGCGGGTGCTTCTTCGCCCAAGAGACGGCTCAGGTCGGCGGCGACTGCTGCGCCTTGCTCGTCCGTTTGGGGCAGCACGTTAAATGCCAGCCGCCGCGAAAACACCGTGTGTTCTATGTCTTGCTGGTTAAACAGCGCGGTGGTTTGGTCGGCCAGCTCGGCCAAGGCTTTGCGGCCGCGACACGACACCGGCACCATTCCTGTGGCTTCGACGGCAGTGGGGGAGAGGGCAAGCAGCGGCTGCAGCACCGTGGATAAGCCCACGGCGATGCCATCAGCAGCGGTAAAGGCCGCGTTATCGACGGCGCGGGACAGGTCAATCACCTGCGCCCCTGCCGATTGCGCCAACCGTGCCAAATGCGGGGCGGCGACAATCGGTGCCGCTAAAATCACCACGCGTACCTTGGAAAAATCGAATCCTTCGGCTTCTTCGACCGCCAGCTCACGTCGCCGAAAAGTGACGGTGGCACCTTCCGCTTCAGAAGTTTGGCTGGCCAGCGCGTACAGCCGCCCAACAGGAAAGCCGGCTTCGGCCAGTACGTCTAAAATCGCTTCGCCCATTAAGCCGGTCGCGCCGATGAGTGCCATATCGAGGGGGGGGGTCATCAGAATTCTCCGCAAAAAAACAAATCGCCTCCGCACAGGCGAAGGCGAGTCAAACAACCCGTTTTATGAGCAGGGAACGGGTCAGCCCTGTAGACGGCATGAACGGCGGCTGGGAAGCTTAGTTGCCCAGCACAATCCGCAACATCCGACGCAGCGGTTCAGCCGCACCCCACAGCAATTGGTCGCCGCAGGTAAACGCGCTGATGTATTCGCCGCCCATGCCCAGCTTGCGGATACGCCCCACAGGGACGGTCAAAGTGCCGGTGGTGGCGGCAGGGGTCAGGTCACGCATACTGGCTTCGCGCTGGTTAGGCACGACTTTCACCCAGTCATTTGCACCGGCCAGCAAGCGTTCAATCTCGGCCACGGGCAGGTCTTGGGTCAGCTTGATGGTCAGGGCTTGGCTATGGCAGCGCATCGCGCCAATCCGCACGCACAGCCCGTCAATGATGATGGGGTTCTCGTTGCGCCCCAAAATCTTGTTGGTTTCGACACCGCCTTTCCATTCTTCTTTGGACTGACCATTGCCGAGGTCTTTGTCAATCCACGGAATCAGGCTACCAGCCAGTGGCACACCAAAGAAGGCGGTGGGGTTGGCCTCCGAGCGGATGAACTCGGACACTTTGCGGTCGATGTCCAGAATCGCGCTGTTCTTGTCGGCCAGTTCGGCGGCCACGGCGGCGTTGACTGCGCCCATACCGCTGAGCAGTTCACGCATATTGTTGGCCCCTGCACCCGAAGCCGCTTGGTAGGTCATGGAGGTCGCCCATTCCACCAACCCGTTTTGGAACAAGCCGCCCAGTGCCATCAACATCAAGCTGACTGTGCAATTGCCGCCGACAAAGGTTTTGCCGCCCTTGGCCATCGCATCTTTAATCACGTTCATATTGACGGGGTCAAGAATAATGACGGCTTCGTCTTCCATCCGCAGGGTCGAAGCCGCATCAATCCAGTAGCCCGTCCAGCCGGTGGCTTTTAGGGGGCCATACACTTCGGTGGTGTAGTCGCCGCCTTGGCAAGTGATGATGACATCGCAGGCCTTGAGTTCGTCGATATTCTTGGCATCTTTGAGCGCGGGGGCGGTTTTGCCGCCAAAGTTAGGCGCGGCACCGCCAGGGTTAGAGGTGGTGAAATAAATCGGCTCGATGTGGTCGAAGTCGCGTTCTTCCACCATTCGTTGCATCAAAACCGAGCCAACCATGCCACGCCATCCAACCAGACCAACTTTCAACATGATGATTTCCTTTGTGTAATTACAGTGAACCAAGCGGGTAAACCGCCTCCCCTACTCTTTGGTGTAGCGGGAGGCTAGATGCTGTTCTGCACCGTGTTAGAGAGCGGCAATCACCGCATCACCCATTTCAACCGTACCGACGCGCTGTGTGCCCGCTTCGTAGATGTCGCCGGTGCGCAAGCCTTGCGCCAAGACCTTCTTCACTGCCGCTTCGATGCGGTTAGCCGCTGCGTCTTGGTTGAAGGTGTAGCGCATCATCATGGCCACCGACAAAATGGTCGCCAAGGGATTGGCCAAGCCTTTGCCCGCGATGTCAGGGGCGGAGCCGTGGCTAGGCTCGTACAGCCCTTTGCCGCTGGCATCCAGCGAAGCCGAAGGCAACATCCCAATCGAGCCGGTCAGCATCGACGCTTCGTCGGACAAAATATCGCCAAACATATTGCCGGTGACCATCACATCAAACTGTTTCGGTGCACGCACCAACTGCATGGCGGCGTTATCCACCAGCATGTGCGAGAGTGCCACGTCGGGGTATTCTGCCGACACTTCAATCATTACATCGCGCCACAATTGGGTGGTTTCCAGCACGTTCATTTTGTCCACGGAGCACAGACGTTTGCCGCGTTTTTGGGCGGTTTTAAACGCAACGTGGGCAATGCGGCGAATCTCGGACTCGCTGTAAATCATGGTGTTGTAGCCCACACGCTCGCCGTTACGCATTTCGATGGCACGGGGTTCGCCAAAGTAAATATCGCCGACCAGCTCGCGGATAATCATCAAATCCAGCCCTGCGACGATTTCTGGTTTCAGCGAAGACGCATTGGCCAGTTCGGGGTACAAAATCGCCGGACGCAAATTGGCAAAAATATTCATTTCTTTGCGGATTTTCAGCAGGCCGCGCTCGGGGCGTTGTTCGCGGGGCAAGGTGTCGTACTGCGGGCCACCCACTGCGCCCAGCAAGACGGCATCGGCTTCCAGCGCGAGTTTCAGCGTGCTGTCTGGCAGCGGCACACCGGTTGCATCGACGGCACAGCCGCCAATCAGGCCGGTTTCAATCTCAATCGGCATCCCCTCGGCTTTGAAAAAATCCAGCACGCGCAGGGCTTGCGCCATAATTTCAGGGCCAATCCCGTCACCGGGCAATACAGCAATTTTCATGAGTCTTCGTCCTTGTTACTTGATTTTTAAACAGCCTAATTATTTAGCCAAAACCGCTACACGTTTCACCGCCACCATCAGCGGGGTATGGGCATCCGCCACAAAAGCATGAATCAACACCCCCGACACCGTCACCGACTTACCCGCATACTGAGCAAGACCCGCGCTCTGCTCGGTGTAGAGCATTAGCTCCGACTGATTGGTTTCGCCGCTTTCGTAGGTGTTGCTACCTGCGGTGGTGCAAATTGGCTTATCCAATACCAAAAACGCATGTTTTTCGGTGGGGTTGCGGTGTTTTGCGTGGGGGGTGAGGGTGGTTTCTGGGGTTTTAAGCACCAGCGTGCCCTTGAAGCTCACTTCTCGGTAATCGTAGCGCAGGCAGTCTGCGGCGGTTGCGCTGCCGGCCAAGGTGCAAGCCGCCAGCAGCAGGGTATTTAAAATGGCGTGGCGCATAAACGGTTTCCTTCCTGTAGGGGTAAACCAAAGGGGGCAGACCCCCCCAGTTGTGGAGGGCTTGGGCAAGCCGCTTACACAAACCACCAAGGCTGGGTCAAACGCCGCTGGTCCTCAAACGCCTTGATGGTGTCGGCGTGGGCCAAGGTCAGGCCGATTTCGTCCAAGCCATTCAGCAGGCAATGTTTGCGGTGGGCGGTGATGTCGAAGGTGAACACCTTCCCGCTGGGCGTGGTCACGGTTTGCGCGGCCAAATCGAGCTGCAAACGGTAGCCGGCTTGGGCGGTGCTTTCGGCAAACAAGGTATCGACCACCTCGGCGGCCAAGACCACGGGCAATACGCCGTTCTTGTAGCAGTTGCTAAAGAAAATATCGGCAAAAGACGGGGCAATCACGGCGCGAAAGCCGTTGTCTTCCAGCGCCCAAGGCGCGTGCTCACGCGAGCTGCCGCAGCCAAAATTTTCCCGCGCCAGCAAGATTTCTGCCCCTGCATATTGTGGAAAGTTCAGCACAAAATCAGGGTTGAGCGGACGGGTGCTGTTGTCCATGCCCGGCTCGCCGTGGTCCAGATACCGCCACTCGTCAAACAGATTAGGGCCAAAGCCCGCCCGCTTAATCGACTTGAGGAATTGCTTGGGGATGATGGCATCGGTATCGACGTTGGCACGGTCGAGCGGACACACCAGCCCGTTGAGAGTAGTAAATGCTTTCATAAGACGGCCCCGTTAAAACGTTCTGACATCGACAAAATGGCCGGCAATCGCGGCCGCAGCGGCCATCGCAGGGCTGACCAAATGCGTACGCCCGCCTTGACCTTGGCGACCTTCAAAGTTGCGATTGGAGGTCGAAGCGCACCGCTCGCCGGGCTCTAGGCGGTCGGCATTCATCGCCAAGCACATCGAGCACCCGGGCTCGCGCCATTCAAAACCTGCTTCGGTAAAGATAGTGTGCAAGCCTTCGGCTTCCGCTTGTTCTTTGACCAAGCCCGAGCCCGGCACAATCAACACACGGTTGACGCTGGCTGCCTTGGTGCGCCCTTTGGCCACCACTGCTGCTGCCCGCAAATCTTCAATCCGCGAGTTGGTACACGAGCCAATAAACACCACATCCACCGGTACTTGGTTAATCGGCGTGTTGGCGGTCAAGCCCATATAGGCCAAAGCGCGTTCGATGCTGCCCTTTTTGACGGGGTCGGCTTCGGCGGCGGGGTCGGGGATGCGGTCGGCGATGGTCAAGACCATTTCGGGGGAAGTGCCCCATGTAACTTGCGGGGCGATATCGGCGGCGTTCAGCTCAACCACGGCATCGAATTGCGCCCCTTCGTCGGAGTGCAGCGTGTTCCAATAGGTGACAGCGGCATCCCACATCGCGCCGGTGGGCGACAGTGGGCGGCCTTTAACGTAGTCGATGGTGGCTTGGTCTACCGCCACCATGCCCGCCCGCGCACCGGCTTCAATCGCCATATTGCACAGGGTCATGCGGCCTTCGACGGTCAAGCCACGAATGGCACTGCCGCCAAATTCAATCGCGTAGCCGGTGCCGCCCGCCGTGCCGATTTTGCCAATAATGGCCAAGGCCACATCTTTGGCGGTAATGCCTGCACCCAGCACGCCTTCGACCTTGACCAGCATGGCCTTGGATTTTTTCGCGACGAGGGTTTGGGTTGCCAGCACATGTTCGACTTCGGAGGTGCCGATGCCATGCGCCAAACAGCCTAACGCCCCGTGGGTGGAGGTGTGGCTATCGCCGCAGACCACGGTCATGCCGGGGAGGGTTGCGCCCTGTTCGGGCCCCATCACATGCACCACGCCCTGCCCTTTGTCCTTAAACGGGAAGTAAGCGCGTGCGCCGACTTCGCGGATATTGGCATCAAGGGTTTCGACTTGTTGGCGCGAAATCGGGTCTTGAATCCCCTTTTCCCACTCATTGGTCGGGGTATTGTGGTCTGCGGTGGCCACAATAGAGCTAATCCGCCAAGGCGCACGCCCTGCCAGCTTTAGCCCTTCAAAAGCTTGGGGGCTGGTGACTTCGTGTACCAAATGTCGGTCGATATACAACAAAACCGTGCCGTCAGCGGCTTCGTGTACTACATGGTTTTGCCAAAGTTTGTCGTAAAGCGTTTGCGCGTTCATCGGAAAGGCCAATCCATCCTTGGTGTTCTGGATGCCTGACCAGCAGCTTGTGCGTAAAAATGAGGCAAGCAAGCTGCATGGCAGACGAGGGAAGAGGATTATGGCACACCGATTTAGACGCATGAATGCCTACGCGGGCACTACGCCCTGAAAAAACCGCAAAAAGCTAGAAAATCAGCACAGCACAGTGGAAAATACGCAACCTTCACACTCTCCGTCATAGGGAAACCCCCCAGAACGTCGTATCATCCGTTCGCCGTCTTTTTCTTGTGTAGAAGCCCACCGTGCCCTATCCCCTTTCCCTGCCACCCAGCAAGACAACGCGCCCCCCTTGGCTGTGGGGTGGGCTGGTCTTGGGTGGATTGGCGTTGACCGGCTGGTTGACCCTGCGCCCTCCTTTGGTCGAAACCACCGAAGTGGTCTGGGCGCATCCTGCCCAAAACCTTGCGCTGCATACTGCCAACGGCAAAGTCATGGCGCAGCGCACCATGGTGTTGTCGTCCAAGGGCTCGGGGCGGTTGGCGTGGATGCTGGCCAAAGAGGGCGATACGGTCAGTGAAGGTGAAGTGGTCGCACGGCTAGAAAATGGCGATGCCGCCGCCGCCCGTGACCGTGCCCAAGCCAGCTTGACCGAAGCCCGCACCCAAGAAAGCTTCGCCGAAGCCGCCGTACACGCTGCCTCGGCACTGCACCAACGCGCCGAGGTGCTGTTTAGCCAGCGGCTATTGGCCACCTCCGCGCTGGATGCCGCCGAAGCTAAGCTCCGCCACGCCAAAGACGCAGAAGCCGCACAAGATGCCGCCATCGACCATGCCGCTGCTGCCCTACGCGATGCTGCTGCTGCCCTCGAAGCCACCCTTATCCGCGCCCCCTTTAACGGGATTGTGGTGGCCAAGCACGCCAACCTTGGTGACGTGCTGATTCCGCCCTCCCCCACAGTGACTGCCACGCTGGTGAATGGCGCGGTGGTGACGCTGGTAGACCGCAATAGTTTGCAGATTGAAGTGCCGTGGGCAGAGGCTGACCATGCTGCGCTGCGTGTTGGACAACCCTGCGCCCTCCAGCTTCAAGCTCAGCCAGGGCAAGCCTTTGAGGGGCAGGTGGTGGCCTTGCCGTTGCCGCCCGCGCTGCTCCCTAGCCACGGCACGCCCCCGCCGCCACCCGTGGTTAAGATTCACATCTCTGCTGCGCCAGACACGTTGCGCCCCAAGCAGTGGGCCAAGGTGTTTTTCTTGCCACGTACCCTGCAAGCGGATGACAGTGCCCCTCACTTGGCTGTGCCCTCCCACGCCATTGACCATCGCAGCCAGCCCCCCTTGGTTTGGCGGGTCATACCCCATGCTCCCAAGGGTCCAGAGGTACAAGCGCTTCCTGTGGTCTTGGGCGACCCGCTGGGTGAGGTTACGCTGGTAATGGGCGCACTCAATGCGGGGGACAAACTGGTGCGTTACCCTACGGCACTACCGCTTTACTCGGGGCAAACGGTGCGGCTGTCGCTGCCCTAAATAGGGCTTACCTCCTGTTTTATCAGTTGCGCGTAAAACCTCGCCCTTCAAGGCATAATGGTTGTTATGGAACGTCTTCAAGCCTTCAAATTCGAACTACAGCCCAACGGCGAGCAAGCGCAGCAAATGCGCCGCTTTGCGG
>ERZ650306.814-NODE-814-length-18938-cov-19.802044_pt1 | contig 18938 bp, 19 predicted proteins | sample MGYA00376242_ERZ650306 | MGnify/ENA primary metagenome ERZ650306 (study PRJEB26733, sample SAMN07839244) | wastewater metagenome | biome: urban; feature: wastewater treatment plant; material: waste water | place: USA: North Carolina | collected 2016-03-31 ... | reverse complement strand
ACAGGCGAAGACACTCTTTCCCTACACGACGCTCTTCCGATCTGGGCCTGCATGTGACCCATCGGGCCGATGGCAAAAGCGGCCTCGCCCAGTTGCAGGGCCCCGAGGCTGGCCCCCTGCCCGACCTGGTCATCCTGGACCTGATGCTGCCCGACATGGACGGCCTGGAGGTGTGCCGCCGCATCCGCTCGCTGCAAGGCCCCGCAGCGCAGGTGCCGGTGCTGATGCTCACCGCCAAGGGCGACCCCATGGACCGCATCATCGGCCTGGAGCTGGGCGCTGACGACTACCTGCCCAAGCCATTTGAGCCGCGCGAGCTGCTCGCGCGCATCCGCGCCATCCTGCGCCGGCGCACCGATGGCGGCACCCCCGCCGCCACACCCGCGCTGCGCTTTGGCTCGCTGGAGATCGACCGCGACGCCCGCACCGTCACCGTGGGCGGGCAGGTGGCCGACCTCACCTCGTACCAGTTCGACCTGCTGGTCACGCTGGCCGAGCGCGCGGGCCGCGTGCTGACGCGCGACCAGATCATGGAGGCGGTGCGCGGCCGCGAGCTGGATGCGTTTGACCGCTCCATCGACGTGCACATGGGCCGCATTCGCGCCGCCATCGAGGCCGATGCCAAGAACCCGCGCCGCATCCTCACCGTGCGCGGTGTGGGCTATGTGTTTGCCAAACAGCAAGACTGAGCCGTGAAACTCTCCAACCCCTTCGCCCGGCGCCTGTCCCTGCGCATCTGGCTGACCGTGGTGGTCGGCATGGCGGTGCTGACGCTGGCCGTGGGCTGGGCGTGGCGCGTGGCGGTGGAGGAAAACAGCCTGAACCAGCCCACCGCGCCCGGGCGCGAGATGGTGCTGCGCGGCCCCGACGGCCAGGCCGTGGTGCGCGGCTATGCGCTGCGCGAACCGGGGCCACCGGGCGAAGGCATCAACTTTCGCATCCAGACCGACACGGGCGAAAAGTACACCATGGAGCTGGGGCCCAAGCCCCCGCGCGAAGACCGTCGCGAAGAGCGCCGCGGCGAGCGCCGGGGCCACGGCATACAGCCGCCCGGAGGCCCTCCCGGTGGCGGGCCCGACCGCACGGTGGCCTTCTGGCTGCGCCCGCCCTTTGGCTTTGTGTGGATGCTGGGCATCATGGGCGTGGCGGTCGCCCTGGGCGTGTACCCGGTCATCCGGCGGCTGACGCTGCGGCTCGAAGCCCTGCAGCGCAGCGTGAAGAAGTTTGGAGACGGCGACCTGTCGGTGCGCGTGCCCGACACCGGGCAGGACGAAGTGGCCGACCTGGCCCGGCAGTTCAACGCGTCGGCCGAGCGGATCGAAACGCTGGTGAAGTCACACAAGTCCCTGCTGGCCAATGCCTCGCACGAGCTGCGTTCGCCGCTCACCCGCATCCGCATGGGGCTGGAGCTGATGGGGGGGCAGACGCCCTCGCCCACCTTCCGTGCTGAAATCCTGCGCAACATTGCCGAGCTGGACCAACTGGTGGATGAAATTCTGCTGGCCAGCCGCCTGGACGCCCGCGAGGCCGATGTGGGCACCGTGGAAGACGTGGATCTGATCGGCCTGGCCGCCGAAGAATGCGCCCGCGTGGACGCGGACCTGGACGTGAGCGCCGTGCCAGAAGGGCTGGAAGTGCGCGGCATCTCCAAGTTGCTGCGCCGCGCCATTCGCAACCTGCTGGAAAACGCCCGCCGCTACAGCACGGGCGAAATCACCGTGCAGGTGCTGCGCAGCGGCGCCCTGGCTGAAGTGCGCGTGTGCGACCGCGGTCCGGGCGTGCCGCTGGACCAGCGCGAACGCATCTTTGAGCCCTTCTACCGCCTGCCCGGCGCCAGCGAACGCTCGGGCGGCGTGGGCCTGGGGCTGGCGCTGGTGCGGTCCATCGCCGGGCGGCACAACGGCAGCGTGCACTGCGAGGACCACGCCGGTGGCGGCGCCTGCTTTGTGCTGCGCCTGCCATTGGCGCTGACGAAATAAAGCACGCCGCGCGAACTCAGCGGGCCCGCAACGGCCAGCGCCACACCATCACCGCGTACAGCGCCGCTCCCAGCACCAGGGCCGCCGCAGCCGCCACCAGCCCCTGGGTAAAGCCCTGGCTGGGCGTGGCGGCGCGGTGCAGCGTCCAGGCCACCATGGGCGGGCCGATGATCTGGCCCAGACCGTAAGCGGCGGTGAGCAGCCCGGTGAAGCTGTCCCCCGCCGAAGGCCACACCCGGCGCGCCTCTTGCAAGCCAAAGAACGTGATGGCGGTGAACGGCAGGCCCAGCAACCAGCTGCCCAGCGCAAACCCGCCCACGCCGGGCCACACCAGGCTCAGACCAATCGCAGCGGCCTGCAGCAGATAAGCCACCAGCAGCAGCCAGCGTCGGTCCCACGCCACCGGCGCGCGGGTGGACAGGGCGGCCCCCATGGCCACACCCATGCCAAACAGCGGCCAGAACAAATCGGGCCACACCGAGCCAGCAGGCAAGGCAGCGCGCGCAATCACCGGCAAAAACGTGGCGGTGACGATGTAGCCCAGCCCCGCCAAACCATAGGCCAGCGTGAGCACGCCGCGCGCTGCGGGCCCCAGGCCGGGAGGGTTGGCCACAGGCGCGGAGCTGGCTGCAGCAGCCGCCTGCGGCAGACCCCGCACCACAGGCCACACCAGTGCACACAGCCCCACACACAGCAGGCCAAACACCGCCCAGCCCGCCGCAGCGGGCCAATGCCACGCCACCATGGCGCTGGCCGACAAGCCCGTGAGCGCAATGCCCAGGCCCGGCCCGCTGAAAATCAGCCCGCCCAGCGCGGGCTGCCCCAGCGCCACCAGGCGCAACATGCACCAGGCGGCAATATTGAGCAGCACCACCGCACTGGCCACCCCGGCACCGAACCGCAATGCCGCCCAGGCCCATGGCAAGGGCAACGCCATGGCCAGCGTGAGCAGCACCGTGGCCGCCAGCCCCCAGCGGGCCAGGCGTGCCGGGTGCCAGCGCTGGCGTGCTTTGGGCGCCACCCAGGGCAGCGCCATGCAAGCCAAAGCCCCCAGCAGGTAGCCCACATAGTTGGCCGTGGCCAGCCAGCTGCCGTCCACCAAGGTGATCACGCCATCGCTCAGCATCATGGGCAGCAGCGGCGTGAAGGCAAACCGGCCAATACCCATGGCCGCCGCCAACGCGGCCATGCCCGCCAGGGCGACCACGTAGGGGCGGTCAGACAGGGCGCGCGGGGCCGGAGGCGGGGAGGGGTTCGGCATGAAAAAGAGCTCCACGAAGGCAGAGGGTGTGCGGGATGTCTCGCTTATTATTCTCCAAAGAGATATATTTTTAGAAAACCATCTTTTAAAAAGAACGTTTGGATGGATTTCACCGCACTCGAAATCTTCAAGGCCGTGGCGGCCGAAGGCAGCGTGACCCGCGCGGCAGAGCAATTGGGCCGCGTGCAGTCCAACGTGACCACGCGGATTCAGCAGCTGGAAGAGCAGCTGGGCACGCCGCTGTTCTTGCGCCAAGGGCGGCGCATGGTGCTCACACCGGCGGGCGAATCCCTGCGCGGTTATGCCGACCGCCTTCTGGCCCTGGCCGAAGAGGCCCGCCAGGCCGTGCGCCCGCAGCAGCCGGGTGGGCGCCTGCGCCTGGGCGCCATGGAAAGCACGGCCGCAGCGCGCCTGCCCCAGCCGCTGGCGCAACTGCATGCCCGGTGGCCCGACGTGGTGCTGGACTTGTCCACCGGACCCTCCCGACAACTGGTGGAGCAAGTCGCCGCCCACACGCTCGATGCCGCCCTGGTCGCCTGGCCACCACCTGGGCTGGAAACCGATACGCCGGTGGAACGCACCCCGGTGTTTCAAGAATCGCTGCTGCTGGCCCTGCCCGCGCACCACCCACCGGTGCAAAGCCCTGCCGATTTGCAACTGCACACACTGGCCGCCTTCACACGCGGCTGTACCTACCGACACATCGGCGAAGCATGGATGCAAAGCGCCCGCGGCACAGCGCCCCAGGTGCTGGAGCTGGCGTCTTACCACGCCATCATCGCCTGCGTGGCGGCGGGGCGCTGCGCGGGTGTGGTTCCCCAGGCCGTATGGGACTTGATGCGCGAGCCCCCGGCCCTGCGCCTCGTGCCCCTGCAGAGCTGCGACACGGTGCTGGTGCGCCGGCGCGGCTACCAGTCGCCCGCGCTGGATGCGCTGCTGGCCGCACTGCAAGGCACACAACAGCCCTCTTCCGCCTGGATTTCATCGCCCTGACCCCGCCCGCCCTTCAAAAAGAGCCTGCCCATGACTTCTTCACTTCTCCAGCGCCTTGGCATTGCATTGCCCATCATCCAGGGCCCGATGACGGGCTCGGACACCCCCGCCCTGGCTGCTGCCGTGTCGGCCGCAGGTGGGCTGGGCATGCTGGGCTGCGGCATGCGCTCGCCCGCCGCCATGGCCGAGGCCGCTGCCGCCGTGCGCCAGCAAACCGACCGGCCCTTTGGCATGAACCTGTTTGTGCAAGCCACGCCCAACCCCGACGAGGCCACCGTGCAAGCGGCGATGGAACGCCTGGCGCCGCTGTACGCCGAGCTGGGCCTGCAGCCCCAGCGCCCCACGCAATGGTGCGAAGACTTTGCCGCCCAGTTCGAGGTGCTGGTGGCCCTGCGCCCGGCGGTGGCAAGCTTCACCTTCGGCATCTTGGACGCCGCCCAGGTGGCCCGCCTGCACGCGGCCGGCTGCTTGGTCGTGGGCACGGCCACCACCGTGGCCGAAGCGCGCGCCTGGGCCCAAGTGGGGGCCGATGTCGTGTGCGCCAGCGGCACCGAAGCTGGGGGCCACCGGGGCACGTTCCTGGGCGATTTCACGGCAAGCCAGGTAGGCACCCTGGCGCTGGTGCCGCAGTGCGTGGACGCCGTAGACATCCCGGTGATTGCCGCGGGCGGCATCATGGACGGCCGGGGCATTGCAGCTGCACAGGCGCTGGGCGCGCAGGCCGTGCAGATGGGCACGGCCTTTCTGGCGTGCCCGGAATCCGGCATCGGCCCCGCGTACCGGCAGGCCCTGGCCCAGGCCCAAGACACCGACACGCGGCTCACCCGCGTTTTCTCGGGCCGCCCGGCGCGCGGCATTGTCAACGCGATGATGGAGGCCCTGGCCGCCGAGGAAGACCGCGTGCCCGCCTACCCCGTGCAAAACGCGCTGACAGGCGCCCTCCGCCGCGCGGCGGCCGCGCAGGGGCGCACCAGCCACCTATCGCTGTGGGCAGGGCAAGGGGTGGGGGCTGCCAGGCCAGTGCCAGCGGCGCGGCTGATGGCGTTGCTGGCCCAAGAGTGGCGGCTGGCTGCAGCCTCGGTTGCAGCCAAAGCAATCTGAAAGCCTGTTTACTATATTGTGCGAGTCGCACAAACGCGTTGTAGAGGCGGGCTCGCTGGCTCTCGCTCTGCTGCAGATGTGCCGCAATTGCTTTGCGCTCACTCACCCACCAAGTAACGCGCAGCGACACTGCCGCGAACGTACAGACCACGGTCCAGGTAATGATCCAGGCGCTTGCGATCAGGCGCACGTAATTTGATCAGAGGGGGCAGATCGCCGGTGACTCGGGAAAACAGCAAGCGCAACTTAAGCGGCGTGCGTCCCCAGCGACCCAGCACATGCAGGCGAAAAGGCCCATCCTCTGCACGAGCAAGGGCCAACCGATAGCCACCACGGCTGTGCAAGATGTATTGCAGTGCCAAGTGCATGCTGAGGTAGTCAGGCGAGTCGATGTGCTGGCGCACAGTTTCAAATACTCCCTTGTCTTTCAAATGGTCGATGTACTCTTGACCGCTGCGGTGGATGACCTCGGTGGTGAACTCATGTTGCCAGTCTACGATCAGTCTGCTGCCGGGCGGGGCTGCCATGAACCAGTTTTCCACCACCGGGTAAGCAGCATCACGGGTATGGCGCTCCAGGTAAAAGCCCATGAATTCAGCGGGTGTGCGTATGTACTGCGTCAACACCCAGTCCAGGGAGCGTGTAAGGATGCTGCTGGCATCCACCCAGATGCCTCCGTAACGGCGCAGCAATTCCAGACGAATCCAGTCGGCGCGTTTCGCATGCGATGCACTATCGAGCGCAGCCGGAATTTCTGGGATGTAGTCCAACACGCTGGTTTCATTGAGTATGCGAAGACTGAACCCCTGGTTGGTGCGCTGCCAGTTGTCGAAGCAACGTTGAATCAACGCAGGTGGCGCGGCACCGTTCCAGTAGGCCCAGACAATGGGCGGAATGGGCACGGGGGGCTCGGCCAAGGGAGCTGGTGGCGAAATGCCCTGGGCAGCAGGAATGTCGTGCAGCACGAATGCGGGCGCAGTGCAGTCTTCGAGTCGGCGTGGCCAAAGGGAGTAGAACAAGTGTAGGCCACGCGCGAGCCAGAGCTCGCCGCGGGTCTTGAGGGAAAGGGAATGCACAGCGCTGGTTGCAGAACTCATACAGATCGGTGGGCATAGGCCCGGCGGAATTTAAGCCAACGAAACCACCAACCACGTTGCACGTAGGCCCGTAGTAACGCACCAGCAGTAAGTGGAGAGGCCGAAGCGAAGTCCGCACGCAGGCGTTGTGCTGCAACATCTAGCTCCGCACTGGATGCCTCGGCTTTTTGAACAAAGCGCATGGCTCCGTGCAGATTGCGCGCGCATTGGTGGGCCATGGCAAATTGCAGCCCAGCGTCGGCCAGTTCTGAACGCCCTGCGAGCGCCTGGTGCAACGTGAGTAGGGCAGCCGATTGGTCAAAGGCTTTGGCGAGCGTCATCGTTGCCAAAATACTACCGCCTCGTTGGCGGTAGGCGACCCAGGGCTGCGGCATGTAGTAGTAGCTGTTGGCACGGATCAAGGCCAAGGGCATGGTTGCCATGTCTTCAAAATAGCTGCCCTCGGGGAATCGAACGCCATCCACCCACAGTGCTCGGCGGGTGATTTTCGACCACGCATGCAGCTGCCCTGTGGCCAAGAGGCCACGCAGCAGGCCTGTGGGGCCATACTGAAGTACATGTGAGGGTCCGTCGAAAGTGTGGCGGTGCGCCTCGCCACGCAACCGATGTTTGAGGCGAGGCTTCTCGCGCCAGACTTGAAAGTCGCACAGCACCGCATCGGGGCCGTGCGCCTGCACAATCTGGTGCAAAGCTGGGATGGCGCCGGGCAGTAACTTGTCATCAGAATCCAGAAACCAGATGTACTCGCCTTGGGCTGCACCCAACATGGTGTTGCGCGCGGCACTCAGACCTCTATTGCGGTCGTGCTGCAAGAGACGCAAGCGGCCTGGCCAGCGGGCCCGTAGTTGGTCAATGGTCTCTGAGGACCCGTCGGTGGAGCAGTCGTCCAGCAACAAGACTTCCACACTGCCGTCGTCTGGTGCTTGCTCCAGAACCGATGCAACGCACTCGGCCAGGTAATCGCGCACGTTGTATACGGGGATCAGCACGCTCAGCCACGGTGCCATCGGGGCTATGGTCATAGTACGGGTTTCTCCAGCAAACTACCTAAAAGAGCCTCGTACCGGTCGGTCATCGTGTTCAATCCGTAGCGCTGTAGCACCTCCGCGTGCGCGGCGGCAGCCATGCGTGCAGCGTCCTGAGGTTGGTTCAACAGCGTGGCGAGTGCGTCTGCCAGGGCCTGTGGGTTGGCGTGTTCCACCAGCAGTCCGGTGCGCCCGCTGTCGACGACCTCCTGCACACCAACCACCTGGCTGCCGACCACCGCACAGCCAGCAGCCATGCCTTCAATCAGCGACAGCGGCATGCCTTCGTAGTGGGTGGACAGCACGCAGATTTGGTGCCCCTTGAGCAACCCCGGTACGTCGTTGCAATGCCCGAGGAAGGTCACCTGGTCTGCCAGCCCCAGCGTTTGGGCCAGGCGCTCGGCGGCACGCCGCGCACTGGCCTTGCCCCCCCCGGCCAGCAGCACTGGCGGCCTCAGCCCACGGGTGCGCAGGAGGGCCACCGCCTGCAACAAGGTGGCATGGTCTTTTTGCCGCGCAAACCGCGCAGCCATCACGATGCCGGGAATGCGCTGTACAAACGTATGCGCCGAGGCATTGGCATAAGGCTCCAGGCGGATGCCATTGGGAATGGCATGCACACGGTCTTGCGGAAATCCATACCCCAGCAACGCACTGCGCACCCCTTCAGAGCACCCCACGATGGCATCGGTACGGCGGGCCAGCCAGCGCGCCTGCACCAAGCGCCAGGCGTTGTAGCGCTCGCGGGAGTTGTGCTCGACATGCACCAAGTGCCGCACACCCGCCAGCAGCCCCGCATAGCGGCCCCAAAGGTGTTCGCTGTAGCCATGCGCGACCAGGATGTCCGGCTGGAATCTTCGGCACAAAGAGGCAAGCGCCCACACCGTGGCGGCATGGGACCAGCCAGGCACCAGCTCCACGCGCAAGCCGTCCGCCTGCAGCGCACGCACTCGCTCAGGCAACGTGGTTCGCTTGCGGCGCAGCACCAACAAGGCATCGAAGCGGCCCGATGCACCGTGCGCTCGAACCAAATCCACCGCCACCTGGGTGGCACCAGAAAATCCACCCGTCACAAAATGCAGCACCTTGGGCCGCTGGCCCCGTGGCAGCGTCACGACACCGCCCTTTCAGACTGCGCAGCGCCGCTCGGCAGCTGCTGCAGACCGAGCAGCGCGCCCCAAACAGCCATGTTCATGAAAAGATAAAACATGATCCCGCTGTTATGGGCAAAGAACACCTGCGTGAGCCCAAAGCCCATGTACAACACAGGAATGCACAGCCCGGACAGACGCACAGCCACCATCTGCGCCTTCAACGGATCTGGCAGGCCTGCCGTGGCCTGGAGCCGGCGCCGACTGGGCCAAAACAGCGCAATCGGCACCCCATAAAAGATCAGCAGCACGCCCACACCCACCAGGCCCGTTTTCACAAAAACATCCAGCACCTCGTTGTGTGCATAGATGTATTCCATGATGGCCGGTTGGTATTGGCCTGCCGCCACGCGACGGGCTTTGTCTTGCAAATAGCCCGCCATGCCCCAGCCCGTCAAAGGCTTTTCACGCCCGGCATCCCAGGCATAGCGCCAATGCTCCAGCCGCTGCCCCACCGAGTTGTCTGCCTCCCGCTGGGCGCCATAGACCTGCACCTCATGGCGCATGAGATGCCAGCGTGTCTCCACCATCTCCCAGTTCAGCGCTGTCACCAACGTCAGCGCCACCAGGATGCCCGCCAAAATACGGAACAACCTGCCTGGGCGCAGCCGCTGAAACAGTACAAGCACCAGCGGAATCGCCAGCAGCAAGGCCAGCCAGCCCCCCCGCGACTGCGACAACATCGAGGCATTGAGCGCGGCCAACACTGCCAACACCGCCACGGCCACGACAGCGCGTGAAAGTTGCCGATACAGCGCCATGGTCTGCACCGCGAGCATGGCGCCCAGCAGCAGCACCAGGTTGCCCCACTGAATGGCGTTGGTGCGGTTTGATGGAAAGCCCGACGCACGCGGTGCGCCCTCCACATGCACCTGCCACAGAGCCACGCCGCACACGCCAATGCAGCCGATCAAAAGCCCCCAAAACAACGCACGCGCACGCGGGGGAAAGGCCGCGATGAACAGCAGGCAAGGCACGGCAAGGGCGAATTTCAGCGAGCGATCGAAACGCCCCCAGTTCTCACGCGGATCTGACAGTGCAAACCACAGAAGCGCCATGCCCAGCATGGCCAGCGCCAGCACCACCGTGGCGCGATCTGGCCGCATGGTCGCCCAGCGCGGCAAAGAGAACAGCGCACCAAGCAGCAGCAAAACCGCACCGTACGAATAGCCAGAGGCCACCGACAGCGCCAAGGCCGGGAGCAAGAACGCCACCAGCGTGGCCAGTTGCCGCTGCCAAGGCGATGGGCCAAAAAAAGACAGAAAGTGCATGAAAAACTTGCGTGTCGGCAAGCGCGCCGATAGATATTAGTGTGACCCGTGCAGGCACATGAAAGTGCCACTGAAGAACCCGTAAAGCGCCCTTTACGACACAAACCTGCGCTGCGATCAACGCAACCCAGAGGCCGAAGTGCAAAATCCTTCATTGCATTTTTCCACACTTCGGGGCTCCGTATCCATGACACGCCAACTTCCCGCAGCCGCGTTCCGCATCGCCTACCAGCTGCTGGCACGACTGCAGCCGCACCGTGCGGCGGCTTACACACCCCCAACTCCCCCAGGCGCCGCTGCGGCGCCAAGCACGGCACCCACCGAACACCCCACGCCCATTCCCCGCAAGATCTGGAGTTACTGGCATGCGGTGAAACCCGACCCTTTCGTCCAGCAATGCATCACCAATTGGCAAACCCAGTGCCCCGATTTTGAAATACAGGTACTGAACCAGCAGACCGTGCGCGACCATGTGCCGCCCACCGACTGGCCTGAGGGGTTCAGTGCGCTGAACCCCGTCAAGCAGTCTGACTGGATTCGCCTGTACCTGGTCAGTCGCTATGGTGGCTACTGGCTGGATGCTAGCGTGGTACTGACCCAGCCCCTGGATTGGCTAGAGGCCAGGCAAGGCGCAGAGCACTCGGAATTCGTCGGTTTTTACCTGGGCGGCTACACGCACGATGCCCGCTACCCCGTGATCGAGAACTGGGCGTTTGGCGCACCAGCGGGTGGGACGTTTGTGACGGCATGGCAAAGAGAGTTTCACCATGCGCTTTTTGAAGTCGGCACGCAAGCCTATCTGGCATCGCTGCAGCGCGAACCCAGTTACGCCGCATTGCTGCAGGGCATCACCGATCCGGTCTATTTGTTGGGGCATGTCACCGCCCAGCGGGTGCTGCGCCGCCACCCGAACAGCCGACTGACGCTCTCCAAAGCCGAGGACACGGCGTTTTTCTATCAAAAAGCCGTGTCGTGGAAGTGGTACCTGCTCTACCCGCGCCTGTGCCTGGTGGCCGCAGACCCCCACATGGCGCCACTGGTCAAGCTGCGCGGCGGAGAGCGCCGGCATTTTGCTGAACTCATGGCACAACACGGCGCCCCCGCGCCCCACAGCCTGTGGGGGAAGGCCTGCCAGGCCCCCGCCGCCCGCCCTGCGGCGCCACATTGAACGCATCGCCAGCGGGGTGCTGGGCTGGGGTTGTCTGAGCTGCTAGCTCAGTGCCCCGCGCGAACCACTTCGCCCGCCTTCAGGCGGTACACGGTGCCGCAGTAAGGGCACTTGCCTTCGCCGGTGTGGGCCACATCCAGGTACACCTTGGGATGGCTGTTCCACAGCTTCATGCCGGCCTTGGGATTGGGGCAGAACACGGCCCCTTGGGCGTTCAGGTCCTTGGCCAGAACTTCTACAACTGCTTGGGACATGATCAAACCTTGGTGAGCCAGTGGGCGTATTGGGGATTGCGGCCGTTGACGATGTCAAAGAACGCGGTCTGGATTTTTTCGGTGATGGGGCCACGGCTGCCCACGTAGTCGCCCTTGCCCAGCTCGATGCGATCCAGCTCGCGGATGGGGGTGACTTCGGCGGCGGTGCCAGTGAAGAAGGCTTCGTCGGCGATGTACACCTCGTCGCGCGTGATGCGCTTTTGCACAATCTCCAGACCCAGGTCCTTGGCGATGTGGAAGATGGTGTTGCGGGTGATGCCGTTGAGAGCGCCAGCCGACAGATCGGGCGTATAGATCACGCCGTTCTTGACCACGAAGATGTTCTCGCCCGCGCCTTCGGACACGAAGCCGGAGCTGTCCAGCAGCAGCGCTTCGTCGTAGCCCTCGTCGGTGGCTTCCATGTTGGCCAGGATGGAGTTGGTGTAGTTGCTCACCGCCTTGGCCTGCGTCATGGTGATGTTGACGTGGTGGCGCGTGTAGCTGCTGGTCTTGACGCGGATGCCGCGCTTCATGCCCTCTTCGCCCAGGTAAGCACCCCAGGCCCAGGCGGCCACCATCAGGTGGATGGTGTTGCCCTTGGGGCTGACGCCCAGCTTCTTGTCGCCCACCCAGGTCAGGGGGCGGATGTAGCCGGATTCGAGCTTGTTCTCGCGGATCACGGCCTTTTGCGCCTCGTTGACCTCTTCCTGGCTGAACGGGATCTTCATGCGCAGGATCTTGGCGCTGTTGAACAGGCGCTCAGTGTGCTCCTGCAGACGGAAGATCGCCGGGCCGTTGACGGTGTTGTAGGCACGCACGCCTTCAAAAGCGCCGCAGCCGTAGTGCAGCGTGTGGGTCAGCACATGGATCTTGGCATCGCGCCAATCGACCATCTGGCCGTCCATCCAGATTTTGCCGTCGCGATCGGCCATCGAGGGAACTACGGGGCTCATGGTTGTCCTTTGGGGTTGCTGTGGGTTGGCAAGCCCCGGATTTTACGAGGCTGCCGGGCTGGCGCGGGGCCGCCGCGCCACATGGCTGGGCGGCTTACTCGGCCTCAGCCTCGGCCTGCGGGCGTTCCAGCGTCCACTTCTGCAAGCGGCCGTTCGCAAATTCGCAGGTCACGTGCGATTGGGTTCCGTCCGTCCAGCGGTACACCTCGGGCTGGGCGTTTTCCGCCGACAGGCGCTCGCCCAGCGACTGCGTCATGGCCATCACGTGCATCAGGTTCACGCCGGGTTTGAGCCGGGCATTGAGCATGACGGCGCTGCCCACATACCCCATGGGGCGGTTGGCAGCTTTTTTCATCACGTTCATGAGCCGCGTGAAATGCAGCAGCGCCCACATGACCAGGCCGCCCACCACGGCCGCCACGCCAGGCCAGCCAGCAGAGGCGTAGCCCACCAGCACCAGCCCGATGACCCCGGCGGGGACAAAAATATTGCGCAAATTCATGGGCGCCATTGTCGTATGGGCGGCGGCTGCGCGCACTGCGGAGAGTGCGTACGGCGGCGCACCCCCAGGCGGCGCAGCCTGTCAGCCGATGCCGCGCACCACGTTCATGGCTTCTTCCACCCGCTCCACCGCGTGAATGGTCAGTCCCTCGATGGGCTTTTTGGGCGCGTTGGCCTTGGGCACCACGGCCACGGAAAAGCCCAGCTTGGCAGCCTCCTTCAAGCGCTCCTGGCCGCGCGGCGCGGGGCGCACCTCACCAGCCAGCCCTACCTCGCCAAATGCCAGAAAGCCGCGCGGCAGCGCCTTGCCTCGCAGGCTGCTGGTGATGGACAACATCACCGCCAAATCGGCCGCTGGCTCGCTGATGCGCACACCGCCCACCGCGTTCACAAACACGTCTTGGTCCATGCAGGCCACACCGGCGTGGCGGTGCAGCACGGCCAGCAGCATGGCCAGGCGGTCCTTGTCCAGGCCCACCGACAGGCGCCGGGGGCTGGGCCCGCCGCTGTCCACCAGCGCCTGGATCTCGACCAGCAGGGGGCGTGTGCCCTCCAGCGTCACCATCACGCAGCTGCCGGGCACCGGCTCACTGTGCTGGCTCAGAAAAATGGCACTCGGGTTGCTCACGCCCTTGAGGCCCTTTTCGGTCATGGCGAACACGCCGATTTCGTTCACGGCGCCAAAGCGGTTCTTGATGGCGCGCACCAGCCGGAACTGGCTGTGCGTGTCGCCTTCAAAGTACAGCACCGTGTCCACCATGTGTTCCAGCACGCGCGGGCCCGCCAGCGCACCCTCCTTGGTCACATGGCCCACCAGAATCACGGCAATGCCCGTGCCCTTGGCCATGCGTGTGAGGTGCGCCGCACATTCGCGCACCTGGGCGACCGAGCCCGGCGCGCTGGTGAGCTGGTCGGAATACGTGGTCTGGATGGAGTCGATAACGACCACGGCAGGCTGCGTGGCATCCACCGTCGCCAGAATTTTTTCGAGCTGAATTTCGGCCAGCAACTGCACCTGGCTGCCGTCAATGCCCAGTCGGCGCGAGCGCAGCGCCACCTGCGCGCCGCTTTCTTCGCCCGTCACGTACAGCGCGGGCAGGCCCGCGCGTTGCAGGGCGTCCATGGCCTGCAGCAGCAGGGTGGATTTGCCAATCCCAGGGTCGCCGCCAATCAGCACCACGCCGCCTTCCACGATGCCGCCGCCCAGCACGCGGTCCAGCTCCTCAATGCCGCTGGGGGTGCGCGCCACATCCTGCGCCTCGATGGCGGCCAGGGGCATCACCGGCTGGGCATGGGCCAGGCCGGCATAGCCCTGCGGTGCGCTCAGGCGGTTCTTGCCCGGCCCGGCCTCGGCCACCTGCTCGATCAGGGTGTTCCAGGCGCCGCAGGACGGGCATTTGCCCAGCCAGCGCGGGCTGGTGCCGCCGCATTCGGTACAGGTAAACGTGGTTTTGTCTTTGGCCATGGCGATAGGAAAGGGGAGCCCCCGATGCAAGGGCAGCCGACTATAGCGGCCACGCCAGCAAGCGCGCGCCACAGCCCGTACGATGGCGGGCTCGGCAAAGACCCATGGAGCGCAAATTGCAGACACCTACCAACCGTTTCAAACAGGCCATGGCCCAGCGGCAGGCACAGATTGGCCTGTGGCTCGGCCTGGCCGACGCCTACAGCGCAGAGATCCTGGCAGGCACCGGCTATGACTGGCTGCTGGTCGATGGCGAACACGCGCCCAACGACCTGCGCTCCATCCTGCACCAGTTGCAGGCAATAGCCAGTGCGGCCAGCGCCACCAGCGCCCTGCCGCCGGGGGCGCAACCACCCCACCCCGTCGCACGGGTGCCAGTGGGGGACACCGCCCTCATCAAGCAGTTCCTGGACCTGGGCGTGCAGACCCTGCTGGTGCCCATGGTGGACACCGCCGAGCAGGCCCAGCAGCTGGTGCGCGCCACGCGCTATGCGCCCGAAGGCGTGCGCGGCATGGGCAGCGCGCTGGCCCGCTCGTCGCGCTGGCAGGCGTACCCGCAGTACGTGCACGAGGCCAACCAGCAGATCTGCCTGCTGGTGCAGGCCGAGACGGTAGAAGCCATGAACAACCTGGACGCCATTGCCGCCACGCCCGGCGTGGACGGCGTGTTCATCGGCCCGGCGGACCTGTCGGCATCGATGGGCCACCCGGGCAACCCAGGGCACCCCGAGGTGCAGGCGGCCATCCACGACGGCATTGCGCGCATCCTGCGCGCGGGCAAGGCGCCGGGCATTCTGGCCACCACCGAATCGCAGGCACGCCAGTGGCTGGCGGCCGGCGCGCTGTTTGTGGCCGTGGGCGTGGACACCATGCTGCTGGCCAGCGCTGCGCAGGATTTGCTGGCGCGCTTTCGCACGGAAGCCACCACCCCGGCAGTGCGGCCACTGGGCTACTGACACCGCTGCACGTTCACCCCCTGCTCCACCACTCCCCGGACCACAACGACTCTATGACGATGAAAGCATGTATCTACGGCGCAGGTGCGATTGGCGGCTGGCTGGGCGTGGCCCTGGCGCAGGCGGGCCACCCGGTCAGCCTGGTGGCGCGCGGCGAGACATTGCGCGCCCTGCAGACGCAGGGCCTGCGCATGCGGCGCACCGACGGCACGCTGGCGCAGGTGCCCGTCACCGCCCACAGCGACCCGGCCGCCCTGGGCGTGCAAGACCTGGTGGTCATCGCCGTGAAGGCCCCCGGCCTGCCGGACGTGGCACGCGCCATTGCGCCGCTGCTGGGCCCGCACACCGTCGTGCTCACCGCCATGAATGGCGTGCCGTGGTGGTTCCTTGACGGTGTGGGCGGCGCGGCGCAGGGTCGCGCGCTTGAATCGGTGGACACGGGGGGCGTGATTGCCCAGGCCATTCCCGCACGCAGCGTGCTGGGCGGCGTGGTGCATGCCAGTTGCTCGCTGGAAGCGCCGGGCTTTGTGCGCCACCACTTTGGCGACCGGCTCATCCTGGGCGAGCCCGATGGCAGCCACAGCGCACGCCTGCTGGCCCTGGCAGACAGTCTGCAGCGCGGCGGCATCCAGGCCGAGGTGTCGGACTGCATTCAGAAAGACATCTGGTTCAAGCTGTGGGGCAACCTGACCATGAACCCCATCAGCGCCCTGACCGGCGCCACCACCGACCGCATCCTGGACGACGACCTGGTGCGGGGTTTTGTCAGCGCCGTGATGCTGGAGGCCAAGGCCATCGGCGAAAAGCTGGGCCTGCCCATCCGTTTTGTGGGCGTGGGGGAAAAGATCGACGACCTGATCTTCTTCTCCGCCACCGATTTTGCCGAAGCCCTGCTGCCGGAGGTTCCGCAGCATAAAAAAGAGGAAACGGAGCAGGCAGGGGAGGAACAGGCATGATCGTTTGTGCAGCCACCAACAATGCGGGCAAGCTGAAAGAGCTGCGCCGCATCCTGACCCGCTGCGGCCACGAGGTAAAAAGCCTGCGGGAACTGGGTGTAACCCTGGACCCGGAGGAGACCGGAACCACCTTTGCGGAAAACGCAAAGATTAAGGCCGAAGCCTTTTGCAAGGCAACCGGCCTGCCCACCGTGGCGGATGATTCCGGCCTGTGCGTGGATGCCCTGAACGGGGCACCCGGCGTGTACAGCGCACGCTATGCGGGTGAGCACGGCAACGATGCCGCCAACAACGAAAAGCTGATGGCAGAGATGCAGAATGTGCCGGTGGGACAGCGCGCCGCCAAGTTCGTTTCGGCGGTCTGCCTGATCCTGCCGGATGGGCGGGAGCTGGTTGTGACCGGCGAATGCCCCGGCAGTGTGGCCCTGACCCCGGCGGGCGATAACGGTTTTGGGTATGACCCGCTGTTTGTCCCCGATGCCGTCGGCCTGCCCGGCGGCGGCACGGTACCCAACACTGCACACCGCACCTATGCCGAGCTGGCCGATGCCGAAAAAGACGCCATCAGCCACCGCGGCCGCGCCATGGAAAAGCTGGAAGCCGAGCTCGCCGCATTTTTGGGCGAATGAGCCGCAGAGAAAAACTGAATAGAACGATTTGATTTTGATTGAACAATAAGGAGCGAACAATGTCTTTGACAAGCAAACAGCGCGCCGCACTGCGCGGCATGGCCAACACCATGGAGCCGGTTTTCCAGATCGGCAAGGGCGAAATTGATGAAACGCTGATCAAGGGCGTGGATGACTGCATCAAAGCCCGCGAGCTGATCAAGCTGAAGGTGCTGGAAAACAGCGAGTATGATGCCCGCGAGGCTGCCGACATCCTGTGCGAAGCCATCCATGCAGAGTGCGTGCAGGTGATTGGCCGCAAGTTTGTGCTGTTCCGCAAAAAGCCGAAGGAATCTGCTTATGCGGAACTGCTGAAAAAGTAAGATGAAAGCACTGCTATTTGGCGGCACATTTGACCCGCCCCACGCCGGGCACATGAACAACCTGCGGGCCGCCATGCAGGCGGTGCAGCCGGATGTGGTGCTGGTTATGCCGGCGGGCATCCCACCCCACAAGCACGCCAGCGCAACGCCGGGCGAACTGCGCCTTGCCATGTGCGAATGCTTTAAGGCGCTTGGCCCCCAGGTGCAGGTGAGCCAGTGGGAAGTGGACCGCGCGGGCCGCAGCTATACCTATAATACCGTCAGCATGCTGCAGGAAAAGTATCCCGGCGCTCAGCTGTATATGACAATTGGCAGCGATATGCTGGAAACATTTGATGAATGGTACCGCTGGCGGGAAATTTTGGCTATGGTCACCCTGGTGGTGCAAAGCCGGGAACCCGGCGATGGCGACGCTCTGCGTGCAGCAGCCCAAAAGCTGGAAGAAGCAGGCGGGAAGATCATGTTTGCGGATGCCCCGGTGCTGGAGTGTGCCTCCAGCGATATCCGCGCAGGAAAGTATCCCCCTGCCCGGCTGAAGGAGCTGCTGCCCCCGCCGGTGGCGGATGTGATACACCGGAACGGGCTGTACGGCAAGCTGATTTGAAGCCATAGATAGGGTACAATAAAATAGGGAAAGGATGCGGATCTTGATGACAGTGGACGAAGCAAAAGCGCTGGTAAAAAGCCGTTTGAGCGAAAAGCGTTACAAGCACACCATAAATGTAAAAAAAATGGCAGTCAAGCTGGCAAAACGCTATGGCGCGGATGAGGAAAAGGCCGCATTAGCGGCACTTTTGCACGACAGCGCGAAAGAACTGCCCAAGGCAGAGATGTTGCAGATTTTTGCTGACAATGCTATAATAGCTAAAAATGCCGCCAAGCGCCCTGCGCCGGTGTGGCATGGGTACGCGGCCTCGGTTTTGTGCCAGACACAGTGGGGTGTGACGGACCCGGAAATTTTATCTGCCATTGAGTGCCATACCACCGGCAAACAGAACATGAGCCTGTTGGACAAGATTATTTACATGGCGGATATGACCAGTGCCGAACGGGATTACCCCGGTGTGGAGGCGCTGCGTGCCGAGGAAATGCAGAACCTGGACCTGGCGCTGTGCCATGCACTGGAACAAAGCATTGCCTTTGTGCGCGAAAAAGGCAACCCACTGGACCCCGATACCGTTGCCGCACTGGATGATGCCCGCGCGGCCTGCACCCGATAAAGGGGCAGGCACTGCCTTTTGCGGGTGTGCCGTAACCGAATAAGATGAAAGACCAGTTCCCATCGTTTGAATAAAAGGGAGGAACGTTATGAGCGAGATCCGCAGGGTAAACACCGGCGATGCGCCGCGCAATGTCTACCATGCTGGTGACGCGCCGCGCACGGTGAACACCGGGCGTACTGTGAAAACAGGCAGTGCGCTGAATCAGGATGAGTACGAAGCTGCCCGCCGCCGTGCACAGCAGCTTGCTGCCAATAACACCCGCCGCACCCGCAGCTTTAACCGTGTGCAGCAAACCGATGTTGACCGCTACCGCGCCGCCCAGCAGAAAGAGCAGGAAGCCCGCGCCGCTGCTGCCCAGCAGCAGGCCCAGGAAGCCCACGCTGCCCGCGAAGCTGCCGCGCGCCAGCAGGCCCAGGCCGCTGCCCAGAGCGAGCAGCCCCTGACCCGCGCCCAGCGCCAGGCGTTGGAGCTGCAGCGCCGCGCCCGCAGCCAGAGCGCACAGGGGGCCACCCGCACCCAGGTGCGCCGGCTGGACCTGAACGAAACCAAAGGCAGCCGCGCACATTATGATATGAACGCGGATGCAGAGTATC